>Ga0075478_10000121_pt1 | contig 26676 bp, 7 predicted proteins | sample DEB08_DNA_15_FD_71483 | JGI IMG/M metagenome (GOLD analysis project Ga0075478, IMG submission 71483) | Aqueous microbial communities from the Delaware River and Bay under freshwater to marine salinity gradient to study organic matter... | ecosystem: Environmental > Aquatic > Marine > Coastal ...
AGACTCGCACAACTTGCCCCACCGCTATAGTCAAATCTTGGGGAGTCCTCTAATATACCTGCCTTGCCTTTACTTCCTACAGGGCTTGTAATCCATTCAGTAGCTACTAAACCTACTTCAATTTGTGGTCTTGATAAAACTATGTCTCCTAAAGTAGCACTTGATACACCTACTCCAAACCTAAAATTTGTACTTGCCGTTTTATTAAAAACAACGCTATAACGCTTTCCCGCTTGAACATTATCCGAATAATAATTTATTTGAACACCATCCTCATAAGCAAATAAGGCAGTTGCATTAGCAGTCCTTGTGAGTAAATCACTTAAAGGCATTGCGGTAGTTACCTCATCCACATAAACTGAAGCTACCACTATTCCATTGGTGGTTATGGTAGGAGAATAAATAAACGCTCTACTACTTGCGTCTAAAGTTTGAAATCTTATCTGCCCTTCAGTAGCGGTTACATCAAAAGTTCCTGTTCCCGAAACCAATTGAAAAGTCCAACCTGTTGGTTTTGTATCAGTTGTAACGCCATCCCATACAGAATTTTCAAGCAAGTTCTCCCTTCCTTTCTCTATAAGTCCGTTGCTATCTACCCTTGTAGCCGTTAGGTTTGAACCTCTTGTAACATACAATGGCGCACCTCCACCTACAGGCTTTATTGTACTTGCTTTACCGTCTTTACCAACTGCACCATCAGCTAAGAACATTAGTGTTGAATCATCGTAAAAACTCATCCGCCAATAGGGTTTTGTGTTAGGAATTTCAAAGGTGCTACAAGACCATCAGGGTTTTCTGAAGTTGAGTCAGGCTCATCTCTAACGTGCTGATTTACTAGCCGTATGACAAAAGATACCGGAGAAGCAGCTTTTGTTAATGTACTTCCTAACCCTAACATTATATGTAGTATGCTATTACTTTACCACTATCTAACCCAATAGATTGAAACGTACCGTAAATAGTCATGCCTTGTGGTAGTGTAAAGTCTGTTACGTCTTCTATAAAAGACATGTCACCTTCGCCTGAACCAGTGCCTACATCAAATGCTGCGTCAGTCAAAGCACTGATAGCAAAGAAAGGTCCTGCATGTGTTGTGTCAACGTCATCAATTAAGATAGCGGCTCTAGGGCGCACTGAGTCAACTGTTCTGTTTCTAATTTCGTCGAGCATTCTTTCTTGCTCTGTTCTGTATTCTTGTGCCATTTTACAAATTTATTAATTATTTATTAAACCATTTAAGTGCATCGCCTGCGTTTAGAGTTTTTTCAATTCCTCTTATTATTGGCAGCATGTCTTCAAAGTATTTTCTTATTTTCCTATCTCCTTTATCAAATCTAGCTGTAGCTCGACTATAAAAAATATCTTTTTCTTCTACCCAAGGCAATCCTACTACATATCCCAGCTCTCTAAGCATTTGGTTAAACAATCCTAGACCATTTTCTAAAGGTCGTATAGTTGCTGCAGGTGATTCTGCCATCCTAATTAGATCAGGTATACCAAATCCTGGAACCCACTGAAGCATTTCCATTTGGTATCTTCTAGCCTGATACAATACAAAATTACTTACCCATTTCTCTTCATCGTCATCTATAGCGCTAATTGCTATTACAATAGAAATTGCCGCTATTATAGAAGACAATTCTACTGCAAGTCTTTTGATATTTGCTTGCTCCATTGGAGACATGTCTGAGTAAATTCCTTTTAAGTTTACAGTTTTCTCATCCCAAGCCTGCTGCATCATACCTAGAGCTGTGATGTACATACCTTGAGTAAGATGTCCCATCTCTTCGTCTACATGCACTTTGTCCCCGTGGCCGTACCTTCTACGAACACCGGAGGGTAAGTAGTTTCTAAATAGCCCTACCAGTTTACCTACAACAGTTCTTTGCATCATCATTTTATCAAAAGAACCTTTTACTTGGTTAGTTCTTTTGCTAATACTGCGAAGCAATAATGTAATTTCTTCTTTTTTAACGTTTGCAACTCTAGGGTCTATAGACATAAATCCTTTCTTATCTACTACAAGCATGTCCCAAACGTTAGCTTGTTCCCCATCGACCATTATAGGATTTCCACTAGCATCTTCGACTTTGATGTTATGTAGAACTGAAAGCATGCGTATACTAGCAACTTGGTGTTCAACGGCATACTGTCCAAACATAAGAAGATTAGGATTAACAGCTTTGCGCTTAAGGCCTCCTACAATTTTATTACCTTCTTGGTCTGTAATATCTACTAGACCGTCAAACAATTCTAATGCTTTACCAAGCTTTGTTTCTGGAGCAAACTTTCCAATGTCTTTAAGAGCTGCAACTTGGTTTAGGGTATACTCTCCTATTGCCCACTTTTTATCTGCAGCTGTATAAAATTCTTCAGCAATTGTTTCTTGCAATGCTGTCATGTTATCTAAAACAAATTGGTTACCAATTTGTAAGTAGTTAAAAGACAAGTTAGTAAGAGCTACATAAGAGTTTAGGTTATTGGCAAGCTTGTTTAAGTTAACTTTGCCTATAGATGCTAGCACTTCCTTTTCCCCAAACATATGCATGTCCAAGAACTGGTTTAAGTGACGTATTAAATTAGACTGGCCTTTTTGTTTCTTTGTTAATCTAATGCCTATTCTATCTGCATAGTTGTTTAAGGCCCTACGGCCTCTAGAGTCTACAGCTTCTACTTCATTATTAGCTAGTATCTCTCTAATAGTCATTACCTGGCCAGTAATATCTGACTTTTCTACAAAGTTGTGGGCCATGTGGCTAAATCTATACAAGCTAGATACCATGTCTTTAGATATTAACCTATGGTCTACAGTCCCAGTGTAGAAAACAGGAACAATTTTTTTAACTTCTCCTGTAAAATCATCATACTTTGCAAATTCATCATCAGTTTCTTGCAAGGTAAATGCATCTTTTATTACATCTTTACCAGTTTTTACTACGCCATCTTCTGATATTTTATCTATGGCAAGCTTTCTAATAGAAGGCATTTGATAGCTAAAGGTTTCCCAGTTGTTCTTAGCAAGTCCTTTATAACCTGTAAATCTTTGCTTTTCTTTATAAGTTTCTAGGTACCAGTCGTAAAATCTTTTGTTCTTTGGATTATTTTGTATAGCTCTCCACTTAGAATTTTCATACAAAGACATTTTAGGTTTAACTAGATTACCCTGTGGCTTACCTGTTTGTGCGTTAAAGTCTCTTGCCTTTTCACTTTCTAAAATTCTAATTAATCTTTTAGCCGTCTTTTCTTGAGATTTATTCTTATTCTTTTTAGCAATTTCTAAGACTTTTTCAGCCTCTTTAATCCTACTCTCAATCTCTTTTAAAACTTTTTTATATCCATCTACAGGCTCACTGTTTGCATCTACCCATTCTCCTATTCTTAGTGTAGCAAGTCTGCTAGAATCTGATTTATTCCAGTATGTCAAGTCTTCGTAGTAGGCTACTGAACTTTTATAGTCTACCCTTTGAGGCTTTTTATACTTTTTCTCTATTTCTTTAATGGCTTTCTCTTCTGCCTCTGCGTATTTTTTAAGATCTAATGGCTGTACAAGAGAGAGAACTTCTGTTATTTCACCATCTTTAGGATCTTTTACTTCAATAGTTTCAAGCAATTCTCCAAACATGCCGACCATATCGTTTTCATTCTTGCCTTCAGCAAAAAGTCTGTACTCTTGCAGCATGTCATACTTTAACTTTAGCGTTCTTTCGTTTTTGCGTTGGTTAGCTGCATCTACCATCTTTGTTAAAAGCTGTACTGCTCTGTGATTAGAGTATATCATTGGATCTACTAGAGCTGACACATAGGATTTATCTTTGTAGCTTCTTGTCAACTCTCTAATCATATCAGATCTGTTAGTAATCATCCTATTACGCAGTTGTTCTATAGCAAGCTCTACCTTCTCTTGATTTAATTCTTCTTCAGACATTGTGTTAGAAGGACTGTTATACCTTTCCATTAACTCTTTGTATTCTATAGTACGAGTATCAAGTTTGTTATACCACCTGCCTGTCTTTTCTATTAAATCAATTTCTGCTTGCAGCTCAGCTTCAACTCTATTATTAGCATATGGCATGAGAACATCCGCCATAATAGGAATTACTTCTACTTCAAAATCTTTACGAATATCCCGCATCTCTGAAAGAATGGCAGTTATACGCTCATCAAGAGTGTCAAGATTTTGAATTTGTCCTTTTGTAAGTTTCTTATTTTTTCTTCTTTTATAGCTAGCTTGTTCTCCAATAACATTTAAAACTTCTAATGCTTGTAAGTCTCGCATTATAGAATAAATCTTAGTACCAGTTATAGAATTAGTTCTTAGACTTGGGTCTTTCTTTACATTTTCAATTAATTTATCAAGCTCTCCCCGCATTTTAGCTACGTGTTCTGCAGAGTAATTAACATACTCTAAGAATGATTCTATTTTTACTATGTTTGCAAGCGTAGCCTCTAGCAGTTTTAGTCTTTCTAGCTCTTTTCTTTTTTCTTTAGACTGCTCCTCTGTTACTTCTGGAGTCTGTCGTACTTTTTCTCGTTCTGCAACTAGTCTAGCTCTAACTTCATTTGCAAGCTTTCTTACTTTGTTCTCACCCTTACTCATTTGCACATAAGGACTGAGTGTTCCATAAAAACTAGCAGGAGTTACCCTGTCTGCGAACATATCTTCAGCTAATTTAGCTGCCATGTTTGGAGTAGCCGATTTTATCCCTAGCTTACTTAATAGTTTTGAGAATGATCTTAGTATTTTATTTACTATAATCTGCAGTTTGTTAGGATTCTTTCTAGTAATTTTTGCACCCTCAAGCCCAATCGCCGTTGCCAAAACTTCTTTGTCTAAAGCATCTCCTTCTAGTTCCGGATATTCTAGTTCTACTCGTTTGTACAGTTCTGTGTCTTTTAACTGCTGAATAGCTTGAGATACTGTTGGGTTTTCTACTCCTAGCAAATCAATAAATACATGCCCAAACTCGTGGTAAACTGTATCTTCTGATAGATTCTCAGGGTTTACCTTTATAGTAACAGGCTTACCTTCTTCAGCGGCTTCTACCTGGGCTTTTGCTTCTAAGGTATAATCGTATTCTACATTTATATTTACTCCTGCATTACCGAATACTCTTCTAAGCTTAGCTATTTTCTTGGCTGCAACTTTAATGTTTTCATTTTTCATATCAGAGAATCTACTCTCTGAAGTGTTTTCTCTAAGGGCCATCTCACTAAGCCGGTAGTCTTCTTCAAACAAAAGTCTTTCAGGCTTAGGTTTAAAGTTGTTAAAAAAGTCTTCTTCAGTAAAATCTTCTACTACAACATCTGCATTTCTTTCTTCGCCTGAAGGCACTGCTTTAAGTGCGGTTTCATCAATAAAAACTTCATGGAGCTTGTTTGCTTTGTTGCCAAACTTTGGAGGAGTATTCCGTATATACTGGTAAGTAATTACACCAGGAAAAGCGCTTTGTATAAAGTCTAGCTTTTTTAGTCTATGACTTTGCTCTTTCATGTCGTAACCTTGGACTACCCAGATTCTTCCATACTTCTGCTCTATCACTCCTTGGTCACGTATAATCTCATAGAATTTACGTGCTGTTCTTTTTTCAGGAGCAACATTATCCAAGTAGCCGTAAACATCTGTGTAGAAATCATTTCTACTTCCATCTCTATTATAATATTCGCACCTCATTATCCTATCTTACAAACTTTTAATGGTTGTTCTACGCTCTCAGGCATTACTCCTCTGCCTAGTTCATCAATTCTATCTTCTGCTTCTTCAGTTCTTAGTATTTTAGCTGGCGATATAACGTGATTATTTATGTTTACATTGGCTGGTATTAAACTTCTAGTACTTGATCGTTTAGTCAAAATTTCATGTGCTCTATTTTTAACACCTAAAGGCTGTAGAGGTATATACACTTTTATCTTTGTTCCATCTGGGGTTGGAAAAACGCGAGTAGCTACAAATATTCTTTGTTCTTTACCTTGCTCTATATACAAGTATGAAGATTTTGATTCCGGTTTAGAAATTGGAATATGAAGATTTCCGTATCCTTGGTTTCTTTTTGTACTAGGTTTACTTTTAGTTTTAGGTACAAATGTTTTATAGTTTCGTTTAGTAGTACCAAAATTACGAATAAAATCTTGAACAAAATCTGCAAAGAACATAGGACTTAGAGTTCTAACTCTTTGATTTTGAAAGTCTTCTACAGGAGATATAGCAATAGGATTATCAGTAGCATTTAGCACCCTAGTGCTAAAGAACTCTACTGGTAAAATGTCTAAATACCCACCAGCTCCAGGAAGTGTACCTAAAGTTAGTAGTTGATTTGCTACAATTGCTTTACCCATTCCTACAATCTTGTTTATCTCTGTCTTGTCTTCAGGGTTATTTGCAAACTCTTCTGGAGACACTATTAAACTTAAAAGTGCTTGACTTAAAAAGTCTTTTTCACTAGTACTAAGATCGTAACTATTATCCATCTGCAAAGTAAACACTGCATTACCCTCTCTGTCGTTAGCCGGGTGAGGTTTTAACATTTTTACAAAAGCATTATCTGCAAACTTTGGAAACTCTTCCATAGTCTTTTTTAGCATTGTCTCTACATTGCTATTAGGATTTGTAAAAATAGCCTTAAACACATCTTCAGACATTAGATCTCCTATAGGGCCTCCTTCATTTGCAAGCATTTTTAAGAATAGAACTCTGTCTATAAATTTATGCTGTTCTGCATTAAGTGTTTCTATTGCTAATTCTGCTTTAAGCATTTCTTTAAATGTGTAGAATGAAGGCCTGTTGTTTACAAATCCTGCGGCTTCAGCTGCATTCAACATTGTTTGGAATATGTTTCTATAAGCTGCTGATGTTCTGTATACACCGCCTTCTATTTCTTTACCTTCTAGATCTGTTGTAGTAGTATCTCTTAAGAAAGATTTACCTTCTAGTATAATAGGGTTTTCATTATTAAAGAACGCTTCTTCTGCTTCTATGTGAGCGATGATTGCTGACAGCTCATTCAAGTTTTCTTGTGTGTCAGGAGTAATTAACTTATTTAATTTTTGTAGCTCATCGCCAGCTTGAGTATACAAGTACATGTTATATGTATACTCTACCTCTCTACGAATTCTATCAATATCTTCTTCTACATCTAATCCTTCGTTACGTTTTGCTATTATTTCTGAGGCAGATAGCATAGGAGTACGAGCATCTTTCTTAATAAGTTCAATATCCATAGTAAAACTGGGAGGATTATCCTTTAACACTGCTTCTGCAAACTCTCCAATTTCGCCTAATTTACCATAAACGTTTCCTAAAAATTTTATACCACTTAAAAGTTTCGTGTTAAACCCTCCTACTAATTTAGCAGAAGTAGTAGCATCTACTATAGTGGGCATATTCACAAAACTTGCTGTTTCTTCTAGTGGCATTCCCATAGACATTATATACCCTGCTGCTTGTGATGTAAACTTATTATCATTAATAGCCACATGTATAGGGTTATTAGATGCATCTACTGCTACCGATATGTAGTCAGAAATATTTAAGTCTGTAAATCGTCCTTTAAAATCTTTAGTTCTCCCTAAATCTGTAGATCTTTTAAGCTCTTTCTCACCAGTAGTAGTATCTGTTATGAATAGTTTAAGCGCATAGTTTGAATCAACTTGCACTTTTTTATCTTTAGCTTCTAACACATTTCTTCCTGATAAGAAGTTTGCCCAAATACCAGTCATAGCTTGACCAGTTTTGTTCCTATTCTCCATTGTAATCTCTACTAATGGATTCAAAGGATTTGTAATTTCAGGCTTTGCTAATACTTTTGCAAGGTCTGGAAGAGTTTTATTGTCTAGAGGAGATACTACTTCTTCTAAGTGCAAAGGGCTTGTAATTACAGCGTCCATAGCATCGTACAACATTGCATCTCTTTCTTCTCTCGACAAAGATTCTAAAAATTTATCTAACTCTTCTAGGCTTTTTACTTTAGGCAGACTAGTTTTAATTTTAGATCCATCCTCATTGAGCTCTCTTTGTATGATAAACATTTTATCAATATCAAAATCCGATCCCATCTGTCTTGTAATACCGCCGGGAACCATAATTGCTTTATCGTGAGAGTCTGGCAAGAATCCAACTACTTCTATAGGAAGGGTAGAGTTTTTACCTTGGTTAGGAACACGATACCCTAATGCTTCTAACTTGTGAGGAAACTTTTCTTTAGCTTCTTCTATCGACATGTCACTAGGTATTCCTAATATACTTCTTTTAATTTTTACATGTGCTCTTCCTGTACCTGTGTACATCTTTAACTCTTTCTGCTGGCCGTCTACCATGTATCCTCCCATTTCAGCAACCTGAACAAGTTCTTTACCTTTTATCATTTGGTCAAATATATTTTTCTTAAATATACTTGCGTAGACTTGTTCGAATGCGCTTTGATAAGTAGGGAAAGATAGTGGTACTCTAAACTTGTAGTCGTACTTACCGTCTGCAATAATTTCTAAGGCCTTGCTATAGTTAGATCCTAGATTTCTATCTTTTATTTGTGTAGATAGAACATCTCTTACTGATTCTAAGTATTTCAGTTTAGCTTTTGCATACTCTTCAGTGCCTAGTGTGGCTTTATAAAGCCTATCAAGACCTAACTCTTTATGCAATTTATCTGTATCTGTCTTAATGTTTGTAGCAATCAGTCCGTGCAGCAAATCTTTTAACATACTGCCTTGTATTTTTTGCCCTCCTAGCTTGTAAACTCCATTTGCGACTATGTTTGCAATAGCGTTTTTACGAACCTGTCTAGAGAATAAGATTTCAGTTTGCTTTTTCATAGGAATAAGCTGTGGAAATCTTAATCCTGTAGAGTCCATAACCATTGCTTTAGAAACATCAAGCTCTCCATCGTATATATTTTGAGGATCAATCTTTGCTCCTTTTGTAGCAGACACAGGATTAACTACATCTACACCTTGGTTAAATGCATTTAGTGCACGTTGCATTATAGGCATACCTAAAGCCATTTCTTTAGTAACTGTTGTGTATGAGTTTTTATTCATACTAAGAGTCATCATACCATTACGCGAAGTCATCTCTTCGTGGTAAGGTTTCAGTGGTCGTATAGGACGATAGTTACCCTCATTATCCATATACCTACCTGCATAGGGATTATCAGGATTTGTGTCTAACTCGTTTCTATAAGCTTGCTCATCCAAAACATCGTCCCAAAGGCCAAGACCTTGCTGTATATGTCTATACATGTGTATGCTAATAATGCCCTGAGCATCTCCTTTTTCAATGCCTGTGTTTGCTCTGTAGTTTTCGCTTATATCTTTAGCTCTTACTGCAGGCACTCCAGCATTAATAAGGTTCTCATACATTTCTTTTGCATATGCATCTGCGTCGTCTGCGTTTATAAAGTCAAAATCCTCTATAGTTATTTCAAGATATGTAGGAGGCATACCATAAGCAGGATCTTTTTCAGAAAAGCCTTGTATTGCAAGCTTGTTACCTGGTGTAGATATTAGCTTCATACGTTTGTAAAAATCCTCTAAGTTTTTACTAAACGTAAGACCACCTCTAAACAGCTTGTTCATTTCTATACGAGCTACTACTTCATCAAATGCAAAGTCTCTAAAAAAGTTTTTACTAAGCGCTGTTACATTTTTACGATTGTCTAGTTCTTTTTTCTTTAGACCAAGTTGTGCAAATCTTATTTCAATATCATCACCAGCTTCGTCTATTTCTTGTAAAGCAGTTTCTACTTGATAGTTTATGTACTCGTCTACTAGTAGCTTTTGTTGTGGGTTTACTTTTTCAAGACTACCATCAAGGTATCTGTCAATTAAAGACGATAGTGAGTCTATAGAATCCTCTCTACCAGATAGAGGGTCTTTGATAAAAGGATCTTTCTCTATGACTTCTCTTTGTCCGACTTCGTCTTTAGGAGACTTTCTTAGTATTTGATGTAAATCTTTAGAGTTTATAGATCCTCCACCATCAAAAGGAACTTTGCCATAGTGCACTCCTTCTATAAGTTTACTCGTATCTCCTTCTCTCTTTGCCTCAGCAATTATTCTTTTACCCTGCGCTATACGAACATAATCTTGTATTACAAAAGATCTTATGTAGTCTGCTTTAGGTTTAGAAGTTTGGCTGTATCGTTTAAACGGTAAGAAATTTAACATTGCTCTATCCGCTTGTGTAGGTACTGCAGCTCTAAAGTATTTATTTCCTTGATTTATGTACTTATTAAGACGTACAAGTAAAGATTGCTTTTCATTGAGGCCTTCGTAATCTGTGGCTCCCTCCATCTTTAGAGAATCAAAGTACTCTAGCTCAAACTCTCTTCTGTATGCTCCGTCATCTTTTAAGTCTAAGAGCAAAGCAGAAGTAAATCTATTGCTTATTCTCTCAGGTTTATAGAAAGGATCTTCAAGCATTTCAGCTATCTTATCTTGCATCTGGTCACTAGAATAATCTCTAGCAAGCTCGTCTAGTGTGGTCCCTAGATTTAGAGGGTAGAACTGTTTGTTAGTACCACTAATAAAAGAGCCAACTCTCTTAGGGTCAAATAAATGTGAAATAGCTGCTACTTTTCTTATTGTGCTACCTTCTTTATCGTATATGTCTATACCCTTTTTTACTTGATTAAGTAGATATGTTCCAAGACGTTTTTTGTTGCCTGACATAAAATCTGTAAACAGATTAAACCCAACTTTTTGTTTGCCTGCTACAACTCTACCTACTCTAAAATAAGCTTCTAGCCCTACTTTTGTAGTTTCTAGTGTGGGACCATACTGCATGCCTAGTGCCCACATGTATTCAGCTAAAGCATCGCTTAAGTCTTGTGGTACTTGATCTCGTCCAGTTAAACCTTTTGACAGTTTGTTAATTTTATTTAGAGCTTTTTCCGCCTCTTCAAGTTTTTCTGGTATTACAGTAAGCTTTCCTTCTTCATCTATAGAATAGATAGCTCTTTCATTTCCACCCTCTTTACCAGTTCTAGAATTTCTTTTGTATTGAGTTCTGTAAGCCCTAGCAGTTTCATTTTCGTTAGGGTTATATGTTCTAGTTTTAGTTAGAATCTCAGATTTACCGTCTGTAAATTGCATTTGACCGTTTATGACCATCACTTCTTGTGTGATTTCCATTAGAGTAAAGGTCTTGTATGCTAATATGAAATTTGCAAATACTGCAGACTCTTGTTTAGGAGATAGCTCTTCTAGTCTTTGTATAACCGGTACTATTCTTGGGTTGTAAGGTGCTATATCTCTTAGCTTATTCTTTATGCCCCTCATATTTTTTTGACCTACTGCAGCTGCAGATATGTAACCATACACTTCTTTAATAGGTATAGGTCTAGGCAAGCCTAACAAAGAATCAGAGTAATCTTTGATTCCTTGTATTGCATACTTAGCTTCCTTAGAAAGTTTGTTTCTCGGATCTTCCGCTAGGGTAGATTTGTCGTATATCTTTTGAGGGCCTTCTTCTGTCTCTACAACTTCAGCTGTTCCATCTTGCATCTGCAAACCGTGGTAAGTTAGTCTATCTCTAATTTTTGATCTGTATCCAGGAGTTACGTTGCCGTTTTTATCGATAACGTCTTCCCAAGACTCATAGACTTCAAAGAATATTTCCATCTCATCTGCAGACGAAAAGTCAACATTATCTTCAGTAGCCATCATCATGGCTTGTGTAATGTCTCCCCTGCTGTCTTTCCAAGCTTGGTAGTAATCTAGAGCTCTATCTAAAAACTCTGTAGTTTTATTAACTTCTGGAAAGGCTAAAGCTAATACAGATTTTGCTAATATCCCTTTATCTTTAGGATTTTTAGGATCACTATTTAAAAATTCTCTTTGCTGCGCGGCTGTTTCTAAAGGATTAGTTTCATCTGCTACGGCGTCAATTGCTATCTGCGAGATTACATCTAACAACTCTTCTTCTAGTCTAGGACTGTTTACAGTAAGAGCTCTGTTAATAGCAAGACTCTCAGCCATTCGCCAGTCTTTAAACTCAGGACCAGTCAAAAGTTGATACTCACCTTTTTTATTAATCCATTCAAATCCTTTGGCAGTCTTTAAAAGCTTAGGCTCACCGTTTTCATCTTTAAATATGCTTCTTTCTAAACCGGTTTGCTGTGTTGGTTTATTTAAAAAATAATCTAAAGCTGTTGCATGAGAAGGTCTTCCTAAATCTTTATAGTAATAAATTGTTTTACCTTTTAGTTCAGGAGCTTTAGCTAGTAAAGCCTGTCTGTACTTTTGCATTACATTAGTGTCTCCTGTGCCTTCTAACCAGTTTAAGAATCTAGTGACTGCAACACCAGTAGCAGGTACTACTATTGCTGCGTAAGGACCAAATGGATTACCTACAGCATTATCTTCAAGAGCATCAATCATATTCTGCTCTGTTTTACCTTTAGTTCTAAATGCTACTACTGCTCCAGGTTGGGGCTTTTTACCTTTAGTTGCACTAATAACTACTTTGCCTCCTTTAGGAGCTGTTTCAGTACCTAAATTAACCTCACTAGCTTGTTGTGTTGGTTGAATATTCAATTTACCAGTATCAAACCACTCCTTACTAAATATAACATTAGAAGGAATATTACCAGCTTGGTTGAACATTTCTATAAGCTCTAAATTGCTATAACCATTATTATTTCTACCACTTCTGTATGCAATTTTAAAATTCTTTGAAGGGTTTTCTTCAGCCGTAGTATATAATTTTTGTATATTATTAATTATTTGCTTAGGCGTTAGACTTCTTTTTTTACCTGGACCTGTAACAGTTACTAAACCGTAAGCATTACCTGAATCTGATAATCTATTAATCATTTTTTCACCCTGCTTAACTCCAAATTGAGTTACAGCTACAGAGGCTGACATATTAGGATATTTTTTAGGATTACCGTTAATACCTAATGGGTTACTGCCAAATACAAATACTGTATTAGGTTCAGGCGTTATATTTCCTTCATAGTATTTAACTTCACTAATTTGCCGTGCAGGTTGATCACTAGGAGTATCCCACTTTTCACCAAACCAGTCTGTAAACTCTTTAGTACGTATAAAGCTGTATATATCATATGCAAGTCTAGTACCTGCAATTTCTGATAATTGGTTAAATAGTTGAGATGGTTTCCCGTTAGGAGCTTCTATTCCTACAATCTCTTTAGCGTCATTTTTAATTACTTTACATGCCATGTTTGCAAATCAGTGTTTAAAGACAATCAAAGTCGTCCATGTCTTGTATATTGTTATTGCGTCTTCTATTATTCAAGTTTCTGTTTGCTCTGATCGCTTGAATCTTTCCAGATACTTGAGCAGGTTTTATATTGTTAACTGCAGCTACTACTTTGTCTGCGGCCTCTCCGCTAGCAGATAGCCTGTCAAAGGCAACTCCTAAATCGTGGTATATACTACCATTTACTTCTACTACATCTAAAGATAGTATAGAATTGTGTCCATTCATTCCTTCGTATCTATCACCAAATAAATACTCTTGGTATGATTCATAATACTTAGGACTTCCATTCTCTAATTCTGCAGGATTATAGAAAGGCGCGTTATTGTTAGCTTTTTCTACATCTACTTGGAACTTTTTGCCCTGTATAAAGTCTTGGAAATCTTTTCGTACATTGTATCCTCTAGGCACTTTTGCAGACTTATCAGTTTGAAACTGGTCTGTTTCGTCACTAAATGCAACAAGTCCTACTTTTGCTACACCATTAGATCGCATAGCTTTTAGCATCTCCTCTGAGCTAACTCTAACCATACGTCCTAAACTAGGGCTTTTAAATACCATAAAGTTTTGCCCTGTTTGTCCAAACTTGTCTATGTTTAGATATGTGTCAGACTGAGAGTCACTAGCAGGGCTATTTGCAACTACTTCTTTTACACCCTCCATATTGCCTTCAGACAACATTTTGTTTACTGCATTGATAGCAGCCCCATCTAGATTTCTAGTAAACCCTTTTACAAAGTTTACTTGGTTGTTAGGTGTTTGAGAAGGATTTACCTTAAATACAATCGAACCTGGTAAAAGGTTAGAAAAGTTTATGCTGCTTGCAATTTCTAAGAAATCTTCGTTTATAGACTCTACACCAGATTCTAAAGACATTACTCCTCTATCGAGACTGACAGCTGCGATATTTACATCACCTGCAATTATCTGTCTAGGGTCAGAGAAGTATCCTTGTTCGTCTTCAGTGGACCTTGCATAGTTTGGATTAGTTCCTACAATCTTTGTTATAGGCGCAGTTACTGTTTCACCTTTAGCTAGCCTTCTTACAATCTCTTTTCGCTCTAATCTGTTAGTAGGATTTGCAGATTCTAATCTACCTACAAAAGATCCGTCTTTGTATACATGTATAGGTATATCTTCAAACCTTTGGTTTAGAGTACTTTCTTTAGAAAAGTCTTCATAGTTGCTTAGTGTATCATTAAACCATAACTCTCTTGCTAAAACAAAACTTACAGACTCTCCAGGTGAAGAACTTACAAGTAAGCCTGTATTTGGAATTAGCACTTTTTCAGTAAGTTCTGTTTCATCTTGTTCAACCACTGTAACTGGTCCATAGCTTGTAAATCCGTCTGGCATTAAGGCAGCCATTAGATCTGGCGTGCCATCAGGGTTTACAGCTACATAATATCTTCCACTAGAGTCTCTAGTTTTAAACGATGCATCATTCATTAGCTGCATCCCTCCTGGCTTTGGAGTATACGTAGCCTCTGGGGGTGTAGCAGCAGCTTGATTAGTAGAAACTGTAGAGGTAATTGGTTTTAGTAAAGCTAAGATGGCTTTTCTGTTACCATCATTTTCTCCCCACTCCATTATCTTACCAGTAGCAACAGACATTATTTGGTTTCTGTCGTTTACTACGTACTTATTTCCTTTATACTCTACTACTCTAGCTCTTTTTTGCAGTATTCTTAAATTTGCAAATATCTTACGGCGGTCGGCACTATCTTTTTTGTAAACCTCTTTGCCGTTAGCATTAAGTATTTTTGTGCCTACTATAGTATATGTCTGTCTAGGTTTTCCTTTAGGAGTGTACATAACTTGAACTCCTTGCTGCTCTGCTGGTTTAGCAGGTTTTTGTCCTAAAGCAGCTAACTCTGCATCGTATTTGGCATTGATTTTATCTACTTTATTTTTATCTGTAGTATATTTAAAAGCTTCATCTTCTCTTAATTCATATATAGTTACTTCTTTTAAAGATACCTGTTCAGGAGTAGATACATCATATTGTGCATAAGAACGGTTTTTAGTTTTTACTATATCAGAGTCTACTTCTGCTATAATTACAACCTCATTTTGATATTTAGTAGCCCAACGTAATACTTTTTCAAACCCTTTTACTCCTTCAGAATACCAAACTTCTTTAAAAGAATTACTTTCGCTAGGTCTTAGTTTAAATGTTTTTAAAGAATCAGCTAATCCACTTTCACCTAAAGTCCTGTAAAGTTTATTTTCTTTAGGCTCTAACTCTCCTTGCTTTAGCTTAGTTTTAATAACAGCATTTTCTAACTCTTCTGCTCTTCTTCTTTCTATGTCAGCTATACTGTTTTGCTGTGCAGCATCTTTAGCAGCAGCAAACTCATAGTAGCCCTGCATTGCATTTGTTTCTGCTAGTTTTTTTTGTTTTAGTTTATTAAGTCCATTAAGAACTTCTAAAAAATTTGCATCCTCGTCTTCATACTTAGCTATAATTCGATCTATTGTTTTTATAGAAAGAACTGGAGCAAATAAGTCTAAAACTTCATCTATTTGTTTTATTTGCTCACTGCTAATAGTTCTGTTAAATGATACTATTGAATTTAAAGCGTCTATTACTTCTAAAAATAAATTTTCTCCTGAGACTCTATCAGAAAATTTAGCAGAAGGAGTATATCTTCCTATTTTTATAGTCTTTTTCTTAGATAGTAAATTATCTATATCAGATTGTTTAACATCACTAGCTTGTGTCGGTTGAGTAGTTGATTTAGCATCATACAGTGTCTCTACTACATTACCATTATCATCTAGTACTTCTATCTTTTGCACATCGTTTATGTCATAACCTCTCCCTTTTTCTAGGTTACCATCTGTTTCATTTTTAGCTCGTACTTTACCTAAACCATTGTTTTTGTCAAAGCTTTCTTTAAACGTAACCCGATGAGTAGCATCAGCGGCTGTAGTTACTGTTTCAGAAAAGGTTACATCAATTCCATTATCTGCTTCTCCTCTTCTACTCTTGACTCTTTGGTTGTTTAATAGTATGTCTACTTCTGACTGGCCTACAAACCTATATGTTGTAGATTTCTTCCAATCTATACCATATTCTTCAAGTCTCTTTTGCGCTGCAACATCTCCGTTTCTAGCATCTCTTATATCTGGACTTATATTTAGTAAGTCAGGATCACTCTCTGCAGGAGTAGCCGCAACCTCACTGCTTTGCTCTGGTGTCCCAAAGACATCTTCAGTAGGTTCATTAGGCAGTTCCTGACTCTCTTCAGTGATTTGAATATTGCCATGCTCATCAAATAATGGAGGTCTAGTAGAGTTATCTACCTGCCCAGGCTCTACTGGGTCAATGCTTTCTTTTTCAGAAGTGTTGTTTGTAGCAGGATCTGATTTAACGTACAGGTTACCGTATTTTACAGCTTCTTCTAAAGTTTTAAACGTTTTATATAACCCAGGACTATTTAGTTTAACTCCTTCATTATTAAGGCTTGATACATTAACTTCATATCCAACAATGCTATCTGGGTCACTATTTCTGTTACCATCTTTATCTATAGAATTTATAGTAACATTAAATTGGTCTCCTTCAAACGTATAGCTAGTTTTTGTTGTATGAACATCATTAGGAACTAGTCCGCTAGAAACATCATCTCTAACATGACCTGTACCAGGAACGCCTTGTCCTGGCTCATCAAATACATTGCTAGTAGGTTCATCAGGAAGGTTTTGAGTTTCTTCTGTTACTACTGGGAATTCTTGGCTTTCAGATGTTGTTCCAGGATCTGTAGCTTTTCCGGTACCGGTTTGTCCCGCATCTGGTCCTGGAGTTGTTGGGGGAGTTGGCCCAGGAGGTTCTGTATCTTCATCGGTTTCTGAGGAATCATCTAATTTGTTTTTTAAAGTTTCTATTTTAAACCTGATAAGCTCAGTTAAATATTTTGTAAGTGCTTTACTTGCAGTAGCGTTTGAAGTGTTGTTATCAGTAGCCTTAAAAGTTTCTAGCTGTTGGGTAAGCTCTTCTATTAGGTTTGTAATATCTTCTACAGTAGCTTCAGCAGGTTGTAAAACTTTTTCTAGAGTATTTATTCTAGTGGCTATAAGAGTATTTAATCTGCTTAATGCTTTTTCTATAACGCTTTTAGAAAAACTATTACCTTCTTTACTTGCAGAAAGAGCATCGTTAAGCCTATTTCCTGCTTCTAGCGTTGCTGCAAGATCTAGAATTTCTTTACGAACTATAGCATAATCTCTTTGAGCAAGAGGAGCAATCTCTTTATTTTTAACAGCCTCTATTACTTGGTCAGTCCAATATTTTACAGCATCTCCAAACATATCTATTTGCTGTATAAGTTTATCTCCTGTAGGAGTATTGAAGCTATCAGGTTGGCTAGTACTCTCTCTACGTGCAACCGCTGCTTTGATTGCTAGAGTAATACCTTGCACTGTAAGTTTGTTTGTAAACGTAGCAGGATTACCATTATCAGACTTTAAAGTAACTTTGCCAGGAGTTTTTAGAACATCTTCAATATTTGGCTTGTCGTTGTAATATTTCTTACCGTTTATAACAAAATGTCTACCATCCTCACTAACTTTTTCTACACCGCCTAAAGCTTCAGGTGTAAGATTAGGGTCTCCTTGTGGTTGAGGTCCTTTAAATATGTTTCGAGCTGCATCAGCACCTTTCTTTCCAGGGTTGTTTATTAAATTTACTTTACCTTGCATAACAGCAATAGCAGATCTTAAACCTACAATATCAGTAGGAGAAAGATTTTCTCTGTCAATACCCTTTAAATCTTCTAATGCATCTTCCTCAGTCTTATTCTCTACGCGTTTTAAGTACTTTCTTTTAGCTGCATCTTCTTCTTTTATCAGCTCGGCCTTTCTCTCTCTTAGAGCTTCTATTTGAGAATCAGTCATTGTGTCTGCAGCTGGCCGTTGTGTCTCTAGCTCTTCAGAAGTTTTAGCTCCAAGTATAACTTCTTCTACTTTTTTATCAAGAGCAGAGTCTTTTTGGGCTGCCTGATTTCTTTCTAGCTCTTCATGGAATGCTTTTCTATAGTTAGGGTCAGACGCAAGCCTGTTGTAAGCATCAATTGCACTAACATCTTTCATTCCTAGAGATAGGTAATCAGAAATCATTGCTTCTACTTTAGGAGATTGAGCTGCTGAACTTATTTTAGACATAACGCCATCAAAAACTTTAGCTTTCTCTATTTCTTTGTCTGCCAAAGTTTGAAAAGAGTTAGACATGTCTTTTATATCTGCACTTTCTAACTCCTTTATTTTAGCAAGTTCTGAATCTACATTTATGTTTAATGCCTTTAGAATTGGATTACTGTCAATCTCTTTTTGTATATTTTCTACTATCTGAGATCTACGTCTAGCTCTATCATATAAGCCATATCCATATCCAGCAAGTTCTCTACGTAAATTATAAGCTCTGTTAAAAGCACGCTCTTCAGCAGCTCGTGCCTCTTCTCCCATTAACACTCTAGGCAACCCCTGAGTTTGATTGGGTAGGGGGAACATATCATTTACGTTCTTGTATATTTTGTTTACATGCTCTACTTTTTCTTTTACACCATCTATAAACTGAGACTTAGTTTTACCTTGTAGGTGCTCTTCTATAGTGTAAGGCACCCCATTTTCATTTTCTTTAGGAAATCCAAACCTGTCCATAAAGTCTGCGTCGGATAGGTTTTTACTATCTTCAAGCATTTCAATATAGACATCGTATCCTCCTCTTTCTATAAGGTTAAATGCATGCTTTTGTATTAGTCTAGCTTGTAAATCTTTAAAAGTCTCAATGTCACCTTGCTGTGCTGCAAGCTCCATTTTTTTAATAGTAGCAGATTGCACATTCTCTTCTTCCATCTGCTTAGAGATTCCGTCAAATGCGCCAGAGTTTAAGATTTTAACTAAAGCTTCACGCTTACCGTTATCTTTTTGAGTTTGTGTAGGACCAAATGCTCCACGACCGCCCATAAACAAACCTACAAGAGCACCTACTAACATAGATTCTCTACCTTCTTTGTCTCCAAAAGTATCGGTAAAAGCTTTGTTAAGAGCCTGCATTCTGTCTACATTACCTCCATCATGAAACCTTTCTCCATGTACTTCAGTTGCATATATATTAGAAGCATACTGCCCACCCTCTTGTAATAATTCTCCTAAAGAGTTTTTAGAAAGCTCTGCAGCTTTTTCAAAAGCAGCTCTTCGTACACTTTGATTAGGCATTGTATTTACAAACTTACCTAACGCTCTGTCGTATACTACATTGTTTAGTTTTTTAGTAGCACCGTTAAAACCTAGTGCCATCTTACCAAACATGAACATGTTAGTACCACCTGTAATAGCAAGGTTTGCAATAAAGTTTGTGTTTCCTGCAGCAGAAGCTGCATCTTCGATGTCACTCAAAACGTCTGCAGGAATTTGAGATATATTTACAAGACCTTCTTGATCCATATAATCTTGCTGCAGCATTTCAATCATATTTTTCTTAGTCTCACGAGCTTCTACAGAAGATTCTGCCAATGCCATCATAAAACCCATGTCTGCAACTTTAGCAGCATTTAAAACATTAGTTCCTACTCTTGCTCCTTTTTGTAGCGTATTAGCAAGTTTAGTTCCTGTAGCAATAGCTTTAGCAGCTTTATAAACTCCCATACCCCTAGCTGCTGCAGAAACTGCTTTAGAAGACAGGCCAATCACACCCACACCACCTGTAGCATATACAGACGCAATTGATCCAATTGAGTATCCTAATCCATTTAGAAATGTGTCTGCCCAGAAATTAGCAGTTCCTAGCCCTGCAAGAACAGAGTTATTTTCCTCTTGCCTAGTTCTATAATTAGGCATGTTTTCCTGCATCCAGTCGTTAATCTTGTCTATCCTTCTACCAAGAGAGTTGTCAAAGAAGTCTCCTCCACCTGCCATAGAAATAATACCCATAGGAACTCCTAGCAAGTTTTCTGTAAACGATGTTGCAGTAACAACACCTGCTTTTGCTATACCATTTACCCACTTCTCAGCAGTTCCTTGATTACGAGCTCTTAACTCATCCCAATCAAATCCTCTATATAGAGGGACACCGTACTTTGTGTAATCTTCAATATTACCTTTAATGGGCCTGCTTATTTCGTTTATAAACAAACCTTCTTGAAGCTGCTGCCTAGTAGCAGAACTTTGAGGCACACTGTTAAAAGCCGTACCTGTAAAAAAATCTGTCTCAGGTTTAGCTTGCTCTTGAGAAAGAGGAGTATTGCCATCTAAAGGTTTCCCAGTAAAAAAGTCTAGTTCTGGGGTTTTGTCTTCTGCCATAATATTAGAAAGGTAATGCCCCAGGAATAGTATTTAACACATCTAAAGTTCTAGAAAACTCTTCACTATCAGTTTTAATAACCTTTGTATCCATTATAGTCTCCCCAGACTTTGGATCAGTAATAGGTTTTGTAAATTTTACATAGTCAGAACCTGTTGCCACAAAATTATAATCTATGGTACCTAATCCATTTCCTAGTTTAAACGAGTAGAAATCTAAACCTTGATTTTCAGCACGATTAGCAGCTGTCTTAGCTCTCCATTGAGGAGAATTAAAATGTCTGCCTACACTTTTATTTCTAAACTGATCTTCTGTTATATGAAGTTGTTCTGTATCGCCTTTTTGATTTTTAACAATTAGTGTAATTGCTCCAGAGCCAGGTCCAGGAGAAGAGTTAAATAAAACATCTTGGACAACAATGTCTCCATTTCTCCAAGCCTCCCTAGAAGATCTGTTATACTTTTTCCTATTTGAATATGCACCTATAGTTTGTCTAAAATTGTCAAGTGTTCCAACTTCATAGTCTGGGTCTCCAGGATTTGCATTAGTTCTACCTGCGTAACCTAGATTAAATCCTGGAGGAACTGATTTTCCTACAAAGAAGTTTCTAAACTCTTTTGTTACTTTTTGGCGAGATTCTTCTGTTTCTCCTGGGAATAAAGTAGAACCAAAACCAGATACAACTCTCTTAGCGTTTTTCTCTAAATATGTATTTGCTTTTTCTGTACCTTCTTTTTTAAACTTATAGAAATCGGTAATAATGCTATTTAAAGATCTGTTGTTTCCAAAAGTTTTATCTGATAAACTTCTGGTAGCATCTGCAAGAAGTCTTCCTTTTACTTCTTCTGTTCCAAATGCCTCGTTAAGTTTGTTATAAACTTCTCTGTTGTTATACATATACTTGTAGTCTTCAGAGCCAGCTACCATTCTATTTCGTTCTAAAGCTGCAAGAGTGGCATCACCAGATCTCCAATTTGTCAAAAGCTCTACAGCTTCTATATCAGATATACCTGGAACTACTCCTTTTACAATGTCAATAGCTTCTTGAGCACCATCTGTTTTAGAAATTAAAGAGGTAGCTTGCTCATTTGTATAGCCAGTCTCTTGTCGTGCCTGTTTTAACATTTGACGTTGCATGTCAATCTCTCTTCGGTGCTGTTTAATAATGTCTTGTAAATCTGCTATTGCAGGACGATCTCCTTGCATTGCAGTCTTTAAGCTTTCATGAACATTGCCAGACATAATATCTTCTACAGTATAATTTCCTGCATTTCCACCAAATAATGAAGTAACAACTTCTAACTGATTAAAATCTTCAACTGCTGAATTAATAAGGTCTTGCTCACCTTTAATATAAGTATTTATACTTTCTATACTAAATCCTCCTCTGTTATCAACTTGATTGTCTGACAAAGGAACTTGTAGATTTGATACATTGTCTTTGTATGCAGCATTTACCTTAGCAACGTGTAATTCACTGTATCTTGCTTTTTGCGAGTTAGCAGTAACATTAAAGACTTCAAACTTATCGTAAGCTGCTCCAAGCTCTCTTTGGTATTCAGACTGTACAGCAAGCTCTTGTGCAAACGCTCTTCGTTGTGCCGCAGCCTCTTCAGGTGTCTTGCCTTCATTTGAAAGAACTTCCTGGTATTGCTCTATCATACTTTGAATAGTCTCAACCTGGTTTTTAGCAGCAGCAATTTGATTTTTACCTTTTGCTTTGTCTAGTTTTTCTTGTGCTTCTGCTAGAGCGCCTTGCAGTCCTGTGCTTTTAGGATCTTCAGCGTCTCCCATAAGAGATGTCATCAGCCTACTTTCTAAATCTTCATCAGAAATAGAATATGTTCTAAGCTTTGCTTTTTGAGCCATAGCAGCTTGAACATTTGGGTCTTGCATCATGTCATCAAAAATGCCTTTAATTCTTTCGGGAGACATTTTTTCATACCCATACTCTGTTTCAACGTAATACTCAACACTTCCTGTTGCTGGATCTTGCCTAGTTATATATTCGCCGGTAGAGTTAATATTTTTTTCCATGATAATGTCTTTCATCCGCTCATCAAACATTTCGCTGATGTTAACATCTTTTACAAAGTCTCTACCTTTAAAGTAGCTGTCTTCCCTTAATGCTCCATTCTCATCGTAAGCTAGACCGTTATAATCATGGGTAGAATACGCCATCATAGCATTTTTAGTCTCAGCATCTATATCACCCTTATCATAAGATTCTTGCAATCTTTTTTTATATGCCTGAACATTAGCTAAGTTTGTTTTTATAGGCTGATACCCTTTTTCAAAAGCTCGTACAGACTTAGTAACATCCATACCCATAGACTCGTAGTCTCCTCTAGAAGCTCGCTCTTCTAAAGCTTCTCTTGTGCTATTTTCTAAACGACGTTTAGCTTCTTGATCGCCTGTAAATGACGCAGATTGCATACCATCAACTGCAGCAGCTAGTGCATCGTCTGCAGCAAAAGCTTGTGCAAATTGTTGACGCAGTTGTGTATTAACTGCCACACTTCCTGGATCTCTATAAGTAGACTGATATTGTCCTAATTGGTATCGTTGCATTATTCTTTTTCTTTTTTCTTACCCTCTTCTTTGATAGCAGGATCGTCTAAGTTGATATTGTAAATTTTAGAAATATCTTCTCTAGTATAAAGCTTACTTGTTCTAGGATTTATTTTGCCAAGTAATGACTTTGCCAACCTTTCTCTTTCGTAAATTCCCATAGAACCCATAGTTCTTGCTAACCTTTCTTGAGCCTTATAGCTTAAGTAGTCTCCAGCCAATCCTGAAGCTCTTTGACTAGCCGCATCTAAAGCCATGTATCTTCTATTCTCGTTAGCAACTCTTTGCGCTTCCATCATCTGAGTGTTAACATTGTCAACAGCCATTGCATTTTGGATGTTCATCATATCAGCTCTCTGCTCCATTTGAGCTTCTTGAGCTTGGATACCTGCGTTAGCTCTACTTTCAGACGCTGCAATTTGCATATCACCTGTTTGTTTTCTACCGTAAGCAGCCATCTTAGCAATGATACCTGCAGGTCCTGCTCCGCTAGTCTCTATACTTTTAGAAAGAGCTCTAGCATCTGAAGCATTTTGACTTCTTTCTTTGTTAAAATCAACTCTCTCTAACTTAGGAGCACCAATTCTACCAGCAGGTCCCATAAGCTTTTGAGCTTTCTCTTTGCGTAAGAATGCGTATGCTGCAGGAATCATTTGTGCTGCGCCAGCTGCCATTGCTAATGCAGGAGCCTCTCTGTACATATTTCTAAGAGCTTTTTCTTCTTCTTTAGTTAAAGGAATATTGTTTTGTATTTTTTTCTCTATAGCTTTTTTAGCATCAAGCTGTTCTTTAGTTAAGAATGCTTCAGCTTCAGCTTCTTCAGGAATTGCTTCTAATTGAGTATCCTCGTAAACCAAATCCGGCAAATCGTCTACAGCAGGAGTCGAAGTAGATGTAGTTGTTTTAGAAGTAGCTTTAGTAGGAGTAACTGTTGCTTTGTCTTCTACTTTATTTACAGTCTCTTCTTCTTGCCCTAAATCAATAGGCCTTGGCTTATAAGGTATATTTCTAGGAGTTTCTAAAAAGGAAGGAACTCCTTCAACATATCCTATATTCATTGCAACTTTAGTGTCGTCTTGAGCCTCTGTTGGGTTATAGAAATTTGGACTGTACAAATTAACATCTTCTCTTTGTTGAGCAGCTTTTTGTTTTCTAGGCTTAATACCAGCTAAATAATCTACTTGGTTTCCAGACCCAGGTATTTGCAGCTCTGGAACTCCCATTGTTATTTGGTAATCAGGCAATGCTGGATTCATAGGAGTGTAAAAGTTTCCTACAGACGATATATCAACAGGTGCAGATTGAGCAGCCTTTGGAGGTCTATTAGGACCGTACACCGGAGGATTAAAGTATCCAGGCTTAAAGTTTTCTATATCTTGGTACATAGAATTGGTAAGGTATGGATAGCGTGTATCTATCAATCTACCAGTCTCATCTAGTCTAGGGCCTGCCCCTTGATATTTACGAACACCACCCTTCTCCATTTCTACAACGCCAGGGTTTCTACCTGCAGCCATCTCTTGTGATTTGGCTAGTGCATTAATATCTTGTTGTGTACCACCTTTCTTTAGTATATCCTTATGACGTTGTGCGTATGATCTGCCGCCTAATTTTAAATACTTAGAAAAGAAGTAATCACTTGGTCCTTCATTTTTCATAGTTACTTTATCCATTGTTTCCCCACCTTCTACTTCAGTTTGCTCGTCTAATAAGATACCTCCTTTAGAATGTGGCCTACCTTTAAACTCTACAGCGTCAGAGCCAGGTATAGGGTTCATTGTTCCTCCGGGTAGTTTTACGCCACCTGCTTTAAATCTGTACATAGGCATATCTACTCTAGTAGATTCTTGAGAAACTGTTCTAGGGTCTACTAAAGTGCTATCAATTACCTCTTGATTAATAAAATCTGGTGATGCATTTTTAACAATCCCTTTCATTGCATATTTACTATAATCTTTACCAAGCCCAAGAGTATTATTTGCAAAGGTTTTATATGCATTTGTAGCATTAGCTCCTACATTTTCTAAAACACCTAATCCTTTTGTAATAGGCTTAGCATAAGGGACAGATTGTACAATCCCTGCAGCCAGTTTACTTGGATCTCCTTTAGAAGCGCCTTGTACAACTTTAGAAACTGCTCCTGGCAAGTTAATTAAGTCTACAGCATAGTCCATAGTATTTCTACCAGTAACTCCTCCAGGAGTCATATTAGCTGCCTTTTGGATTTGTGTGACTGGATTTTGTGCAAACTTATGAACACGGTTCATAAAAGTATCTTCTGGAGCAGCTACTGCAGTATGCGGTTCAGTATCTTGATATGTAGTATACCCAGAAGGTAAGTTGTTATTTGCAAGCATTGACATATCAAACCCTGCATTCTGATACATTCTAGGGCCACCATGTTTAGCCAATGTACGACCAAAATCATATCCAGAGTATTCTCTAGACTTGACACCTTCTGCTCGCATCTGTGCGCCTATACGATTTAGCTCTGCAGCCTTTTCATCTTCAGCTCCTCCTATAGCATTACGGGCTTTGTTACGTTGATATATGCCTTTACCAAGACCGTATAACGCTCCAACACCTGCACCTACAGCTGTACCTACTGGCCCTAAAATACTACCAAATCCTGCACCTGAGGCTGCTCCTGATATAACTCCCCCAGCACCTTCGCCAAAGTTCATAGTAGTTGCATCATTATCGTCAGAAAGATATTTAATACCTTGACCTGCTAAGTTTCCTGCAATTGCATATGGGCTAACTTTTGCAAAATGCTGTGGATTTGCATTTGCGATAAAAGACTGTCCTAACTTGCCAAACATTCCAGGTGATTTAGATGCTAAATTTGTACCAGCTTCTGCAGCAATATTTACAGATGGTGTAAATGCTGCGTTTGTAGCTGCCGGAGTAGCTGCTGCAGCGGCTGTACCACTTGCTAAGCTTGCAGTTTCTCCTGCCGCATTAGGTATCATGGCAGCTGCCCAATTAGGAGTTTGCCCTAGTAAAGGATCTGCTGCTGTTTTTCCTACTTCTTTTGCTACTGTTTTTCCTACTTCAGGAGTTACTAGATTTTTTAAACCCTGAGCTCCTGCTCGTAATGCAGTTTGACCACTAGCTTCTATTCTATTGCCTATGGCGTAGTTACGTTGTAGTGCAGCGTTAGCTTCTTCCATTGCAGTATTATCTGCTTGGGCTTCTTCCATTTGCTTTTTTAAAGCTTCTTCCTTACCAGCTTCAGACTCTTGATATACTATGTTGGAAAATGTTTGGTTACCTAGTTTAGGATCACCATACATTAGCATGCCGCCTGGTTGGTATTTTTTAACAAAGCTGCCCTTTTTATACTGACGCATACGATTCATGTAATTAGATTTACCCATAATTATCTATAGAATTTCTTTGCAGCAACATCGGTCGCATACAAATTTATTAAATTTTTATCAGAATTGTCAGCAATTAATCGTATAGCTAACCACTTACCTGTAAACTTTCTTTGTTTGTTCCAAGTTTTGGATGTATCTATAAATGAACTGTTTATAGTTTCATTCATACCTGATACGTTAAACATAGGATTGTTTGTTGTAGT
>Ga0075478_10000147_pt1 | contig 24563 bp, 40 predicted proteins | sample DEB08_DNA_15_FD_71483 | JGI IMG/M metagenome (GOLD analysis project Ga0075478, IMG submission 71483) | Aqueous microbial communities from the Delaware River and Bay under freshwater to marine salinity gradient to study organic matter... | ecosystem: Environmental > Aquatic > Marine > Coastal ...
AGTCATGGGACCCGCTTGCGAGGAGTCGCCGGAAGGACCCGCCCGCCGTACGTGTAGGTGGTCGCGTCCTGGCGCGGCCTCATCCGCTCATTGATGATCCCAAACCGCTTGGAGAAATTATTCACGGCGCGGCAGAACGATTGATGGTTGAGCCCATGACGCCTTGCAAACTCCTTCTGCTTGAACTCCCTGAACTGAGTGGGATCAGTCACCCATGATGACGCGAGTGCTCGGTAGCGGATGTTTTGTCGCGACTGGCTGGCGTATCCCCCGCGAACCCAATCCATCATGCCGACAAATCCAGCCTGCGCGATGTCACGCGCGGCCGTTGATTGATCGACAGACTCGCTCAGCTCATCGGTGTGGACTGGGACAGGTCGGCCATTTTCGAATCCGTGGTGCATACGTTCCGAGGTCAGCCTGAAAATTAGCACCAAATCAGAACCAGTAAACCCAAAGAGCCAAATTGTTAACAATTTGAAGGATTTCCGTTCATTCGTAATGAACGGGTCATCAGTTCGAATCTGATCGCTGGCTTTCTTTTTGTGCCTTTTCTGGTGTTTTTTTGGATTATTAAGACACGTCCATTGATCACCCCCGCCTATCTATGCACAGTCAGGCAGCAAACATCACCTAAATCAGCACCAGTCAGCACCGGATTGGATGACTATCAAGCCCACCCAAAAAAACGGCAGGAAGCAATGGCGCGTGTCATGGCAGGAGTGCGATACGCAGCGCCGGAAGTTTTTCGGAACGAAATCAGAGGCGATTCAGTTTTCCGAGACACTCCATGCTGGCGACAGCTCATTTGCTCGATGGATGGCGCTGCCAGAATCGGCGCGCATGGAGGCAATCGTCAGTGCTGAGCGGGCTCAGGATGATGGGTTTTCGTTGGTCGAGGCGGTGGACTATTTCGCGCGGCGGGCGGGCGTGATCGACGTTGAGGCGCGGCGGGCATGGGCGCAGTATCTGGCGGTCAAAAGGGAGATCCGAGGTGCCTCTGCTGAGTCCCTCAAAAATGCGCGCATTGCGGGTCGCTTCGTGGATGAAATCCCCTCCTTATCGGTGTCGTCTATCTCATCCGATCAGATAGAGCAATGGATCACCACCCACGACTGGTCGCCCTCATCGATCAACACGTTCCGCGCACAGTTGGGAGCGTTTTTGACCTGGTGCATCGGCAAGGGATATCTCGACAAATCCCCTCTGACATCGATCCCGAAAGCACTGGAGACGGAGACAGAGGTTGGCATCCTGTCAGTCAGTCAGTCCGAGCAACTCATGCGCGCGTGCGAAACGCATGATCGCGACCTTATACCGATTGCCGCGCTTGGTTTATTCTGCGGCCTACGCCCCAGTGAGTGCCACCGCCTCACATGGGACGACATCAACCTGCCTCACAAAATCATCACCATGCGCGGCGCTACCGCGCGGAAGACTCGCAAGGGCCGCATGATCCACATCACCCCCAATGCCGAAGCATGGCTCGCGCTGGGTGGCAAGATGGCCCCGCAAAACTTCCGTCGGCGGTGGGATTGCGTCCGCGAATCCGCCGGGCTCATCAAGCGAATCCGCATCGAAAATCAGCGGCGCTACGAGATCGAAAACATCCACTGGCCCAAGGACTGCCTGCGCCACTCATTCGCAAGCTACTACACTGGGCTGCACGGCATACCCGCCGCTGCGCTGGAATGCGGGAACTCCGAACAGGTGCAGATCAAAAACTATCGCCAGCCCGTGGCAAAAGACAAATGCCAGAAATATTTCGCGATCTACCCATCGGGCGAGCCGGAGCGCGGAAGGGCTAAATCAAAACTGGCCTGAGCCATCGACAAATCGACCTGTGCCTCCGTTGTAGAGCCACGACACCTGCGCGGCAGACAACTCACCGTCAAACAGGTAATACTCGTCCACCATCATTAGGTCGCCGCCTGAGACGCCGGCACTGCCCGAATTTATTTCGATCACATCCCCGTCAACGGCCATTGCGTCTGGGTGAGTCAACACCTCATCGTTGACATGCAGCACCAGTGACGTGTCCGTTTTTCGGATCAGGCAAAAAAAGTTCCATTGATTCGAATAAAGGTCTGACAGAGAGCCCGTCTCGCTGGTCCCCTCATTGATCAAATCAGCCTCCCAAACGCCACTGCCATATGAGACAACCTCAAAAGAAACCAATGCCCCACCATTCACAATCCGAGCAGGTGTGAATCGAGTGCTGCCACCCGCGATATGGCCAACCTGGAACCATCCGCAAATCGAAAACTCACTCGCGGAAATCGCGTTTGATTCGGTGAGGTATTGCGAGACGCTGGTAAATTTGATGCATTGGCCATTGATCCCGTTATCGGTGGAGGGTGAGCCGAATTGGGTAAAATCATCACCCGCCACCACATCGACCAAAGTATTCGGCGCGCTCTCAAATCTCCAAGCGTGGTCCGGGTTGCCGGGCGTGGTGCCGGCTGACGCAGCCGAAGGGATGGCATTGAATCCGTGCAGTTGCGAGATTCGCAGCATTAAAGATCCTCGCTCCCGTTGGTTGCTTTGTAGAGTATTTCGACGCCAATCAATTTCGCGTCAGTGGCCAGCGTATCCCCGACTGCCGCCGCGTCTCGGTAAACCTGAAACCACGTCATCGCATCGGATGCCGCATCGGCGGGCGTAATGTCGCTGGTCCAGTCGCTGACATGATTGCGGCTGGCATTCAGGGTTGTGTCCGTGACGGTGCCGGCAGTTCCGAACGCAGCATCGATAACGGCGTTGTTCTCGACGCACACCGCCTGGATTCCCCAAATCACATCCCCGCTCGTGCCGGCTGTTTGCCAGTGGACGCGCGCGATCAGGGCCGTTGTTGCATCCCATGACTTTGGCAGCGCGATGGAAAATTGCGCGTACTCATTCGTGGTCGCGTCGAAGTCGAGCGACTTCTGCATTATCTTGTTGGTTGCACTCTCCGCCGTGCTCTCCGCTGCTCCATTGGTCGTGCGCGGAATCATGGCAGCCGCAGGTATGACGATGCTCTGCAATCCGTCAGCCCGGCCGACGCTCGAAAATATCAGATCCCATTCGGTGTTTGAATTGTCCCATGCGAGTATCAAAACTTCCTGCTTGGCGGTGTTCGCGCTGCCGGAAATGCTGATCTCCAAAACATCGTCACTCGTGGGATCCGTTGCGCCCTCGTCGTATATCCGTATCGTCGGATTCGCACTCTCCGGCATGTTGATATGGATCATCACGATCGGCGCAGTCTCGCCGGGCGTGATTTGCTGGAGAATGTAATCGTGAGTGTAGGCACCCGCACCCGCGCCCGGCGTGATCATGTGAGTCGTGATTGCGTGCGCGTCGTTCGGATCGATGTTTGTGGACCCAGCCGCACTGGGCGTGTATGCCGTCAGCGCAGTTTTCGTAGCGCTCACTCCATTGGTTCGATCCGCCAATTCATCCAGTGCCTCCTTGACCTCGGCAGGCGTGCTGGACCAGTCGCCAGCTACTGCTGGAGCATATGGCGTATTTGCTCCCGAGATTCCTAGATTGGTCCGAGCGGTGGCAGCGTCGGCCAGGTCGGCCAGGTTCTGCGCCTTCTTGAGAAAGAGATTATCCGCCTCAGTCTCCGTGTAGTAGTCCTCCGGAGTGTTGAGCGCCGGAGAGCCGGTATCGATGCCGTGGGCTCGCACTGTGCAGGCCACCTGCGCCACCGTGTAGATGTCACCGCTGGCGTCCGTGATCTCCACCTCCAGCGTCGTATTGACCGACGAGGATGTTCCGAGCAGTTCGCAGAGCCCTTTTGTACGGGTCGGTAGGACACCGCTCCACCCGTCCGTGATCCTGGTCCAACTGGTTTGCAGCGTATGAGGTGCACGGCGTATCTCCAGCAGCAGCTTCTCCTTGTTGCTCCCATCGCCGTCTACCAATTTGGAAACGCTGATCGCACCGTCGGGCGTCAAAGCGTTGTCGTCGCTGGCACCCGTTGCGGCGGTGATGTCATTCTGCGCGCCCGTCGAATCCCACTCGATCTCATAGCACGGAAACGAGCCCGTGACGGCCACCGAGACTCCGGCAATGGCATCGAGCGCGGTCTCGATCGTCGCGGCGCTGGCGTTGTATGCTATGGCGGCGCTCTTGGTGCCGGCGTTGTATTGCAACTTGTAGGTGCCGCTGGTGGGATTGCTGCCCGGCGTGACAATGCCCACCTTGAGCGTGACCCCGACAGCTCCCGAGTCGCTGTCAAACCCGCCCTGCCCGTCAGTCATGTAGACCTCGACCGGGTTGTTGTCTCCGTAGATCAACTGCGGCGCTGGGGCGTCGCCGCCTGTCTCTGATTTGACCAAAGCCTGCTGCGGGGATCGCGACCGATCGAAGTATAATTTCCTGGCACCCATTTGCGAAAAAGGTGCGGAAATTGACAGGCTGCGCAGCTCAGCCGTTTTCCGTCGGCGGGTCTACCGGATACGGATCAATGGTGGAGATGGCCACCGGAAAAACCTCCCCGATCGATTCGTTCCGGGTAAATATCATCACCCGAAAAAACTCCGCAGCGGCGACTTGGTGGAAGCCCACATTGCCAAACAGATAAAGCGTATGAGTCTCGCCGCCGGCGAACATGGCGCCGCTCAAGACCTCCGCATAGTCCGAGTTGATCGCGACTCCTGACCCGTACGGACTGCCGCCGGCATACACCTTCAGCGGCGCGGCATTGGTGCTGTTGCCGGAGGTATACGGCGGCTGGTATTCCGTCGCGTTGATGGTCGCGCGCGTTGACCATGCCTGCCCTGTTACCCACTCGGGATGCCCATCATCATGCGGGCTGGCGATATACATCTCTATCGCGTCGATCGAGAAATTCAGCTCCGATTTTAGCTGCACCCGCCAAGCGTAATCTCCGGTGACATCCGGATCCCAATTGCCGATTCCACCCACGAAATCCGGCACGATAAAAACCTCGCCGGGATCATTCCATTTCCGGATCCGCTGCCATGCGTATTCCTCCGGCACCTCTCCGGGGCGGTATGTCAGATCGAATTTGCCGACGTGGATAAAATCCTTGATGATCGAATCCAGCCCGGTCAGTCCGTCGTCACTGATCGAAGGATCGATCTCGATCGTCCCGCCCGATTCCGTCAGCGATACCCTGACACCGGATGCGACACCGCGCAGATTCCAGAGCGCGTTCACGCGCTGGGCCAGTGCGTTCCATTCATCCGCGCGTCCCAGGTCCATCACGTTGCCGATTCGATCGTCACGTTTGACTCGGTTTTCAAGATCTTCACGTTTCCGACACCGCGCAGATTCCAGAGCGCGTTAACTTTGCGCTCCAGCAGATCCATCACCACCGGCTCAAACGCGGGTGCCGGCTGGCCTGGCTCCACCAGTGGCAGCGGCGTATCGATCGGCAGCTGATTCATACCGCCGGCCCGCTCCTCACCGCGCGCTCGATGATGTTCCACCCGTTCCAGCGTCGGAGCGTACTGCCCTCCACGACGATCCTGGTAGAGTTGCCGATTTGCGCAAGATACTCTGCAATGGTCGGGTCGGTCGTCTCGGACAGCGCGTTGGTAAATCCACCATCGACACTCACCGCCTCAAACGCCTCGATGCGCGGGATGTCGGCCGGCGTCGAAATTCCCGGACTCACCCCCGGCAGGAAGTAGTCATACTCAACCTCGCTTGGGATGCTCACAGTCGTGGCTGATCGGCTCGGGCTGACCTCCTGCGCGGTCAACCATCCCGTGATCGCTCCGCCCGTCAATATGCGTTTCACCCCCACGACATTGCCGGCGATGCTCTGGATTGTCCGGCGGACGGTCTGCGTGACGGTGCCGACGTTGTAGATATATTCGTTGTAGCGGATCAAGAGGAAATCATCCACCGCCATCCCGACCACGGAATCCAGGGTGAGCATGTGACGAGAGTTGGAGATGCTCGCCGAATTGATATCCACCTTAACGCCGGGAGGATTTTCGGAGTTGAACGCCGGCCGATACCAACTGTAACCGATCGACATCCGGCGCGGCTCTGGAATCCGTGAGTAGGTGCGGGAAAATTCCACCACCCCGCCCTGCTGCACCGGCTGCAATCCCGACTCCTCCACCAGGTAATAGCCCGACTCTTCCGGGTGTGCGCTATCGAGCACACCGGGCTCATAATCGCTGGCGAGCTGGTAATATTTTTGCCGGAAAATAAACTTTTGCGACACGTCCGGGAATGGCCGCAACCATTGGCGCGCACCCGTCTCGGTGGGAGTTCGTAGTCCGTCGGAGGAGTCGATGAATGGCAGTGACATCAGTAGGATTCCTTTTCGTGGTTGAGGCTCATTGCGCGATCACCTTTTTCAAAACGATTCCCTCTCCGGCCGCCTTTTCGTTGAGCGCCGCAATCTGCTCCTTCATTCCTTTGATCCCCTCCTCCATATTCGCGAACGGCCGCTCCGTGCTTTTGAGATTCGAAATCGTTTTCCGGATCGCGTCCGCCTGTCCAAACAACTCCTGGCTGCGCCCCACGTTGCCAAAATCAAACCGAGCCGATTCCGCCTGCCGTTGCAACTCCATCACTTGGCGGGCCTTCGCCGCATCCGCCAACACATCCTTGGACCCAAATCCGCCCTGCCGATAATTGGCCAACTCATCGAGGGTAAACATACTGCGGTCGCCCTTCGTCTGACGCAGCCCACGCTGCTGCGCTGTCAATTGCTGCTGCAACTGTATAGACCGCTCCTGCAACTGCGCCTGCCTCGCCTTCTGGTCGGCGATCGCCTTCTCCTTTTCATTCTGCTTGTCGAGCAGTCGGAGCTTGATGTTGGATAAGCGCAAATCGCCTTTGATCTCGGAATCAGCCTTGCCTTTTATCATCTCCAGCAGGTCTGCCTCTTCATCCTTGAGCCTCGCGATACGCTGCGTGGATGTCTCCAAAGCGGCCGCGCGTTCCTGCTCGGCTTTGACAATCTTCGCAAGGATGGGGCCGAGTTTTTCCGACTCGCGAACCTGTTGCTGGATCGCCGCGCGCACCTCATCGTTGCGCCCTGCGTCAGCCACGGCATCAAATGCCGCGTCCATGTTTTCCGCGATCTGGCCGGACATTTGGAGTGCCTTGATGGGATTCATCCATGCTTCGGCCAGATCGGCCAATCCTATGCCATTGGATAGCGCACCGACGAAGGCACCCAATTGCTTGAGCCCGAGCAACGCCTTGCCAACCTTATCCGTCACCATTGATAGCGCGCCGCCGAGATGGCGATTCAATGTGTCCGTCAACTCGACAATGGCGTCATTCGCGCTCGTGCTGATCACGTCCCCGCTCTCGATCGCGAGGCGCTTCAATTCCGCCAATCCATCCGCACCATCGCCGAGAGTCTGGATCAAGCCCACGCCGGATCGGCCGAGCAATTCAAACGCGATCGCGGAGGCGTTCGCACCGCCGCCCGCAGCCTGGATCTTGTTGGCTATCTGATCGAGCACCTGAGTCGTTGACAGCAGTTCGCCTCGTGCATCGCGGATCGCAATGCCGTAATCTTTGAATTTCAGGATCGCTTCAGCATCTCCCGCGTTCGCTTTGCCGAGATTCACGGAGAGCTTCACGAGCGCCTTGTTCATCTCCTCCACGGAGGATCCGTTCTGGCTTGCCGCAAATCCCAGAGATTGGACCTCCTCCACCGTGAGCCCGACAGCTTCCCCCGTTCTTTTCAGCTCCGCCGCAGCATCGGCGGCAGATTTCGCCAACGCCACAAAACCCAGAACGCCCAATCCCATACCCAGCGAATTCAGCCCCTGTTGGAACTGCATCGCCGCCGCCTTGGACTTCGTAAGCCCGGACTGAAACGGCCGCGCGTCCAGCCCCATCCGCACAAGTATTGATTCGCTGGCCATCAGTTAAGGATCAGTGGGAGTGGTGGGAGTGGTGGAAAATAGAGTTCGCGGAATCTCTGCTGCTCGGCGCGGGCTTGACGTTGCACATCCTCGAAAATCTCCATGCGCTGTCGCTCACTGGGATTGCTGCCGACGCTTTCAGGATCGCTCGCCTTGTCGATCAGACGGAGGTATTGCCACAGCCGCGCCAATGGCAGGTCGTGGATGATTGCCCGCTCCGCCCAGTGGTAGTGGGACGCGATATTGTGGACCACATAGGCCAGGTGGGACGCGAATGATTGACCGGCCACCGCCTCGCCAGATTGCGCATCAGCAAACGCCGCGCGCAGATGTTCGATCGTGAGCAATGACGCCTCTCTCAACTGCGCGCGATCCGTGAAGGTATCGTCCAGCCGGCGAATGAAATTTTCGCGGTGCCACTGTATGGGGCGCGCGGATTGTGGACAGTTGCGAAACTCGGACGACATCACCCAAATGGCCTGCGCCAATGCCTCCGGATGGATGGCCAGATATCCTTGCAGCAGCTCGGCCGTCTGCTCGTTGTGGGCATCGCTCGCCATCAGCAGCGGCGAGCGGATCGCATCCAGCATCGCCCACTGATGGAGTGTAAATGGGACAATATCGACGCCGGCGATTTCTAATGGCGCGTCTAAAAATGCGTCCTCGCGGCGCTCACGCTCCGCGTTGAGGATCGGGATGAACCGGCGCTGAAATTCCGCTGCAAGATCCACATCATTGATCCGTCAAATCGAGTGACAACAAACGGGTCTGGCCGTCCGGGCATTTGGCCCACGCCTTACCCTTGGGCGCTTCCCTGTCCGCCATGATGCAGACCTCTCCGTAGGTCGCATGTCGCACCGTGTCAGATTTGGGTTTGGCCGCCATGATCAGTTGTATTTTTTGACGAGCGTCACACTGTATTTGTGCTGCTCGGCCAACTTCTTGGGCTTGTTGACGGATGTCACGATCCAGGTCTCGCCTTCGTAGGAGGAGGTCTCGGCACCTTTGGCCAGCGTGGTTGACTCCGTGCTGGGCTTTTGCAGGGTTGCCGTCGCCGTCTTGAGTCCGGACGTGCCAAATGATCCCGTGGCGTTACCATCCTGATCAAGGATGGGCACCGTATTCGAGGGCTCGTCCGGGGTAAATTCCTCTACGAGATAAGAGTCTCCCGTGATGGTGATTGCCCCTATCCCTACCCCGAGGGATCCAGTGTCGTCGTGATTCAGTGCCATGATCTAAACGCGGTTCGTCGCGCATAAATCAGCGGGAAATTGACAGGCTGGGGGGGAGGCGAGAGGAGGACTGGACGCATTCAATCCGCGCCGGGAAATAACTCACTCCCCGCTCAACTCCTCTCACGGCCACGCCGAGTCCTGGATGCAGTAGATCAGCGACCAGTTGATATCCGTATCGTCAAAGCCCTCATCCTCGCTGATCGGGTATTCGGTGGACTCCTCGTAGATGCCCCGGATGCTGTGGTATGAGAGCTGCGCATTGATGCCGGCCGTTGACTTAAGGCAGTCATACAGAGAGGCGCGAAGTTTTTTACGGATCAGCCGGTGATCGTCATCGGCGGCATCCGCCTGGCGATTCGTGCGGATCGTCGCGATCAATCTCCCCTCGAAAAATCTGTCCTTGCTGAAATTGCCGTCCGTCGTGAACAGCTTCTGGGCGTTTTCGAATCCTTGCGCTGCGCCGCCATGCTCCACGCGGAGCAGGACAGCCGGAGCCGACTGCACGTCAATACTGCGTGCAATCTGCGGCGTGGCTCCTATATCCTCCGTTGTCAGATAGGTTTGGAATGCCGCTACGAGAGTGTCCTCGAAATCGTAGAGAGTCGGTAAGTCAGGGGCGGGCATGGGGCGGTTTAATGGTGGGTGATTTTCGAAATGATCCGCCGAATATCCTTACGGCCAGATACATCATGCGGCGCTGAATCCACGGCACGCCGTCCGCCCGCATCGCTTCGCGAAACAGGCGATCGGCATAGGCGCGCGGAATGTCCGATTGCGCATATGCCCAGTCGTGCAGGATCGCCGCTTTTTTGACCCGGCCATGCGGCGGGAACAATGGCCAAAGAAAGCGCGGGACGCTGGCGAAGTCGCTCCTGAATCCGCGCGGAACAATGAGCCACTTCGCGATGGGCTGATGGTGCCAATAACAAAACGTGAGCGGCTGCGTGAGTTGCACCCGGAACCCGTCCAGCGTCCGAACGTACAACTCTCCCATGAATTTACCACGGCAGCTCATCGCTTTGCGGTGACGTGACCAAACAGGAAGCCGGTGACGCTCATCAGCACGGAGTAATTAAGTGGAGTGATCATGATCGGGTTGCGCCCCGAGCCGACGGTGAAGCTGTGCAGCTCATCCTGTGAGATCTGCCAGGGGAAGAATCCGGCGGATTGCTCGTAGTAGAAAAACGTCACCGTGACATCCATGAACGCCGGCGCGACGATTGTGAATACATGCACGGAAATGAACGCGGCCACCACCATCCAGCGCATCAGGCTTACCCATGGATTTGAGTCCACCTTGCGCGCCTTGTCCCACATCGCCGCCCGCTTTTCCTCGGCCACGATGCGCAGCTCGTCCATCGTGCGTTGATGCTCCTGCTGGTTGGCCTTGAGAGTCATAAACGCCCCGAGCGCAGCCGTGCCAGCGAGATTTGCCAGTTCGAATCCTACCATGATCGCAGCGAGAGGTGAGCGGAACTCGACGGAGTTTCGTTACGTGGTTTGATCCAGATATGGCGCTTACCCTGGTGGACCTTCGGGGCCAGCGTCTTGCTCTCCGTGGCCACCACGTGATTCGTCCGGCACCCGCAAAGGAGCAACCCGGAGATCATCGCGGTGAAATACTTCATAAAAATATTCCCGAAATTGACAGGCTGGGAGATGGGATATGGCGCATCACTGATTGCGGTCGGTCCTGCGCGAGCATCACCTTGTCACCTTGTCCCCTTGTCACCTTCCCCTTGCCCCATGCTTAATCAAATATTTCACCCGGCGCGCCATGGTCTTCGTGCGGACGCTCACGGCCCCGTTTACCGCATTGGCCAGCACGCCGATACCTTTGGTGCTGTTCCTCATTTGGATTTCGATACCGTGCCGCCGGAGGATCACGCTGCCGGAACCTTTGGCGTAGCCCGCGTGGCGGCTGATCATCTTTGGCGCGGCGCGCCAGCCTTTTGTTGAGCGGAGCGCGTTCCATGATTTCAGCCAGCCGGATTTCATGTATCCAATCCTGGCCTGCATGGCCTTGTAATGGCGCTGCCACTGCTTGGTATCCATCGACACCAAACCCGTGGCTCGAGGCACCCGGCCCCGTCGATTGCGGGCGGATCGGTGGGCGGCGGGAATGTTGCCAACGGCGGTATGCCCGAAGACCTTGCCGGCCGGGAGATCGAGGAATTTTTGCAGCAGCTTCAGGTCGTTTTTTTCGATCGCGGCCTTTAGCATCGGGTGCTTGGGATCCAGGGAAATCGGCGTCACCGCTTTGCGCAGATCCGCCAGTATGGCGCGGCTTGCGATCCGCTTCACGGTCGCGTTTTTGAATCCGGGATTCGATGCCTTGAGCCCGGCGGCGGTGGCCTTGTTGACGGCAGGCGGTGTGAACTTGATCAGCTGCCGGCAAAACCGCATCGCCTCCTCTTTGGCGATCTCATTCGCCGGCTTCCCGCTCAGTGCGGCGAGTCGCGCCAGTTGGCGGTTGAAGCCTCTCAGGTCTACCGTGGCGGGCGCACTCATGGCGGTGGCCGATCAACTGGCGACTGCGGCCATCCCCACCGTCATCACGCGCGTGCCGTCCTCGATCGATTTGGAAAACATGGCGCGCGGGTGGAGTCGGCGGAGCAGTCGGCGGGTGTTGCTCTCCTCAACGGCAGCGTTAACACTCGCGCGGATTATATCCGGAGTGGCGGAGAAGTTTTTGCTGAGCACATAGGGATGTACGGGATGGTTTTCCTCACCCGTCACGACAACCACCGGCCCCCCGTAGATACGCATCATATCCGAGTAGGTGCGGGCGGGTGGACTGTCGGGCAGGTTGAGATCCAGAACGATGCAGTCGGGACTGTGGCGAGCGAGACAGGCGGCGGCGTTTTCGAAGGTGGCGGCTGTTTCCAACTCCGCGTCTTCCATGGTGTCGAGGGCGCTGGTTAGGATTTCGGTCCATACCTTGGAGTCTTCAACGATCAGGATTTTCATACTTCAGTTTTTCCAATTGCGCCTCTGCGTCCAATCGTTTGCGGTGTTCGATCTCCGCATTTTCCGCGTGCAGCTTCGCCAATTGCTGATACGCCTGGTTGACCTTTTCGAACCGATCCGAAGCGGTGGCAGCCATCCTCCGGCGGTACAATCCCAGACCACCGAGCACAGCGCCCATTCCTCCCAGAAACGCTGATATCAATTGCGCCATGTCCCACATTCAAAATCACGCTTCCAAAGCTTTCACCCGATCTTCCAGTTCCTGGATCTTTTTTTCCTGCGCGTCGATCTTGTCGAGCTTGGCTTTCAGATCTGCCTGGAGCGCCCGCAACGCCTCACCGCAGCTTATCAGCTCATCGATTGAGAGCGTCACTTTTACGCGCGGATCATTCAGCAGCCGCCCCAATATCTCGTGTGCATTCATAAAAAAAATCAGCCGGCGGATACTTTGACAGTGCCGGAATCGCTCCACAGCCGGCCCGCTACCGCCGGATCCGAAGTGGGCAGACCATCAAATTTCACATTGCCGTCCACCTCAAATTCACCCGTCGATCGCAGATACATTTTGCCCGTGCCGCCGATCGAAAATCGCAAGTCCTGCCCGCTGGCACTGTTCAAAAACGTCGCGCCGGCAGAATCCTGGAGAATGCCGTATTCGTTGGTTACGTTGTAATTGTCCTTGTGACAAAAGACCGCGTAATCTGCTGAGCCATTCCAGTTTCCGACAAACGCCTTGCCCACCCTGGCACCTTCTGCGACCAGATTAACCGCGATGTCGAGCTTGTGGGTGGGATCCACATTCATGCCGATATTGCCATCGATCCGGCAAATGCCGCCGGCCACATTTACAGCGTAGGCAGAGCCGCTGCCGCCGTTGGCGGGCGCAGTGATGTGCAGCGCGGTATTGGTGCCGCTGGTGTTGCCGGTGGGCCCCAGAATCTGCACGCCGTATTTGTTGGTCCCGGAAGTGCGAGCGTGGACCTGCACACCGTAGGATGTATTCACGGCGGCGTTGTCGCCCACGGTCCAATCCTCAACCAGCAGACCAGTGGCGGACGTTACTGTGCGCAAGGTGCCGTCACCCATCACCGTGGGTTTGATCGTCGTGCCGTAGAGCGCGGACACATTCGCACTCATCTGGAAAGATGGTTTGGAGCAGATGCCGCCATAATCCACCGCCGTGGACACGTCATAGTTGGATGAGTGATTCGTACCGATGCAGAGCAGATAATTCGTCAGCACGCCCGTCACATCACGGCCACAGATCCATGCCCGACTGCCAACATCCAGCCCCACCGATGCATCCGCAGCGGCTACCCCGATGCCGACAGATGCGGAAGACAACAGATCCCCGCTGAGCGTGCCGCCGGCCAAGGGCAGCCGGTCGTTGATCTTGGCCAGTGCCTCGTTCAGCGTATTTCCGTCCGCCACCGCCCCCGTCTCCGACCCTAGTCCCGAGATGGCGGAGGAAAACAAAATCCCTGTGACGACGTTTTGTTTTTCGATCAACGCCATCGAGCCGTCTGCGCCCTGCGTTGTGTCGGACCTGTCAATGGCGATGAGGTAGTCCGTATCGGCGAGCGAGGTAACAACGGTTTGATCCGTAATCTCTTCAGGCATTCTTTTCCGTTCCTTCCGTGTCTTCCGTGGTTGAAAATTACTATCCGATCAAAAGCGCCTTACCACCTGGCGTTAGTAGCTGCTCCCCATTCGGCAACAGCAAAAATGGCAGTGCCGCCTCATTCGCAAACTGGCCACGAATCAACCAGGCGCCCGCGCCCTGCTCGATCTCCGTCACGCGATATACGCGCGACTCCACCGTGAGCCGTTCGCGCTTCGCCGGTCGGGTGGTCGGCAGATTTGCCACCGGCACAAACAGCTCGATCTCCGAATCGATCAGATGCCCCACCTCCTGCATGTCCTGCTCGGTGGAAATGCCGTAGCCCTTGCGGCCCGTGAATCCAAACCCGCGCTGGTCGGTGACCGTCACCGGAGATTCGGCGACGATCTCCGCGAAGGCGGCGGCGAGTTCAGTGGCGTCTGACATAAAAATAAAACGGGTGCCGGCAGGAAATGCACCGACCCACCAGCACCCGCATGACCAATGGAGCGGTTAATCTTTTTTGGATCGCCCGCGCTTTTGCTTCGGCGCAACTTCGGCTTCAGGCTCGGCTGCAGGCTCGGCTTCAGGCTCGGCTTCAGGCTCGGGCTGAGCGATCGCTTTACCCATCGACAAAAGTTGATTGGCGGTATCCGGATCCACGTCGGCCGTGTCGCCGGCTTCCACGTGGGTGCCTTTCACAAAAGTACTGCGAGTGATTTTGATTCTCATGATTCAAAAAGCGGCGGGTGGTTTTTACGCCACCCGCCTTTTGATTGATCAGCTCACCCGCTTGCATCCGACCAGCGCGCAGGCGCAGTCGAAGGTGGGCGAGGTGCCAGTCACGGTTTTCACGGCGCGGACGTAGCGTTCTGCGCCATCCACATCGAGGCTGTAAGCCTGATCGGAATCAGCCGCATCAGTCACCTGGGTAAAGGTGGCCCCGCTGATATCCGTCCACGTGGAGTTGTCCGGCGAGTCCTGCAACTTCACGTCGAGCGTGGGCGAGGTGCCACCGCCAGCCGAGCTGAGCAGCAGGACCTTGGCCCGGCCCACGTAGTCCTGAATATCAACGCCAGTGCCGTTGCCGCTTGCCGTAACGCGCACACCGGGCAGCAGCTCGGCATGTGAGGTTTTGTCTCCGATATTATTGTCCATGATTCGGTATTCCTTTCGGTTCAGGGTGATCAGGCGGCGGCGGTATCGCTCGACACGCAGAAGCTCTGCGGGCGGCGGACGATGTGGTCCTGATCCTGCATCATGATGATGCGGGCGACGTTCTGTTCCGCCTTGGTAACGAGGTCAATCGTCACGTCCAGGCCGGCCCATTCGAGGATCACAGAGTCGGCCCAGTTGCCGAAGATTGCCTTGTTGCCGGGAACCTGCTTGGTGCAGGCAGCCCGGTAGCCGTTCACTTCGCCGTCCTGATTGGCATCGCCGCGCATCGTGGTCCACACGAAGTCGGAGCCGGCGGAGCTGGCCACCAGCTTCTGCTTGAGCTTGCCCTTCGCGGTCGGGGTGGTGACATAAGCCATTGCACCCATCAGCGCGTTGTCGTCGTCGATCGCGGTTTCCATGTCCACCATCTTGCCGAAGGTGGCCGCGCCCCCGAAGGTCACGGAGTTCACGCCGGTGGTGTTCATGATGCCCAATGGCTCATCGCCCGATCCGGATCCGTTCAGGCAGAAAAGATCCTGCTTGATGGCGAGTTGCTTGGTCATGTCATCCTCGAAAAATCCAGCGGTAGCGAGTGCGCTCTGCGCAATCAGCCGCTTTGAATACTCCGTGTAGACACTCACCGAGTGCGGATTCGCATTGACCTGCTCGTAGGTGATGCTCGATTTGGTGGCAGCCTCAGTCTCGCCACGGGCGTTCGCCGTGCTGGCGGTCAACTGGCGCGGGATCGAGACGTTGCCAGTGAGCCCGCTCAACACGGTGGCACCCAAGCGGCGGACAACCGTGCGGTTGCGAAGCAGCTCGATGAAGTTGCCGACCAACAGATTGGTGGAAACGAGATTGCCGCCCACGTTCGCCGTGCCGGCGACCTGGGTTCGGGTGTTGAATGCGCCACGGTTCAGGAAATCCTGCGGGATGTAAAATCCCTGCGCACTGCGGCCTACTACCTTGGCCATCTGATCACTGACTTCGCGTTCGAAGCCTTCGACCTTGCCACCACTGGCGAGCGATTGGATGGCGCGAGCAATGTTGTATTGCTTCACCTCATTATCGCTCATGCCGATCTCGGTGGATTCGAGGCGTTGGCTGTTGGTTTCCTTCAGTCGCTCAAAGGCGATCTTCTGGAACGCGGCGGCGGATTGCTCCGGATTGGCGATCGCGGTGCGGGCTTCGGTGGACAGATCCACCTGTTCCCGGACACCATCCGCGATGGCGAGGATTTCCGACACGCGGCCGGCTTCAGCCTGTCCCGCCTCACGGCGGATTTGCGCCTCGTCAACGGGCGGGGCCTGGCGATTGTCAATGACTTCGATTACCGGCGCAGGCGCACCACTTGCAGATGGGGCGGCAAGGCCATTCGGATTGTCTTCTGGCATATTGCTTGATTGATTGAATTTGCTTTTTGTCGGGCCAAATCAATGGCGTTTTGGTTTTGCAGCGAGCGTCCAAAACCCACGGATGCGTCCGCAGGAATTGCCACCGTGCTGCCTTCGTATGGCTCCCAATCAACAACGCGGACAAGTTCCACCCCGCCCTTTTGCTTCGTTGCTTTCACCTCGTGGATCCGATACCCGACGCTGACCAGAACGCGGATTTCATCCTCGATGTCTTGGAAAATCTCTTCCCCTCGGGGCGAGCGACTGAACTTCACTGTTACTCTCAGTCTTTTTGCTTTGACCTCTGATTGGACGATTCGGCCGACCTGATCATTGGTGTCGTGGTTGACCAACCACGCGGCACCGCCTTGGAATCGATCGAGCCGGATAGAGCTTGGACTGTGGTCCAATACTTCGATCCCGAAATAGCGTTCAACCTGCGTCTCGCTGGAGAGGCTGAATTCCGCCGTGCGGGACTCGCGATCAATTACACCGCGCGACACCAGGGCGAACTCACGACGCAACGGCTCATCGCTACCACGGATCGCATTTATGATTTCCGCGTCTCGCGTCATCACAATTATCCGGAAATTGACAGGCTGCACATAACCGCTCCGTTGATTCCGGGAATCACTTGGGCTTGCCGCCTTTCGCCGGTCGGGCGTCATCATCCGCATCGGGATCAGGTGGCGGCGCGTCCGATATTTTCACGGGCGGCAGCCCGTGCTTCTCGTCCATGGCGACATCGGCGGCGATCTCGGCGGCCACTTCGGTGGCGTCCACGCCCTGCTTGGCAGCTTCGCGGCGGCGGCTGGTGAGCCGGAGCTGCATCAACTTCTCGATCGCATTGGCATCCTTCAGCGGATCCACCCAGCCCCAGCGGCGGCCGGTGAATTGGTAACGATTGAATTTCTTTAGGCGCGTGAAAGGGAGCGCGGAGCCGTTCGGCATTTTCACCATGGACGCCATCAGCGCCATGCGCAGCCACGCCTCAAAAATCGGGTTGGCCCATTCTTCGATAAACCACTCCTGATCGTTCATGTATTCTTCGCGATCCTCCAACACGCCCGCGCGGGCGCTCGAAAAGTTCACGCTCTCCAGATCGCTCGCGAGGCTGAAATAACTGATCCCGAGCGCGCCGGAAATGCGGCGCACAATCGCCTTGGTGAAATCGCCAAAGTTGCTGTGCGGATAGTTCGGATTATTGCTGACGGCTTTGACGCCCATCGGCAGCTCGCGCCATTCGCCGGGCTCCACCTCATACACACCGACGCCTTGCGCGTCCTCCGGCAGTTCCAACCCATCCGGCACTTGCTTCTCGAAAAAACCACCCTGGCAGGCCCCCGCCCGTGCGGCGATCAAGGCGGCCTCGTTGTAGCCGTCCAGCATTTTGGCGTCCAACATCGCCGCGTGATTGTCCGGCACGCCACGGCTTTGAGAAATCCGCTTGGGCGCAAACAGATGGATCACCCGATCCGCCGGCCAGCGGTCGCGGGACATCGTATCCGCCGCACTCATGTGCCAGCGGTCGCCGGGATGATGGCGAAAAAGGTGGTAGGCCACCACGCGGCCGAGCGAGTCGTATTCGACCCCCATCCGCACATGGTTCCCGTTTTCCAGATTCCCGTTGTGATTGATGTCCAGGTGGTCGGCCTCCCGCAACTCGATCGCAAAGCCATACGGGTTATCCTTCGGCGCATGGATCAACCCGAAACACTCTCCATCCCGCTTGGCACTGCGCAAGGCGAGCTGGCACAAGCGCCGCCAGGTGAGCCGTCCAGAAAGCGAGGCGTACGACGCCTTTCCTTGGCCGGGCAGGTAGCGGGATTTTCCCCATTCTTTCCACGCCAGCTCGATCGCCTTGTTGGCCAGCTCATCCGGTTCGCCGGGAATCAAGGTGGCCTTGGGGCCGATGCGGTCCGGCTCTCGGACTTTGGCGTCCAGCTTCAGCCCCATGGAGCCGAGCACGTTGTTACGGCTGAGCCGCAGCCAGTTCAGGGTAAGCGGATCGTCGCGTTCCAGCGCCCGCGCGCTGTCTCGCAGAGTCTGGATCGCCTGCCGTGATTCCGCGTCCGCCGAAGTGGAGGACGTGAGAAAATCCGCCGTCAATCTATCCTTGCGCGCGGCTGCGTAGCGCAAGGCGAATTCGGACTGCGCGTTTGATCGGCGCGGCTGGGCCGCAGATTTGGAGTAGCCAAAATAGCCGGCGATGCTGGAAAAAAGTCCCATGGTTTAGCGGGTCTGCATGAAGTGAATACGATGAACGCCGCGCGGCGATTTCCCTTGCTGGATCCGTTCGGCGTCCTGCTCCTGGCGGTAAAAAACCTTGTATTTCTCAATCGCCGGGATGAGTTCGGACACCATGTTTTTCCGGGTGTAGGTCGTGCCCAGGATGCTCGTGCTGGTCATCGTGCCGGTGGCGAGCGATTCCATGGCGGCCTCCAGCAGATCGAGCGTTTTTTTGACGTGGCTCCGGTTGTCCAACCCACCGCTGGCCGCAGCCAGATCGGGCAAAATCTTGATATCCCCCTTGTAGACCAGATGCCGCGCGCTGCCGTTGGTGGCGTATCCCTGGATCGCGTAGGTGCCGGCCACCCAAGCCGCCGAGGTCGCCGCCGCGACGGAAATCAGATGATCATCACCACTGGCCGAACTCGTGATCGAGATCAGCGCAGTCGCGCTCGTGAGGGCATAGGACAGCGCCCAGCCATCGCCGGCCGGGTAATCGCCATGAGAAATCTTCCAGGTAATGAGATCGCCGGCCGTGATCGTGTCCGGCTCGGATGTGGGGACTTGATGCGCCATTTCCACAATTTTTGTGGAAATTGACAGGCTGGCAGGTTTCGCCTGCACTCATTATGCGGATCCCCCGCAACGAAATCGATCAGTCGATAATCTCGAACGTCACGCGGACATTCACGCCCTTCCTGCCGGCTCCCATTTCAATTCCCGGAATCAGCTTTTCAATGAGATCCTCGATCGACAATTCATCGTTTCCGGTAGGCCGCACCCCGATATACGGACTGCAATTTCCGCCCTCCTCCTCCCATATGATCAACTCGCCTTCGGCGCTGGTAGATTTTTTTTCTTTACCCATAGTCTTTTTTAATCGCCTCGATGAACTCACCGAAATCCCGAACCACCCGGTAATCATGCCCCAGCTTGCGGTAATGCGCGCGCATCCCCTGCTGCGAGACGCTTAGCTTCCCGGTGCGCGTCTTGCACTCCACATGCATCACGCGACCGCCATCAGCGAGGATGATAAAATCCGGTTCCCCGGAATTCCGATGCGTGCGCCGATTCATGGCCGAGTGTAGCGCGATCCACCCGCGCCGCCGGCACTCCGCCAAAATCGACTGGTGCAGCTCATGCTCCGCGCCTGGTCGCACTCCCCCACCGCCGCGCGCATCTGGCCGCCGCCTCGACTCATAGGCCAGGAATTCCGCCTCCGTCATGTTCGGCATATCTCAGTTCATCCGCCTGGAGGCATTTCGCGATCCCATATCACCACCGAATCCACAGATAGCAGTGATACCATTGATGATCCATGCATGTGCTCGCAATTGATATACCTCCTAGCGGACCAATACTTAGTTGGTAGGTGTCTTTAGTATTCGTTCATACTTGGCCCGACACGCCCTTGGCGACCTGTGGTTTCCATACTCTCGGTTCAGCATCTTCGATACCCACGGCCACCCCGGCCATTGGAATTGCCAAGCGGCTTCAACTAGATGCACCAGTTGATGAGTCTCGCCATCATAGTCACTGACAGATGGCCACGGTTTACGCCTGCCAAGTCCATGGATCACTTCGGGGGCAGGTGTATTTGTTATGATGCCATCCTCCATGTGGACACGCCCTCCTGTATGCTCATATACCTCACTGCGATCAGAGCGCAGTAGATGAACAGAAAGCCCATTGCTGGCACACCCCACGCCACGTTCCAAATGATTTGCCACCACGGAGCCATGTTTGGCCGGGCTTCCGTATTCGGCCACGCCATACACCTACCAAAATGGTGGAGCCAAGCCGGGATGCCGCTCTCTGCTGTGTTCGGTTCTGTCTTCATAGTCTCAGGTTTGCGCCGTCTGGCTCACCGTGGTGGTAGGTGTCATTCAGAATCCCGCTTTTTGTGACCCGCCCACCGTGCGGCTGCCGCCTTCTGAGCTCGCGCCTTTGCCTTCGCCGGGGAGACTTTCCCTTGCCTCGATTTGTTGAGCTGGCCCCAGAGGCTTTTGATTTCCTTGGGGCTCAGTTCGCGGTTGCAGTGCGGGCAGTTCATTCGCATCCGCAACACGGGTAGTCTTCGCATCCGCATTTAGTTTCTTGGTCGTAGATAGGATCTCCTATGCCGTCTGGATCGAACATTTCTTTAGCACATTCGTTGCATAGGTCCACAGTCCAAGGGATTTCCACCCCGCAATTACAGTAGTCGATTTCAAACACCATTAGTCCAACACCTCCTTAGCCTTGGAGATGGCGGAAGACAAGGGGAGCTTTACGTATGCAACAGGGAAGAATTCCCCGGAGTCATCGTCGCGCACAGTGACGTTGTATCCGACATCGGTAGATGCGTGGACAAAAGCGGAAATTCCGGTTTCCGAGTTAGTGAAGGTTTCGATTGCGTTCTTCATTGTGGTAACACAATACCATGCTTAACATGTTAAGCAAGCATATCTTCGTTTATTTCACATTTATTCTGACACCTACCAAATCCGTGGAGCCAATCGGATTGGCCGCTCGCTGCTCTGCCTCCTTGGAGGCTTCGATTACTTCTTGGGTTGTCATTGTTCGGTTTCCATCCGATGGCTCACGTTGGCGGTAGGTCTCTGTTGATAGTAGGTCGTCCATTGGTCCGCGATGGCTTCCGCTATCCCGGCGTATGTTCGTGACCGTTCCTTTTGCCGGTTCTCTCCCGGCGGCATTTTCCAGATTCTTTGCTCGCGGCCTTCCACGATGTTTGACGGTTGCAGATTCGGCAGATTCTTGAGCCAGAGGCAGGTAGCCTTGGTTTCGCCGTGTCCATACTGCCATGGCTGTATTGTCTGCGATTGCTTCACGCCGATCAGCCGTTTGGCGTATTTGTGCATCACCGGATTCTCGATTGCGACATGACGCACGGGTGCATTCAGGAGATCGCAGAAGAGTTCAGCGCCATCATACATTTTCACCCATCGGGATGGATCGGTGTGCAGCCATCGCACCCCGGAGTTTGAAAGATACGTGCATGGAGGGTGCCCTATCAGCAGGTCCCACGGCTCAGTCAGCATGTCGCGCACATCTCCTGCGTAGTGGTTGCCTGGTTGCTCGGTTTCCAATATATCACACGACCAGGCGTCCCACCCCTTTGCTACCAGCGCATCCCTCACCACGCCCGAGTATTCACAGGCCACCAGTGCCCGACCTACCAAATCAGTGGACCCAATAGCAGGGGCCGCTTGCTGCGCGGGCTCGGAGTCAATTAGGAGCATCTGGGTCATTCGCTGCTATGGGTCACTTTGGTGGTAGCCCAACCGTCCGGCAGCGGCGTCTCTTGATTGGTCATCACCGCCGCGAAGAAAGCGCGGTCGGGGATGCGGCCCTGATACACGAATGAGCAGAGTTCGGCGGCATCACTACGCTCGATGCGCCACACATCGCTGTGCATGTGTTCGAGATGGTATTCAGTCCAGTCTCTTTCCGGGTCTGGGCAAGACGTGATTTTTCCATCTTGCACGCAGAGTATGCCATCAGCGTCGAATGGGGCTACCAAGACGCCGGAGCCAATCGAGGATGCCGCCTTTTGCGTGGGTTCGGTTTCAGTTTGTTCACTCATGGTTTTCGCCTCTCTGGCTCAGCTGGGTGGTAGACGCTTGCGGTATCGGACGCCAATGGTAGACGGGGTTGTTTGGTGGTCCATCACTCAGTGCCGGATGGTATGCCAGTTCGACATCATACCGATCTTCACACCTCCCCGCTTCCAGCCATTTTGCAGGCCATTGGGTCTCCCCAAATTCACGCTTACCGACTCGGCGGTAGAGCATCGGACTTCCATCGTCATGGGTCGGATCTTCGGAATATTCCAGTGATCTCCCCTTGTAGAGGAAGAAGCATTTCCCGTGGATTTCCACTCCCAGTTCTCCCAGATCATTCACTATCCATTGGACATCGTTGGCGTCTACCAAGCGAGTGGAGTCAACCACGGCAGTCGGCTTTTGTTCATTCTCATTCATAGATTCAGTCTCCTTCGGTTTCGCGTGGTGGCTCACTCTTGGTGGTAGACGCCTCCCGGTTGTCCGAGAGACGGCGTTCCAGTTCAGACTGCGATGAGCTTGCGCCCGTTGTTCTCATCGTCCGCGATTTTCACACCCGGCACGAAGGTCAGTGCCTCAGCCAGCGAGTAGGTGCCATCGATGTTCTTCTGCTGCGTCGTCACTTGGACGACGCAGCCGTGCGGCACTTCCATCGCCTTCGTTGATTTCATCCAGCCTTGGGCTTGGGAGCTGGCCTTGCACAGCAGTCGGAAGGTGTCGCCGTTCCCGACCACGTTGATGTCTGGCACATTCTTACGTGCCCCGCTTACGTCACTGTTATGTAGTGTCTTTTCGTCCATGTTCATCTTTCAGTTTCGACGCGCCGACGGCTACCAAAACAGTGGAGCCAATCGCGGGCGTCAGGTTTCATTTTACTCCATTGGGAGATTGTCATCAGTGGCGGGTTCGCCGCTCTGGCACACTTCGGTGTTCGGCACCATAGCTATCAGTGCGTCCACTAGCTTGGATCGGTCTTTATATGCCTTCTGTTTAACGTCGTCCGAGTATCCACCCCGTTGCACATCGATGTAGTCGATATGACGGTTTATCGAGTCTATTGCTTTCCGTATTTCGACCGCTATTGGTGCCGAACAAGTCAGTGGAGCCAACGGGAGGGGGCCGCTTGTTCGGTCAGTGCTTTCGCCATCCATGCGTGGGGCGGTTGTGCTTGTTACGTCTTGGGTATTCCACCTGGTTCCGTGATTATCTGGTGCTTCATTCATCGCGTCTTATTCGTCCCGTGGTTCACTTCGACGTTAGACGCCATCGGCGGGTTAGTTTGCCGAGGGCGTCTAACATGTCAGTGGAGCCAAGCCGGTAGGCCGCTCTCTGCTCGTGTTCGGTTGAGGATTGTTTGTCATTGAGTTTTCGCCGGCTCACTTTTGGTGGTCGGCGTCTCGCTCCGCTTACACATCTGGCATGGCTTTCCTTTGGCCGCCTGATAGCCGACCCTGTCACCGCACGCGCACACCCACCACCCATTCGGATAGATGATATCCATGCCCTCATTCCATAGCTGTTTACGTTCTGCCTGGGTCAGGTTGGCCATGCGCCGCCCCGAGTCACGCACAGCGCGATCTATTTCACGGGAGCTTCGACGCCGACCAAAGCAGTGGAGCCAACCGAGTAAGATGCTCTTTGCGCGGGACCAGATGGATGTTGATTGCGTTTTCATGATTCGCCTCTCTGGCTCAGCTGGGTGGTAGCTGTCTTTGACTGTTTGGGTGATTCAGTCATGTTCTTGATTATCCCACGTAGCATATCCGCGCACTCGGGACATAATCTCATCGTGAGCATTCTGGTTTCTATCACAATGACCCGATGGTCGTCTCTGGTTTGGCAACTGTTGCATGATCCGCTCTCTGAACTATTGGACCAGAATCCAACCACCCATTTTGGATATTTCATTGTTCCCTCTCCGTCCACCATACCAGCGCAATCATAGGCAGAGTCGCTGCCCAGAATTGCCACGTCCAGAATTGCCATCCAGCGGCCCCGCATATCCCTCCAGTCCAAACGGCATATGAATATCGTTTGACAGCTACCAAAGCAGTGGAGCCAACCGGGGTTGGCGGGTTTGCGTTGTTCGTTGTGTCTTTCATGATTGTTCTCCGTTCGCCCGGCGGCTCACTTCGGTGGTAGATCCTTTCCGGCTTCCTAGTGCCTCTATATACCAGTCGAAATGCTTCGTGCTTTCGACCTTTTCCTTTTCGTATCGATCCTTCCACCAGTGGCGGTCATCTACATATAGTTTATTGAGGGCCTTCAGTCCAACTATTCGGCTCAGCGCAAGCCCATGCACCAAGATTGAGAACCATATTAGCATTTCCATTTTCGTATCTACCAAACCAGTGGACCGCAACCGGGGATGCAGCCATGTGCTTGGGTCTGTTTCGTTGTCATGTGTTCGGTGACTCGCCCCGGCGGGTCACTTTGGTGGTAGGTGTCTTTAGTCCTGCCCCGGTTTTCCTGCCACGCGCAGCTCTACCCACATCGCCTCCCATGTTGTTGCATCTGCCCCGGTGAGCCGGTTATATGCCCTCGCTTCCATGTGG
>Ga0075478_10000203_pt1 | contig 21621 bp, 27 predicted proteins | sample DEB08_DNA_15_FD_71483 | JGI IMG/M metagenome (GOLD analysis project Ga0075478, IMG submission 71483) | Aqueous microbial communities from the Delaware River and Bay under freshwater to marine salinity gradient to study organic matter... | ecosystem: Environmental > Aquatic > Marine > Coastal ...
CATCTGCCATAAAAAATGTTGATGGAATATTTGCGCCATACCACCAGACACTGATTGTCAAAGCATTAAACTGCTCTAAAGGGGCATCTTCTGATATAACACGATTAACACATGGTAAAAATATGTGATCATTGAACTCGACAAAGCCTCTAGCAAAAGCACCTATACGCCAACTGTTGGCATTGATGCTGTTTGGGTTGTTATCAAATACTTGAAACTGTGTGGTTGGAGTTATTTCATCATCAACAAAACCTGGATTGCGATCTTCTGTAGCTTGTGCTCGTGTGGTTGAGATAGTTTTAAGGGAAGATGGTGCGGGTGGTAGATAGTTTACATAACCATTGTAAGCAGTTGCTCCAGTGTCTAAAACACCAGCAAAGTTTACCAAGCTGTTAACTTTAAAAGCATCATTTTGTAGCGTTGACGGCCAACTACTTAAATCGATGTTATCAAATGTCAGCGTAGTGTCCCTTTCATAAAAGCCTGCGATATTTGCCGTTTCAACTTCTATGGTGTCATTAAATGTAGTGAATACGCTTTTTATCAACGGAGTCAAACTGGCTTTTGCTCTACCACTAGCACTTATCCTCGCTGTGATATTTGAAATAGTGATTCCGGCACCTTTAAACCACACGGTAACGAATCCATTGTCTATGGTGTAGCCGTTTAGAGATGTGGTGTAATCCTGTGTGATGGTTTCATCTATGTAATCATCTGCCACATATGTGGCTTCAACATACAGTTGTTGGTTGATATCAACTGTTGTATCATCTGTGCTTGTACGAACTTCAAGCGTGCCTTCACCATCTGCTGTGTATTTTACAACAATATTGTTGACTGTCACTGCCGGTGTACAATCAGCATATTCTGTAAAATCAAATACTAATCCTATCCTACCACTGTCGCTTATTGTAGATGGTAATATATTTCCATCATCGATAAAAGCATCACCAACTAGTGTTATTGATTGTTTGTCTGTGACATCGAGATTGTATTGATCGTAATCCAACACACTTTCCCAAGCACCCATACCACTGGATGCTGTGTTGTCAAATGTGTTTTGTATAGTTTGTGATTCCGCAGTTTTAGAGTTGCGTTTGACAGCAACTGGTTTGCGAAACTCAGTTCGATGTGTTGTTTGTGTACGAGCTGTGGCTACGTGATGACCACATTCTACTGATAACGCTGTGCCAAGTGTTGCTTCCGCTGTGAGCGTTGCCATTTAGCATGCTCCTATTCGTTTTCAATATATGTTTTGCCAGTAAGTTGTTCAATATCTCTGATCATCGCTTCCATATTAATCCTTACTGTTTTGCCTGTCTTAACATTCTTTGAAAAATATTGCCATTCGCCTTCAGCATTGTGTGGTGAAATCTGTGTTTCGTTGCCTGCGGCATCCATTACAAATACTTCTGCTGTGCCTGAAACATCCTTGGCATATATAAAGCCTTTGTCAGTGACACTGGTTGGAGCACTTACTTCATCTAATCTGATGGCTGTGTGTGCTTGTATGTCATCATCCATGGTTAGTTTGGTTGTGCTTGTTGTTGTGCCATTGTTGATCGTGCCAAACTCTATCTTACAACCAAGATTACCATCGGAATGATCTTCACTGGCTTTGAAATCACCAGAAGCACCTGCTGTAAAATATTCTTCTCCAGCCGCCGCATCATCTTTGTATGGAGCACCAAAAAATCTAAAAATAGTTTCATTATTTTCCATATAAGCATCTGTGCCGTAGTTAGTGCCGCCACTTGGTCTCGCCTTGGCCGCCCATATGTTTGGATAACCACTGATTGAGTTGTTTCTCAATACCAATGCGGGATACTGAAACTGTCCAGCACTGTCTATGTGTATGCCCGGTCCCGTCAGCATACCTGCTGGTGTGGAATAGTTTTGTGTGGTGTAACCACCTTCACTTTGATCGTGTATTAATAAACCTGTCTGTCCTCCGAACTGCTCTATTATCTTACCACCTTCTTGTTTTATGTTTGAAGTGATGTCAACTTCGCCATTACCATCGGGTGCTAGTTTTATATTGCCTTCTGATGTTGAAACAATGTCATTGCCGTTTACATCCAAGTCCCCACCAAGTTGTGGTGTCGTGTCATCCACTAGATTTGTGGAGTCCACCGTTTTTGACGTCCATGTCAGTACGCCACTGCCGTCTGTGGTTAAAACCTGTCCGCTATCACCATCATTGGGTGGTAATGTCAGCGTGTAATCCGCCGCCACCGTGCCTAGTGATTTTATCGAAATCTTGTGACTGTCATCATTGTCATAAAAGTCTATCTGTCCGACAGCCGCTCCGCCACTGCCTTTGATGGACAGCGTGCCTGTGAAGTCATCTGTGGTGTTTTCAAGTTTGTCAGTTTCCAAGTTTAAAAAGTTGGAATCTAACTCACTGTGTGTTAAAGCACTGCCTTTAGGCTTGTTGTCAGCCGTTACCGTTGTTGCGGTCAGTGATCTTGTAGTTAGCTTTGCCATATGGTTTTTACTCCTGTACGTACGATTATATTGTATTTATGTCGCAAGAAAGCAGTCTAATAGACTGCTTTCCCTAGTGATGATATATGGAGTTTGTATGATAAAACAAACAAGTACATACTAACACTATTTACGCGAGTTGTCAACCTTTTTAACACGATGAATGGTGGTGACGCTGACACCATACATTTCTGCCAGTTGTCGTAGAGTTTTATCGCTTGATCTTATGTCAGCAATCTGCTTGTGATTGAGTTTGCGTACGAAACCCTCTCTGTGAGCTTGTATCATATCATCCACATTTTGTTGCTGTGTGCCAGTTTGTAGATGTTGTGGATTTACACATAATGGAGTGTTACATTTGTGTCGTATCACTTGCCCCGCGGGGACGTCAAGTCTATAATGGCATTCCCATGATAGTCTGTGTGCGTAGTGTCGTTTGCCTCGTATTGATATCACTCCATATCCACTATTCACACTGCCTAACCATAGCCAACATCCTGACGTGTTTATGCGGGTTAGTTCGTGTAGGCGCCAAGAGGCATACATCCATTCATCATCGCCGGATGTAGAGGCGACTAGTTCAATATCATCACTCATCAACAATATTTAACGGAATATTTGCTTGGTTTTATTGTGTTATTTCAGTAAGGCACACGCCTAAAGGCGTATGGTTAATACTTCGTATAACTTCTTTTCTTTTTCATTTAGATCATTGTGGATGTATTTGCTTTTTGTTTCGCCCATAGAGAACTTTTAGTAAAATACCAAAAATCCTCTTAAGAGAACAAGCAACAGCATCACTTTGGGGTAAAGGGTTCGCATATCTTACCCACCTCAATATGTAGAGGTTGACTACTTCCACTTTATAAACAAGCCCTGCTTGTAGCCCAACTTGAAGTTATAGTTTATAAAGCCCAACACACAAAAGTTTCCAAAATGTGTCAGCATAACTGCCTATATTTGTATACCGTCCATGCTTAACGGTGGCGATTGTATCAAATCTACCCAATGAGCGGGTGGGTTAAACGCTTAAAAGTTATAAAGATACTATTTTACAATACATATTAATATTATTTAGCAAAACACCGCTTAAAACCGCTTAAAATAGGAATAAACGGGTGATTTTGCTAGTTTTAACTATAATAACACTATATGATTATAAAAATCAACCACTTTTTAGCCCCGCGACAATCTTTCGCGTTTTTCACGGTGTTCGCGACGTTTAAGTTCCGCACGGTGCCAATGAGAATAGTTAGCGTTATCTAACCAACTCCAACCACCTGGGTGACGTTTTTGTTCTTCCGGTACTGCTTTATATACAATATGATTTGTTAGTTCGCTTGTTTTTAGTTCTCTATACAACCAACGATATTTTTTATTTTCAGCCATTTTTTACCTCTTTTTGCTAAATATATATGTAACTTGTTTTAAACATGTTACTCTTATATCGCGTTGAACGGTGTCTTATATGGCATTTTATCTTTCCTTTTACAATACATTTGTTACTGTTAGGCACCGTTCATTTTTTCTAACAGTTTGATTTCATCAGTAACACGTTGTAAAAAGTGTTCATTACATTGGATATAAAATGCTATGTCTTCTTTAGGACGTATTTTATCTTGTTTAAATCTTTTGGCTTTTATTTGTAGTTGTTCAAGTTCGTTTTTGAGATAGTTAAGTCTATCCTCGTCTGACATTCGTTTTTTGTTCAACCGTGGCATTTAAAATAGTTTGGTAACGAAAGGAATAAACACTGAAGCTATCAACAATAGTAGTATAGCCCACAATCTTGTGTCTATCTTTTTAACATCGTCTTCGATGTGTTTGAGGTGATTTGTTTTGATTGTGCTTATATCTTTGTGAATAAGTTTTACATCAGTTTCTATTTTTGTTATTCTTTCTGACTGTTTCATTATGCGAAGTAAAATCCTTGTATTGATGTTATGTGTCTTTGTGTGCCACTGATTGAAGCCGTTATATTATTGCTAGATAATGTTGGAATATCTGATTGACTGGCATCAATAGCGTTGTTTGTAGTTCTTATAAGTCTAAATCCCATCGCTGATGATCCCGCTGTAAGATCGGCGAACATGGTTGGTGTAGTAGGCCAGTTAAATCCACTAGGATGTGCCGCACCGCCTGTAGCATTACTACCCATCCATACTTGAAAGTTGTTGTGATACCTAGACGTTATAGCTGATGCTACTGGTAGATTTACAGTTATTGAAGCATAAGCTCCCAGTTCGTCTGAATAGTTTATTTTTCCGTCAATGAATACTGACAAAAATACTATACCACCCATTGGTACATAATATCCTTCTTGTGCTGTGTATGTTATTGTAACTGTGCCTTGTGTAGCTGTATATTCTGGTGTGTACGATATGTAACTGTTGTTGGCTACATTGCGTAGTTCATCGAATGCTGTCTTAATATCAGCACGAGCTAGAGTTGGTGAATCCTGATTTGAATCCAAGTTGGCTGTGTTTATGTTATTTGGATCCGCCCAAGCCATTATTTTTTAATATCTTTCATTGTCCAATCCCACCATTTGCGGAACGGCCAAGTAATAGCACATATAATACACCAGTGCTTACAAAGTTTATATTTTCCCATATTAATCTCCTACGATGAAGCTACTGTGCTGTCATCATTGAAATATTTCCAATCAGTACCATTGTGATAGATTGGTTTGTTTTTCGTAGCCGCCGCCCCATCTGTGGTTAAAAACGCTACATCACCATTTGCTGGTGAACTTGGTAATGAAGCATATGCCACTGGTGCCAAGTTGATGAAACTTGTGATCTTAACCATTGATGTGATTGGTTGTAGATTTAGGTTTTTACTGGTACCAGTTTTGATGCCTTCATTAGCAAATATTTTGCCATCTGCTTCAAGTTTAACAGCACCTTCAGTGGTACCTAAACCGTTGATTACATTTTGTAGTTCACCTAATGCCGCTAATAAATCTTCTCTTGCCGCGGCTGGTGAATCCGTAGCACTGTCTAAGTTTGCTGTTGATATATTTGAAACATTTCCCCAAGTCATGTTTTGATCTCCTGTTATGTATATTTATAGTTTATATTTCACCTCTCACACGCTCTACGCCTTGCGGAGTTTCATGTATTTTTGGTAATGATTTCATTGCAATATCCACTGTCCAATCAACAATATCATTGCCGCTGCCATCTACCACAGCAAATGTAACACCTGCGCCACTTTTTTCAATGATAACTGGTTGTGTGTCTGGATATAAAGCATTGTGATGTGGTGTAATGTTAACAGCAGTTAAGGGACCATCTGGGCCCGTATTAGCACCAATATAATGTTGTGGTGTTGATGTTGGTTGAGTAAAATCACCGGGAATAGCATCTTCTAAAACTCTTTCTACTGTGTCATGTCTATATTCAGTGTTTACATTGTACAATATTGGTTGCTGTCTTTGATTGTTGTTGTCAAAATATTCAACATATGTGGTAAGACGAATGTATCTTGCTTTGAAACCCATGTAGCCTAAATCATAGTTGGTGGATGAATACACACCATTGCCAGCATCAGTATAACCTGGTTCCGTGTAGTCCAAAACTGTGTATGTCACAATAGCACCACCTATGGCATTGTTGTGTGTGTAATAACCTATGGTGGTTTTTGGTGATATCATGTTTGAATCCACTTCGCTGTATTCAATCACTGTGCGTTGATGTCCATCAACACCAACTCTAATCACTGGATACACATATTTTACAGCACCCAAATCAATGATGTTGGATTCAAATCTCAGTGGTGTGCCCTTTGCACCAGTTTCAGTTTCTATGCTGGTGTCAGTGTATTCAATCCATTTGGTGTAATCACTCCATGCTGTTTTGTCAGCCCAGGTGATGTCACCTTTGTGTAGTAATCTGCCGCCGCTTACATATCCGTTGTGTGTTGCCATTAACTGTCAAATCCTTGTGTTGCTAAACTGCTACTACCAACAACTGCCGCTGTGGTAGATGTTGTTGTATCAGCTGGAATAATCACATAGCTTACTCCACCTGGTTGATTTTCACCACCATCTATTCTTATTCTTGAAAAGTCCGCAGTGAGTGTTGCTGGTGCCATGTACACTTGATATGAAACATAATCACCTGGTCTTATGGGAACACCTTTGACTGTGGTTGCTGTGAATGAATATTGTGTTGCACCAGCCAATGTTCTAAAATGCTGTTGTATTTTGGAAAAGTCTTTGGCTGATGAGTTGAGTGCATACCATATTTCAATGATGGCATCACCATTTGGACGTATGGCACTTACATCTATGTTCCAAGTGACATAACCCAAACCATTGTTGACCACTGCTGATGCTTTGACTGAACTGGTACCGCCCACATTGTCTAGCACACATTTGTTTTGTGCTGGGTCCCAGTGATAGCCAGATGGACAGTTGTTGTTGTCATCTTGCACACATATTTGTTGGTCATAATCATAATGATAACCTTCTGGACATTCTGGAAGTCCCTTGCTGCCATCAGCCACACATCTGTTGAGTGTTGTATCAAACACATAACCTGGTGGACACTGTTGAAAATCATCTCTGTTGATAGCTGTGATACCATACATCACATTGCGATGTTCCAGCAACTGTAGATCAACTGTGTTGTCATAGTTCAGTTTGGTTGATACCACTCTAAACAACATTTCTGGTGCTGTTGGATCCACAGTACCTGTGCTGTCGGTGGGTGATTTAAACAAATAATCTGTTAAATCAGTGCCAGTGGTTGTGGTTTTGTATTGATGATTTATTTTTACAACATCACCTGCCACTATGCTTTGTCCTTCATTGGTTATTTTTAAACTCACTGCCAACTGATGTCGTGATCTATCCACCATGTATTTGGCAAAAAAGTATACTCTTTCCCATCTTGTGAGTGTTGGATGTGACAGTGTGAGTATTAAGGGTTCGCCGCCATCTTCTGATAGTGCTGTGCTGTCTTGATATATGACAGTGTCACTGTCATAGCCTTTTTGTTCATTGGCAAATGTTATTCTTGCTTCATTGTACTTAGAGTTTTTGTCAGCTGATTGAATATTGATGTCACCAATGATCATGTCATCAGTTATGGCTATGGCATCATCAGCTGGGAAGTTGGCTTCAAAACGCAACTGATACTTGCCATTAACATATGGTAAAAAGCCTCTACAACTTTGTAATAATCTTTTGGTGTTGTTGAACATGGTTTCTTCAGTGTTGACCACTGCGTCACATCTAAACAAGAAACTCACAAAAGGTTGTGTTGTGAGTGAGTATGTTTGTTCAAACACTGCTTGTTGTGTATCAAACGAAGCAAAGTTTATTCTGTTGTCTTTGAGCCCTTTACCATAACGAGGATTTCTCAAATAATCCAGCAAACAATCTGCTGGATTGTTGGAATATGTAAATGCTCCTACTCCTGTGATTTGGCTTTGTGCTTCATATGTGCTGGTGTCACTGTCAGTGTCCATGGCTGATGTGTATGTTGTTAAAACTTTTTTACCTCTAACTTTAACTTGTACTTGTGGAATACCCTGCCATGGATTGTTTTCTGGAAACCATTCAAATCGCAGTGCCACATATGCAACACCTCTTAATCTATGATTTGCTGTCCAACTGCCACCTTGTTCACCTTGGAAAAATGTGGATGAAGTTTGATCTTCAGCACCAGTCCTAAACTCAGCCACAACTAAACTTCTGTTGCTACGCCAATATGAACTTTCCTCACCTTGTAGATTTTGTTGTGTGATTGTGAGTGCTTGATTGGGTGTGATTTTGTCACCAGTATATGAACTCAATCCTTGTTTTTCATCATTGATGTACAGTTCAGTGAAACCATCTATTTCACCTTCACATATGGCCAGCACTATGTACAAATATTTGTTGTCATTAGAGGGGCCGCTGTTGCCCATAAACACTCTGGTACCACCTATGCGTCTTTCGCCATACACTACGGGAATGCCTTTGACAGCTGAAGCTGTGTTTAACAGTATGCCTTGGTTTTCACTTTCAAAACTAGAGGGGTTGTCATATTCTGGAAGGTCAAAACTGAAACCAAATGCTCCTAAAAAGCCATCTACCACATTGGTTACAAGTTTAACAATACCACCAACTATGCCGCTGATGATGTCACCAACACCTTTTACTATTTTCTTAAAAAAGTTTCCAAGCATTATTGTATCCTTTTGCTGTAGTACATCGTGTTTGGTTTATATCCTAGTTTGTCAAATGTCAAATCATAAGCACGTCTTTCGTATGCTGTTTGTTTAATACCAACCATGGTATTGATAGCACCTTTAGAACGAGCCCATCCTTCGAACACATCTAACAGTTTAAGTCCAAAGTTACCTCTGCCATAACGGTTAGCTGGATTGTGTACATACCAGTGATGTGTTATCGCTGTTGGATGTGTGCTTAAACTTGAAAAATCAATAGTGCCACTTAGATAACCAAATGGCTTGTTTTTTTCATCGGTTATAACCAACATCACAGCATCTGGATCCAACATCATTGTGTGTATCCATCGTTCGCATACGTCAACTGAAAACTTTTCACCGTGTTCAGTGTTTTCGTATTCTATCTCGTTCAAAGCAATCAAATGTACAACATCGCTTGGAACTGCTTGTCTAATATTTGTAGTCATTGTATTCATATTTACTTCCTTACACACTGCCCCATTTTATGTCTTGTGTTTGTGTCGAACTCCATTCAAAACCTTGATCAAAGTTGAATATTTCAGTGGTATCATATCTTTTTGTGGTGTGTTGGCTAGCACTGTTAGTAAATCTACCATTGGTTGCTTCAAAGTTAGCCCAGTGTGATGCCACATTGAATGTTATGGTACTTTCATCACCTTTTTCAACTGCTGAAAAGTTTTTGATGTTGCCATCAAACAACAAATATGTTCTGTTGGTTTGAAAAGCATTGTTGTCGTCTAAAAATGTTCTGTATATCACTATTCTTTTGTTGATGATGTTGCCATGCACCACATCTGAAATATCCCCAGTGTCAACACCACTCAAGTTTATTGAAATATTGTTTACTTTGATTTGTGTGGTTTCTGATACTGCACCAAAACCCAACAGTTGTCCAGCGGCATTGTATGTGTTGCTACCACTGTCTGGGGCTGTGGCACTGTCATATGCAATGTTGTAGAAGTTGTCAGTCAAATACAGTGTTGTATCCAAATGCAGTTCCATCAAATGAAACACTCGTGCTTGATCTTTTTCAGTAGCACCAGTGCCATCGCCAGTGTATAAAGGTGTTGTAAATCTTGATCCCGTGTAAGACATTAGATTGCCTCCACTACATCAAACTCCAATGACGCAAAGCCATCTGCTCCTTCAAAATATCTCACTGTGTCACCACTCAATCTCACTGTGAGTTTGAAGTTGTCTTTGCTCAAAACATTTTCAGTATCAGCCACTGCTGAAACCAATGCGGGTTCAAATGTCAATGTTGCACCACTGTGTTCTATCACCATGTATGCTTTGCTGTGTCCTGAAAAGTTGATCATATCACCTGGTTTGAACTCGTTGCTATTGTCCATTGTGATTGTAGTATTACCTATACTGCCTGTGGAAGCGATACCTTCATTATTTGTTTGTGTGCCGCTCACATTGGCTAGATTTGTTGGCGATATAGTAAATGATGTTAAACTGCCTTTTTGCTGTATTAAGAAAGCATATATTCTTCTCAACTTTTCTTGTGATAAAGGTGGCATTACTATTCTTGCTGACCAATAATGTCCGCCAAAACTTCTTACTTGCGTTCTTCCGCTTAAACTTTGTGTAGCCACGGTTGGTTGATTTGATGTAAGCTCTATCGCTGTGATATCAATATTCAAACTTGGCGATGCTGTTAGCATGTCATTAAAATGTGTGTGTATAGTCATTATGCTGTTATACTCCTTCTACCAGTGTCATTTACAGCTTCATTGATAATACCAACAATAGTATCTTTTTGCTGTGCCAATGCTACGTTAAATGATTGTGCGTCTATGGCATTTACTGTGAACTCAATGTTAACATTTCTACCCAGTTGATTGTTTGGTGTTATACCACCAGTTCTTCCAGGAGTAAAAAGTTCGGGGCCTTCTTCCCCTACGATATAACTTTGTCCTGCCCCAACAGCACCACCTCTAGCTCTACCTGAATATGTTTGTTGTGATATTAGTGCCAGTTGTGCCGCACCCATAGCCAATATTGCTCCAGCTAGGAAGGGCCCAAATATACCACCTTGTGCTAATGCTTTAGTAACACCAGTAGCTGTATTCATTACAGCCGACGCCATATTCATAGCTTTGTTTAGTTTAAATGCTTTTTCATTAACTTGTGATAAATCCTCAAGTGCTTTTCTGCCTGACTTTTTAGTAAGTTCAAGTATTTCGTCTTTTGTAAGTTCTGTAAGATCAAGTTCTTTGTTTAAACCGTTTGATATTAAGTCAAACTGCTCGCTTACTCTTCTTTCACTTGCTCTTTGACGTTGTGCTTCATATCTTTCTTCTAATCTATTTTTTAGTTTAAAATAGTTTTCATCAAATGATATTCTTTCACCATAATAATCTTTTAAATCTTTTAAATCGCTGTTGTATTGATCGCGATTAACTTCTTCTGTTGTTTTTAAACTATTTTTGATTTTTTCAATCCTTTTACCTAAGGCATCTTCTAGTTTCTTTTGTTCTTTGTTAACACCTTTGTCAGTAGTTGTGCCAGTGCTACCAGCAACCGCACCATTTTTGCTAGCCATTTTCATTATAGGGTCTACGTATGCTGTTAGTTTTGCTTGTTCTTCTCTTAGTTTTTTAGCTTTAGCAGTGATTTCATCATATTGTGCTACAGCATCTTTACCACTTTTTACTACTTCACCAAACTGATCAACAACTATGTTACCAAACTTGATTGTTTCACCACTAGCATCATATATTTTGTCTACAAAACCTTGTGCGTGATCTGTTACTGTGTCAAAACCTTCTGACACATATTCCAAACCTTTTTTACCCATATCAACAAGTACACCAGTTAAGTCGGAAGCATCACCTTCAAATCTTTCCATTAGTGGAAGGAAGTCTGCTAACACATTGTAGCCATTAATCGCGGCTTGTACAAAGTCTAAGAATACTTGTTTGATTTTATCAATAACTCCTTTAAACTTTTCTCTAAGGAAGTTACCAAATGTAGCAAATGCTTTACCTAAAGCATCAACTACTCCTTTGACTAATGCTAAACTTCTACCTAAACCATTTTTAAATGACAAATATCCAATCAGTGCCACTACTGCTGTAACAAGTGCGCCTATAGGATTTGTTGCTATAGCTATAGTAAATGCTCTCATTGCCAAAGTAGCACCTTTAATCCAAGCCGCAAGTTTAAGTGCTATTAGTGCCCCAGTTATTCCTCTAACATGTTCCATATTATTGATTAAAAACTGTGTAGCATCTTTTAACAAGTACACTGCTTGTGTGGCTTTAAAACCTATTTCAACTGCTAGATCTGAGTTAGCTTTTACAAACTTTGTTGTTTCTCTTGCTGTTTCTGTTAACGCTGATCTTAATCCGCTATCGCCAATAGCTACTTGAAACTCTTGTACTTGGTCTTTAAGATTTGAAAAAGCACCTGTTAGTGTTTTTGCTCTGGCTTCTAATGCTCCAGCGAACTCGTCTTCACCTATTTCTTGTAGATATGCTAGTATATTTTCGGTATTGAACTTCATTTCAGTTTCAACACCTCTAAATATCGCTGTGATGTTGTCACCTTCTTTTTTGACTTTTATACCAAGTCGTTTTAACATTTCAAACTCGCCAGTGGTTGCGTTGAATACTGCTTGTGCTACAGTATCAAATCTAACACCCATACCAGCGGCGATGTTACCTAAATCGGTCATCATGTCTTTGGTTGGATTCAACCCGGCGTTTCTAAATGTTATGAAAGCATTGGATACTTCGTCAAGTTGGAATGTGGTGCCAGCCGTGAACTCTCTAATCATGTCCATGGCTTGTGCCGCCGCGTGTGCGGAACCTTGTACAGTTACTAAGGTTGCTCCTAGGTCTTCAAATGTTCTGATTGTGTTTATGGTTGATGAAGCAATACGTTGAAACCCTAAAGCCGCAACTAATCCTCCAGCTAGTTTGGTTAAACTGCCAATCTGTCCTTCCATTGAATGGAGGTCTTTTTGGACTTTACCAAAAGTTTTGCCGGTCTTATTAACGCCTTCTAATATTATTTGCTCTCGTATAGCCATCTTGTTTCTTTTGCTCCTTAGCTTTAATATTTAAATAAGCCAACCAACCTTTAAACTCTAAAAGGGACATTTTCATAACAGTACCTACCGTAATATGTAGGTGTTCGGCTATGGCGAACATTGACCTAAGTTCGCTATCCCCTATTAGTTTTTTTCAATCGCGCCTATGCTATCCGAGTTAGCATTATTAAGTGCGGTTGCTACTTTTACAAGTACTTGTGGATCCACTTCATTCATTAAGCTAGCTCTATCAGTGTCATGGAATACCCTTTTACCGTCAGCATCTAAACTTTTTTGTATGATAGATTCCACTAGTGCTTCAGCAGTTTTACCATCAGTAGTTAACTTTAGTATTTTAGCTTCAGTAGACATCGATGAAGTTGCTCGATAATATATGTCGCAATCCCATTCTGCTACATGAAGTTTTTGTAGTTCTCCTGACAACTTTGATTTAAAGTGTGCCAGTGCTTTTTGTTTGATATTCATATCCGATTTTGTCATCGTTTTAATCTCCTTGTTCCAATGAACCCGGTCATTTTCCTAACCGTTGGTTTTACTATTCCACTGGGTGCTTGTTTTGATATGCCCTTGTCTAAGAACTGTATGTATGGTGTAGCATTGCTTACTTCAAAAGTATCATTGCTTATGTCCTTAGTCCAGTTTTTCCTAGCATACCCAGTACGTTTAGGGGTGTTAGCACGTGCTACATCGATAGTTTTGTCACTAACTTCTTCTAACAAACGCTGAACTTGTCGTTCAAGTTTGTCAAAACCAGCTTCTGACTTTCCCGCCAATCTCGCTTTGTACATTAACACACCCCTATTAGATAGCCGCAATAGTTAATGCGCCGCTGCCTTGTGCCGCAAATGAAGCCTCAACCACACCATCAACTGATGATGTAACTGAAAATGAAGTAATGATACAGCTTCCAGAAAACTTAGAGTTTGCCGGAGTTTCACTTGTATCATCGCCTGATGGAAATACTTCAAATGTTGCTAGTGTTTCTTGTCCTGTTTTTGACATCAACTCATCAAGTTTTGCTTGAACTGTGTCAGCGTGGTCAAAATACACATCACCTGAAATAGTGAATGTGCTTAAACCAGGTTGATATGTTCTCATACCTGAAGAGCCCATTGATGTAGTTTCAAGTACATCTTGAGTTTGTTCAATAGTAAATGATCTTAAGTTACCGATTGCTGTTGATGTTAAACTATCACCACTATCAGCTAACTTGATCACACCATCGTGTCCAGAATAGATCGCCATGTTTATTTCTCCTCGTCTGTGTTGTTAAAGTCGTCGTTGTTTGGATTGCCGTCATTAAACGGTGTCTCCAGTTGAATAACATCAGCTTCAGCCTCGACTTTAACTTTGGGTTTTTTTGCTTTAGTTGATGTTCGTTTTGCTTTTACAGTTGTAGATGGTGTCCAGCTCCAACCTTCTTCAGCAACCAATCTAGTGGCTTCAGTAAAACCACATTGTTTGGAATCTTTGTCTTTGTATATTGTTCTAAGTGCCATATTATACCGTGCCTCGTGTATATTTATATTGAACTGTAAATGTAATATCTACCCGTCCGAGTGGATATATAGTGCCATCATCAACTACGATGTTTGACACATAACAGTTTAGTGCGTTTAAACTTCTTTGTCTGTCAGTTTCAAGTGCTTCTTCGATCGCTTCAATCAGTGCGTTACGCTGTGTGTCAATATTGTTTGTGATAGTAGTTGCGGAAGCTGAAGCTCTTACAAACCCAATAATAGTGTAGTCTATCTCACCCATTCTCAAACCACCTTGCGTGATATCATTGCGAGCTTCTTCCGAAGTTCTCACCATTATGGCTGGATATTGTGTTATCGCTAGGTCTGTGGTGTTGATTGGATTACGTGATACAATAACCACTGGCGGATTTGTGATACCTTGTAGTGTTTGTACTATGTCTTGTGCTATGTCTTCTCTTACACTCATTATCTTACCAATCTATTGTAGTGTACAGGCTGTTGTTCATTGTCTTCAACCGTGCCATCACCATCAAAGTCATATTTTACACCATCTTGTAGTACAAAGTCAATCTCTTCTTGCCATTTTGACTTATAAAAGTCAATCATTACTCTAAATCTATCTGGTTCCGCTGAGTGTTGTGTTAGTTTTGGTAAGATGTAGTATGCTAGTACATGGAACACAGCCGCTCTCGTAAACTGACTCGCTGTTAGTTTTGTAGTATCCATCTCTAAACCAGCTGGTGTGTATAATCTTACTTGTGATCTTGACACTCTAGGCCACCAGTGTATTCTCAAATATCTTTGAATATCAGCAGTGGTTTTTGCGTGTTCATCACCAAAGTCCAATATACCATATTCTTTGATTTGGGGCTCGTATTCTAATATGTTTGCGTCTGTGCTATAGTTACTCATTTACTACTCCTTGTTGGTTATAGTGGGGATTGCTCCCCACTATATGATTTATAATCAATCGATATTATGAAATATCCACTGTTACTAATCTACCGTGTCCAGCTTGTAATACAGCCGCACCTGCTACGCCAGTTAAAACTAAGTCAGTAGCTCTTGAAGCCGCCTGTCTTTGTTCTTCTGCCGTTACAGCACCACGCATAGCATGGCCGATAGCTGACGGTGAAAATACCGCACATGAAGCCACGTTGGAACCATCAATAGGTACTAAAGCGGATTCAATCACTGTACAACCAGCGATTTGACCGATGTAGAAGTTTGATAGTATTTGATTACCAACATTTGTGTTTGCTGTGTAAGCCGTTGTAGCAGTTAAAGATTTTTTAAGTTCTTTAGCCGCTGTTGGGTGAACAACTGCGTAGAACGGGCCTGTTAGTTTAGCCGCTCTTAGCTGACCTACTGCGTTGAAGATGTCATCAGTACCAAAGTTCGCCGCTGTAACAGTACCACCTGCTGATGTTAAACTGTTAAAAGTTGTGAATGCTTCAGTGTCCATTGATTCCGCAATAGCTCTACCGCTTTGATCACCAAGCTGTGCCATTACATCGTTCACTGCTGAGTTTTTAAGCATATCAGTGATTTGGTGATATACTACGTGCTCAGTTAATGTAATAGTAGCTGATGTTGTGTTAGTTTCTTTTGCTGTTGCTGCCGCTTCGTCTGAAATGTTTTCAGCTGTGATCGCACTCCATACTGGTACTTGAAGTACTTTACCTGAGTTAGCGGGAGCGTCAAACAAAGTCATCATCTGTCTAGCAACAGAGTTTTCGTACGCCGCAAACTGCGCCGCAGTAACGAGATTACTATATAACTCGTTGTTGATGTTTGTATTTGAGTTGCTTGGATAAGCCATTTTATTTTCTCCTGTTTAATATTAACGACCTTTTTGCTTACGATATTCAGCGTATAGCTGTCTATGGTCAGCTCTGGTCATGTCTAGTTTACTAATATCAAGCGTTTCACCAACTTTACCTTTGTCTCCAACTTTACTTCCTTCTGTACCCATTCCTGATGGAGTAGCACTTAAAAAGTGTTTATTAGATGTTACAAACTCGTTGACAAGTTCGGATACTCCCATGTGTGTTCCATCATCTTTGTATCTTACTTGTCCTGTTTTTGGATCCGTGATTTCAACATCGCCACCGTCACCAAGTCTTACTTGATCACGCAATAGCTTTGCCACTTGCTGTGGATTGATGCTACCTGCTTTGCTGGCTTCATCGACCAAACTGCCATCAACTCTAATAGTTTCAACAGTCTTCATCAGCTGGTTTATTTGAGCGTCTTTTTTCTCTGCTTGTTCTTTAAGCAGTTTCTCAAACTCGCCTTTGGCTTTTAGTTTATTTTCACGTTCCTGTTCTGCCTTAGTCATTAAGTCTTGATATGTTTCAACATCTACACCCTCATACTTTTTATCGTACTTGCGTCTTTCTCTTGATACTCTATCAGCGACTATCTTGTCCAAGTCTTGCTGTGTGAATAGCTTTTCCTGTGTTTCAGTTTGTTCAACCGCAGTCTCAGTGGACTCAGTGTTTTGTATATTTTCCGCTTCACTCATCGTAATACCTCCTTATAGATATGAGTTAATCTCCAATCATAATGATTGTTTATGTTTGTATTTATGTTGCTTTAATGATTGCCTTGCGTTTGCTAGTACATTAAAATCTTGCTGTATTAAGCATGGCATAGGGGTGCTGTGTCCCCCAAACTTAGGATGTGAATATAACCATTCTTCATCATCTCTTTCTTCATTAAACTGTTTCATTAGTTTGTTCAGCTTGTATGCTGAAGCTTGTGGATATTGATATATTCTTGCCACATATTTTCCCAATGGTAAAATATTACCATCCCAATCTACTATGTCTATGCGTGATTGCTTCCAATATGCTTGACTCCACGGACATACTCCAATGATTGATGCGAAATACGTCCGCCAGTCAGTATTTTGTGTCAAAAGTTAGCCTCGTCTGCCGCCTCGTTTGCCGCCTCGTTTGCCACCTTTTTTCTTTTTACGTTTCATCGCCATTGTCTGCCCCCCTCTGGTTGTTAAGTTCTAACAACAATCTTTTTGCTTCTGTGATATCTGCTTGTGTGATTTCTGGATGTCTAGCCAACATTTCTTCGTCAGTTAATCCTTCCATTATCATATCTTGAATGTGTGTGCTTCTAGTTTCTGGTGTTGTAGTAGCATGTTCTAACTGATTGTCAATGATTTTTTCAAGTACATCTTCATCAGTTATAAGTGCTTTAGCCAACATGATGTCTAGCTGTTTAAGTAGTTCTCTATTTTCTGGTTTTGTTTCTTTTGCCGCTTTGATTATAGATACTTGATGTTCTTTATCCGAAATATTAAAGTTATCTGGATAATCCACTACTCCATCAAATGTTGTACCTTGCCATAACGCCCACATGCGCCATATTTTTTCTTCAGCTAACTCTAAGTTATCGGCTTTTTGTGCCAATCTAGCATTCAACAACTGAAACTCAGTGTTTAGTGCTACGCCACTCATCGCTGAAGTCATTGTGTTTCTAACACCCCCCATATTAGCCATACGATTTATGGAATCCACTTTGGATTTTATGCTGTCCAATATGTGAGCTATTCCCGCCCCATTGGGCTCAATCAAGTATGGCTTCAGGTTAGGGTCCATATCATCCGGAATGTCTATAATAGCTCCCGCGCCAGCACTTGCTTGTGTGGCACCTGTCTTAACAAGACTTGGATGATTGGAAATCCTAATCAACTGATCTACTTCACTTAGTTCATTGTATATGGCACGTTGTACATCAGCTATGTCACTGATATCACTTACGCCAATACCTCTTTCAAGTGTTCTTCCAGAATATACTGGAATAACTGGTACAACCCCTATAGGGTTTGGAATAACTTCTTTTACTATATTTCTGTTTGTGCCGCTAACGCTTTCGTATACAGTGGTCTCAGTAGCTGTTATAGTTCTGTAGTACACTGCGTCATCATCAATACCATCTAATAGTGTGATTGATTGTAAAGCATAAACGCCATTTGGTTTTCTAGCATAACTCCAATCAATAACATTTTCTGGTGTTATGATTGATACATACGGACGGATTTCTTGATTAAGTTCTTCTGCTCTTGTTTCAACTTGTATTCTGGGTTTATCACACATTACATAAACTATACCATATATGCTTGAATATGTGCTTACATCTCTCATAAAAGCATTAAAGTTACGACCTTCTAAATCGCAGTCTTCATAAAATAACTCTAAAGCGGGATCGTTAGTGATATTACCATAATCTCTGATTGGTGGTTTTCTAAATAAAAATGAGTTGTAAGTTTCAATCACTGATTTACAATGATTATCTAATGCTGTGTTTCTTAGTCTGTTGTCAAAATCTTCACCAGACTCCATTACATATCTGGTAAGATATTCGCCGCTTCTATAGTCATTACCGCCATTATAACTGTCGCTATAATATGTCCAACGCTTGATGTTTTTGCGCCATTCATTGTGTACGGGAAGTCCTAAGAAGTCTAACTTGTATCTTGTATCAAAAGCGTCGTAGATTGTAGCCATCTTGTTTCCTTATATTGTCCGTATATTCCAGGTTGCTGGTGTATTTGTATTTAGCATATTACGTTTTACGGGATATATGTATTCAATCATATATCCAAGTGCGTCTGCCATGTGATCTAAACCATCACTTTGATCTGGTACACTGGTACCTTCTTTATACACCATTCTACTCAAACTGTTGCGAACTTGTTTACAGTTTGGTGTTATCCATAAACGCTGTGTGCCATCCATTGTTTTCAAAGCACTATTTACAGCATTTATTCTGTCTCTAATGCGTGGATGACTAGGGCGACTTAATGTCTTAAACCCAGCGTTCTGTAGTATATTTAAGTCTGTTCTGCCGCCGGCTGATGTTTTACGTTGGCGTGATGCGGGATCTGGATATATTGTGATATCACAGCCGCTATATCTATTTTTTATTTCTTGTACCATTTCATCAGTGTTGGATGAATATATCACTATCTCATCAAATATCACCAAACCATTATCAGTTCTAGTAGCCACAGCCGCTGACATTGGATTTATGTTAAAATCCATTCCAATCAATATAGTATGTGGTTTGTTTATTTGTTTTTTATAGACGCTGTGCTCACCGTAGTTGTAGTAAATGATACCTTTGTATGTAACAAACTTACTTTCATATTCTTGTTCAAATGTTCTTTGATCTAAATCTTTGCGAGCTTGTTCAATCTCTGATTGTGGCACTTGTCCGCCATCTAGTGTAGTATATTGAAAACTATCCCAGTTGTCTGGATCCAGTTGTGCTTGTTGATATAAATCATATGTCCAAGCACTTACACCTTTGGGTGTAAAACAAAACATAGCACTGCCTTGTGTGTCTGATAATGTTGGACGTAGTACTTCAGTCCAAGTTGTGATGTCTATTTCACTGGCTTCATCAATAACGATACCATGTGATTTAATACCTCTAAGTCTATTGGGATTGTCAGCCGATCTTAGGCTTATGCGACTGCCATTTACTAATATGATACTCAAATCAGCTTCATTTATTTTTTTAGTCCATCTTAGACTGATAAGTTTTTCTTTGAGTGTTTGCCAAGCGATCTGTTTTGCCATACCATGCGTAGGCGCCACATACCATATCATTTGATTGGGTTGTGAAGCCCACTCACATAGTTTTCTTATGGCTAAGGTTGTTTTACCAAATCGTCTTCCGCAAGAAGCGACTATAAATCTCTTTTTTGAATCCGCTATGGTTTTTTGTGCTGGTGATAGTGGCATCGTATAGTATTTATTGTATAGATAGAAGTGTTGTTGCTACGTGTAATATTGATAAACTATGTTGATCTGATCGCACTATGTTGTATAACATGTACCATAGTTCCTCACCACGCTTCTACAACAACACTTCGTGTGTGGGTGGATAACGGAAACTAACCACCCACTGTTCCTACTATTGCTATAGGAATAAGGTTGAAATAAGCACTATCCAATATATCGATAAGAAAGTGATTACTATATATTTAACCATTATAGATCCTTATGGCTATCTCGTCTTTTTTTCAGTTCTTTTTTCAAATCAACCACTTGCTGATCTTTGATCATATTATTATAAGCTTCAAGCAGTTCGCTTTCAAACCAATATTCAAAATGCTTAGGATAACAATCATCTATTTCGGCTTGCGTAGTTGTGATATCACTTTTTAGTTCATGATACTTTTGTCGCATTTCCATTAGCTCAAGCACACTGCTTCTATATTCTTCATACAGTTGCCAATCGCTTTTGGCTTTGGTTGTTTTTTCTTTTTGTCTTTGTTTGATAACCTCTAATATCTCATCAGCTGATCTTTTTTTCATATTAAACTCCTTAATCTTTTTGTATTTTTACTTTGTAGTTGTCTAGGTGACCAAAAGCATGCGGTCTCCATTTACGTAAATGTTCAATCATTCTGTTTATTCTTTTGATTCCAGCTTCATGGAACGGCGCTCGCATATTCATTTCTTTTAGTTTAAGAACTTGTAGTAGATATAGTATCATTTCTTGTATTGTCCACGTTTTACCACATGTGTAGTTTGGATTGTTTAACAACACACGATATTGATCACTAGATCTCTCGCGTTCAAACTCATCATAGTGTCTGCGAAATGTTTTACCTCTAATCATATACTTTTTACCAGTATGCGGCTCGCAGTCAGTAAATGATGGTGAACACCATTGTTTGTAATAATCCTGTACAGGATTATTTAAAAAATATTCTGTAACCTCTATACATAAATCTTTGTAATCATCATACATGCTTTCATCATTTGGATATATGTGATTATCTGGGTCGTTTTGATATTGTGTTTCTCCCATTAAGCCATTATGATAGCTGGTTTTATGTTCTCTTGTTCGTACTTTATGTATTTTCATATATATATCACTCCTTATATTTTTTGTCCAGCGTATTGTGGTGATTTGTTAAACACACTTTCAGCGTGTTCTATTTGTTGTTGATGTTCATATGATCTTTCCAAATCAATCAAATGATCAAACAATCTTTCACTGGCCATAATAAAATCACCATGTAAGCGTTGTAGTTCAGCATCATCATGATGTATTTTTTTAACCAAGTTGACTGCTGTGTCTATAGTGTGTGTTCCACTATCAAAGTTTTCAATAGCATTGTTTACCATTGTGTGTTTGTGACTGTATTTCATTATTTGTCTCCGTTTTAGTTTATACTTGTATAATAGCACGATATCCACTATTTGTCAAGTGAAAATATCGTGCTATCTCTATTATTAGTGTTTAACTGGGATTAATGCGATACTTACATCATCCACTACTTCATCACCCAACTGTTCATATATGTAGTTTTTAAACCAATCCTGATTGCTGTTGTTTTTACAATCA
>Ga0075478_10000226_pt1 | contig 20943 bp, 26 predicted proteins | sample DEB08_DNA_15_FD_71483 | JGI IMG/M metagenome (GOLD analysis project Ga0075478, IMG submission 71483) | Aqueous microbial communities from the Delaware River and Bay under freshwater to marine salinity gradient to study organic matter... | ecosystem: Environmental > Aquatic > Marine > Coastal ...
ATAGTTACTTATGATGGTACTGGTTCTAGTGGTGCTACATTTGGGCATGGATTAGGTACTGTACCTAATTTTATTATAATTAAAAACAGAAGTGAAGTTAAAGATTGGGCTGTTTATCATAGTGCAAATACTTCAGCACCAGAAACAGATGCTCTATTTTTAAATTTAACTGATGCTACAATAGATAATACTGGATACTGGAATGACACAGCACCTACAAGCAGTATTATAACTGTAGGAGATAATACAAAAGTTAATTCAAGTGGTGAACAGCATATTGCCTATTGCTTTAAAGAAATACAAGGCTACAGTAAATTTGGTAGCTACACAGGTAATGGTAATGCAGATGGGTCATTTGTTTATACAGGATTTAAACCCGCTTGGATTATGATTAAAAAAACAAATAATACTTCACAGTGGGTACTACATGACACAACAAGACAAGAGTTTAATATGCAAACAAGATTTTTACAAGCAAATCAAACTGCCGCTGAAAGTACATCAAGTGCCGCAGATTTAGATATTCTTTCAAATGGTTTTAAGTTGCGTTCAACTGACGATGCTCAAAACGGAAATGGAGATACCTTTATTTACATGGCATTTGCAGAACACCCTTTTGTATCATCAAAAGGTGTGCCAACAACAGCGAGATAATGGCTATAAAACAGGCAAACATTTATTTTACACCAGTAAAGAAAAGAACTTCAATAGGTCATTCATCAAGGACTAGACCAAAGAATAAATCAAAGAAATTAAACTTTAAAAAATATAATAGACAGGGTAAATAATGAAAAATACAATTACATTAGCTACAATAATTTTAGTAATGCAAATTGTATTAACATTTTCAGCTGTTCGTGCAACAGATACAAATACACAATCAAACCAAAGTGGTTCTAACACAAATATAACAGGTGGCTATACATCAACAACATCAAATACGTACAGTGGTGGACAAACAAACACAACAACCAACACCACTACATCAACTTCAAATGGGTCAGATATACCCGTTAACTCGGCTAACTCCCCTTCATATTCAGCGATGTCGCAAGATGTATGTAGCATGGGTGTTAGTGGTTCTGTGTCTACCCTTGGCTTTGGGGTATCTGGTGGCAAGCATGTAAGGGATTTGAACTGTGAGCGTATTAAGCTGAGTAAAGTTTTGTATGATTATGGCATGAAAATTGCGGCGGTAAGCTTGTTGTGTCAAGATGAACGTGTGTTCGAAGCAATGCTTATGGCAGGCACACCTTGTCCATTTGAAGGTAAGATTGGCCCGGAAGCAATAGCACAGTGGAATAAGTACGATGTAGAAAGACCAGACTATGAAACGTACATACAAAAGCTAGAGCAAAGGTCTCGTATTGATGAAGAATTAGCGGAAATAGAAAGACAAGAAGAAGCTAAAAGACAACAGGAAAAAATTCAAAAAGCTATTATAGAAAGTAAAATACTAGAAACAGATTTAGAAACAAAAGAAAAGAAAATAATTAATGTTCATAATTAGAGTGTATGAAATATTATATAAAAAATACAACTCTATGGATGCTTAGAATTTATATTGTATGGTCAATTTGTTTAGATATAAGCGTAATTACTGGACTTTTATATTATTTCTTTGTTTATTAGCAAGGCCTGTTTTTTCTGTTGGTGAAATAAATACAGGTAATTTATTAAACAATAGCACATTTGATAATGGCTCATTAAGTGGATGGACAACAAATAATAGCGGTCAATATCATGATGGTTTTGGTAATGAATGTGTAGGTTTAGCTGTTGATAATGATAATTCTGGATGTGGTATATCCGGTAGTGCCGCTTTAAACGGCGGTGGCTATATTGAGCAAACTTTGTCTCTTGTTGATGATGGAGGTTTACACAAAGCAGAAATAAATGAAGGCTTTGAAAGTAAATTATCTGTAGACGCTTGGTTTTGGAGCGGTTCTAATGACCAAGTTATTATTCGTCAAACATTAACTGATGATAATGGTAATGTTACAACGCAGACAAGAATAGTAACGGGAAAAACAGACACTGTATACACGAATGGATATGAAACATATTCAGATACTATAATCATAGGAAGTAATACACAAGCTGACTACGATATAACAGCACGAATAGAAGGGGTTGATGGTGGAGGCTATAACGATGGGACAAGCCACAATGCACCAGACATTGATAACGTTACACTAGATGTAACATATTCTAAACCAACTATTTTGCAAGAAACACAGTTAGAAGAATTAGAAATAGAAGAATTTATAATTGGTGATATAAAAAATACACTAAATCAAGATAGTAGTTTTTTTGAAGAATATAAAATTGTATCACTAGAAGAGTTTATGATGCCCATGGAAGAATCATCATCTATGGACACAGTGGTGGCGGAGGAATTTTCAGAGCCCGTAACAGAGGAGGTAACAAATGATACCTATGATGATACCGATTTGAAAGAACCTACTCCAACTATGGAAGAAGGCCCGAAGGACGAAGAAGGCCCACCAGAGGTTATTGAGAATGAAGAAACGCCAATGGAACAGCCCGGTAGTAGTCCTACAGAAGAGGAAACAGTAGAGGAGGAAAAACCAACCGAAGAAGCGCCACAAGAAGAAGCTAATAATGAAAGTAATGACGAAGACGAAAAAACAACAGAGGAGGAAACCGAATCCGATAGCGAAGAATCTAGCGAGTCCGAAGTACAGACAGCAGAAGGAGGAGAGCAAAAGGATATACAATCGGACACCGTGGCAGAAACAGGGCCTATTACTAATGTTGGAGAGGTTAAAATAAATATAAACAACGTAGCAAAACAACTATCTAAATTAGATAAGTTTTTGTTACAACCAAGTCTAGAAAATTATAGCAACGCTGTTTTTTACACAGCAAAAGATATGTATGAAGGTTCAGAGCTAACAGCTTATATATCATTAAGTTTATCTTCATACACAGGTGACATTTATGGTGGGGTTACTCTTGATAATTATATCTTGAATGACCCCATCGAAGTACAAAAAAAGAAATTATTTAATATACGTAATATAAAAAGAAAATTACTAGCTGAACTGGGGGCACTTAAACAATGAAAATAATAGATAAATTATCTACATACGCGGCACTTATAGGAACTATATCGGTTATTGGTGGAGGGTTCTATGCATGGGGTGAGTTTAATACACGACTATCCGCATTAGAAGGTGAGCCACCAGTAAATTTACAGCCATTACAAAGTAAAGATAAAGAATTATCAAAAGAAATTAATGATAATAAAATTGATTTAATTGATAGAATTAAAAAGGTAGATGATAAAATACAACCAGTAGATTTAACTCTTGTATTTAAAGAAATTGGTAAGTTGCGTGAACAAATTGCAATGCTACCAAAACCTGCTAATTTAAATCCCATTTATACTTCTTTAAAAGAATTAGAAGAATACGCTTGGGAATTAGAAGAAGATATTGAAGAATTAAGTAAGCAAGTAGCTATTGTATCAAAAGAAAATGAAATACAAGACGCTATGCTTGAAGAGATTAAATTAGAATCGGGCAATCCGTTATCTAATTAATACGTCAAGCCTCGGGAGTGGTCGCCCAACACTGGAGGATATATGGCAGAAAAACAAGAACAACCAACTGCACAAGTTAATTCAGACTTAATGCAAGAGGTTATTAATAAAATAGCTTCACAACGAAATGAAGCCTATAATAAAATAGCGACTTTAGAAATTCAATTAGGCAATTTACGAAAAGAAAATATGCGATTGAAAGCGACTATAGAAGCTGAAAAGGAGTTTAAGAAGAAGGATAAATAACATGGTAACAAGTAATCCAGAAGTAAAACAACCCGCAGAATTTGGGACGGTATTTGGCCAAGCATCATCTCCCGGCGTTGAATTAGGTTACGGCCCTCGTGATGATATGGCATACACTGCGGTAATGCCACCAACAGGTTTTGAGTATGCTTATGATAGAGGGGGCACAAGATATACAATACCACAGGGTGCAACATCTGGTACAATAGATTCGCCCGGTGCCGATAAATCAACAATTGATTTTTATTTTCGAGGTGCTCAAACTGTTCCAAAAAATTTACCAGAAAGAGTAGAAAGCAAAGTTATAGCACAAGCAGGTGTTGGAGATATAAAAGCTAGTTTACCATCAGGCACATCAGTTGAACCAGTTTTACTAGAAGAAAATGCTAGTGAATTGTTACAACAACAGGCATTAGGAGAAGCACCTGCTGTAACAACAGCACAAACTCCAACAACAGGTATTGAAGTTGCTGTACCCCAATCCCCTAACGTAGCAACATATACTGCATACACAACTCCTAATACTCCAGAAGCACAGGCGGCACAAGGCACACTAAACTCTCAAGCTATTATTGGTAATATACAGGGTGCTGTATCAGACGCGGCACAAGCAGAGGCGGCACAAGGTACTGTTAGCCCAGAGGCAACTGTCCAATATCAATTATCAAAATTATTTGATTCAATTGGAACAGGAAAAGATTTACCGGCATGGGCCGCACCGGCTGTTCGTAAAGTATCTGCTATTATGGCACAGCGTGGTTTAGGGTCATCAAGTATGGCGGCGGCGGCAATGACACAAGCTGTTATGGAATCTGCCGTACCTATTGCGGCGGCTGACGCACAGACATACGCAAAATTAGATTTACAAAATTTAACAAATCAACAGCAAGCTACATTGCAAAACGCGGCAACGGTAGCGGCAATGGATAGAGCCAATCTAAGCGCTCAATTACAGTCGGCAATTAACAATGCAAGAAACTTTTTATCCATTGACCTAGCAAATCTCACTAATCAACAAAAAACAAATGAACTAGAATATCAAGGAATATTACAAACATTATTCCGTGACCAAGCCGCTGAAAACGCGGCAAGGCAGTTTAATGCCAAAACACAAAATGAAGTTGATATGTTTTTTACTGAATTAGGCACACAAGTTGAAAACGCAAATAAAAACAGAGTAGCGGCTCAACAACAATTTAATGCTGACCAATCAAATGCACAATCACGTTTTGTTGCACAACTACAAGATTCAAGAGAAAAGTTTAATCAAAACATGCAATTGCAAATAAATCAAAATAACACACAGTGGCGTAGAAATATTAACACAGCAAATACAACACTACAAAATGAAGTTAATAGATTAAATGCACAAAACTTATTGCAAATGAATCAAAACCAACTAAATAACTTATGGCAACGATACCGTGACGAAGCATCATGGTTAATGCAAAGTGCAGAAAATGCAAAAGCAAGAGCCCATCAAGTTGCTATGTTTGCTCAAGAGTCAAGTTTTGACCAATCAATGTACGAACAAAAAACAAAAGATATCACAATGGCAGAGCTAGGGCGTGGCGTTATCAAAGGTATATTTAATTTATTTTAGGAGATAATAATGGGACTTAGAGATTTTTTAGATGATATAATTCCAAACGAATTAAAAGGTTCGTTAGGTAAAGTGGCCGCTTTAGGGGCATCTGCTTACTTTGGATATAAGTATGCCCCTACTGTATACAAGGCGGCTAAAGAGGTTATTGGACAACCCGGTGTTGGAGCCGCAGTTGATTCCGGGCAACAGGCTACTGGTATGTTTGCATTAGCAGAAAAATTTAAAAAGTATTCTGATAATCCATTGGTAAAGTTTGGTAAAGGTGTAGTAGGTCAAACCTATTTAGGTAAAGGAAAAGGTTATGAAGAAGACACACAAGGAGCTCAATATTTAGCAAATCTACAAGCACTTAATGCTAGATACACAGGAAATAAATTTAGTAGTGTAACGCCCGGTGTTGGCGTATTTCAAACAACACAAGTTAGAAACCCCGGCTTTGAAAATGCGCGTGTACAACAGGGTTTATTAAACATGAATAATTTTATGGCCGACCTAATGGATAACGGCCGTATTGATAGTAGTTCACTATATGCGGAAGGCCCAAGAGGAACAACTGTAAAAGTTGGCTCGGCAGGTTTAAAAAGCATGAAAACTATAGGATAAAAAAATGAAAAACGATATTAATAAAATTGACAATAACGTATTAAGAGGGGCAGAAACAGCGGCACAAGACCCTTTTAATTTTCCTGTTCCGGGCCATTCTTTAACTGACTCACCAGATAAATGGTCTTGGGATAAACCTCCAAGAATGACAGACCCAAGTAACGTTGTTGATTTTGTTATTGATAAAGTTGAATCACAAGGTGAAGTAAAAGAGCATTTTTTACGATTAATGGGTTCTGGTATAACAGTAGAAGAGATAGTAAACACTATTGGACTTGGCGGATTTACTGCAGGAGAGTTTACACCTGATGTTGCAGAAGTAATTAAACCACCACTTGCTGTTTATTTTATTGGCTTAGCTATTGAAAATAAAGTTCCTGTTGTTGCTTTTAGTAAAAAAGAATTAGAAGAAGACGGTAAAATGATTTCACGAAGACAAACTTTAGATATTATGGAAGAACGTAATCCACAAGAATACTATCGTTTAATGAATGCATTAGATAATAAAAAAGAAGATTTAAATATGCAAAAACCAGAAGACGAACAGCCTGCGGGTTTTATTAATATGGAGAATAAGTAATGGGCTTTATAACAGGATTATATACATTTTTAGGAGGAGCATCCGAACAATTTAGAACAGAAATTGATACGGCAAATAGAAATAAAATACTAGAGGCACAAGCTCAAGCAGAAAGACAAGCTCAGTTAGCAAAAGATATACAAGACCAAGCTAATTTTGAAAAAGAGTTAGCTTTTGAAATTGACAAATTTGCTTTTGATAAACATAAATTTGAAGTAGAACAAGGTGTTGCAAAAGATAAATGGATGTCTGAATTAGCACAATGGGAAAAAAATTATTTATTAAACTTAGATGAGTTTAAACTTAAACAAAAGGACATAGAAAATAAAATTAAGTTAGCACAAAGCGAGGATGAGCGCGCCGAATTATATCGTCAATTAGAAAATGAAAAATTTGGGTGGCAACAAAAACAAGATAAAATAAAAAATGAATTAGATATTGATGAAAATCAATGGAAAAAAGATATTGCTTACTTAGAATACTCAAATGATACTATGAAAGAGCTAGAAAAATCAAAAAAAGGAACGCGTTCTTATAGTGATGATTTAAGCTTTAATCCAAAAGATTACACAGAAAAAGAAAGACCAAATGCATTTTTAGCATGGGCTGATTTAAATTTAACAAAAGAAAAAATTGATAGTCTTGATGAGGAAGGTAAACTAAAATTAAAACAAGATTTTGATTCTTATCACCGATTACTTTTAAAAGATTTAGCTTTTACAACACCGGGAGCAGAAGGTCAGTACCTTGACACATTAGGCCCTAATGGTTTAGGAAATGCTATGGCAATGGGTGACTATCTTGGGGTATCATTAAAAGAAGGAATAAAACAAAAAGCAATACAAGACGCACAGGCAAACGGCGTAAAAGCAGATGATGTAATTGTTAATTCTGATATTGTTGAACAATCAGACGGGTCTACTGTACCAATTATAACAACAAAGGTTGTTAATTACGAAGAACTAGCAAAAAATAATGATTTTGAATCAAAAGACCAATTAGTTTCTTCTATTGATAATTTAGTTGCAATTGGTAAAAAACAATCAAGTGCTGTATTTTCTACACTAGAACCAAATCTATCACCATTTCGTGATAGGGCGGCATTAGTTGCAGAGTTGAATAACAGAGAAATCCCACTATCAATTTTAAAATTAGGAAAATTTTATAATGATATTCAAGAATCAACTTTTGATAAAGTCAAGGTATCAACAAATTATGATGCAATGATTACAGCCGCGTTTTCTGAAGGTATACTAACTGTTGATGCGACAGGCAGAATACATGGTGAAGAACAACTAATTGATTTCTTACACTTAGTTCAACCAGAATTTGAATATAGCAGACGTAAAAGTGGTAAATTCCAAGTTGCGTCATCGAGTGTTGATGCTTATAATCAACAAGATAAAATTAAACCAAATGATATGCGAGCACAAAACGAAGCCGCTAACCAAGCGCTAGGAACAACACGACAATTAAAAGAAGTTGTTAATAGAGATGATAGTGGCGACTTATTAGGTGCTTCACTAAATATAGCAACTAGCTTGTATGGTGGTATACAACAAGCAGGCTCATTGAGTAATCTTTTCAGTGGAACGACAAATAAGTTTGGTCAACGATTACGTACAGGTGATGGTACAAGTAATGCAGAGACGGGCGGTTTATCATCAGAAAAACTTAATGAAATTACAAAACAAATAGACGATGCTAATAGCATTTTAAGTGATGATACGCTAAGCGCGGCGGCAAAGAAAAAAGCTCAATTAACATTATTAAAGTTTACTCTTGCATATCAAGTATCTATGGCGCTACAGGGTGGTTCTGGCGGACGTACAATATCTGACCAAGACGTTGATAACATTCTTAATTCATTAGCTTTGACAGAAAACTATTTTAGTTTTGATACAAAAGAAAAGACAACAGCGGCTTTAGATACATTAGAAGAGTTTTTGGAAACTATTGCATTGCGAACAAAATATGCTGACCAAAATACAATGAAAGCATTACGCACATACGATGCAACAGTTGAAATTTTAAATTCTATATCTAAAAATGGTGGTATTTCTTCGTCCCCAGAAGGACTTAAAGAAGGTATGATGGAACGTGCAGATGTTGGTTTAGCAATTGACCAAGATGTTGATAAGGCTTACAATCCTAGCACCTATCAAAAACAATGGGCAATAGTTGCCGGTAATAATAATACACCGGTATATGTTGAACGAAAAAAAGACGGGTATGGGTTTGACCCACTTACTGCAAGATACATCCCCGCAGATGTTTATAATGAAATGGTTAAGGAACTTAATATTCCAGACACTAGCCAACTACAAGTACAGCCATTTAGTGATGGTTTAGAATACAAAGGTATGGCAGTTAAAAATATTTTAGGACAATAATTATGGTAGAACAAGTAAATCTTGACGAAATGCAGAATACTATGAATACGGAGCCAGTGGCTGACCCGCTTGCTGAAATCCAAGCAACAGGTGTAGGGCAATATGTTACACCTTTTTATCAAAAAAATATTTCCCCCAATCTTATAAATTTACCACCAGACTATGCATTATTTTTTACTCCGGGTAAAACCGAGTATGAAAATATGCTTAAAGATAATGGTGCACCAATTGGTTATGAAAATGGAGTAAAACCAGTTTACGTGGATAAAAATCTATCTATGGAAGATAGACTAAATCAGGTATATTCTATTCAAAATAACTTGGTAGAAAACATAAGCCCGTCAAAAAATTATGACGCTGTTACAAATTTACGTGATACAGAGGGTGTTGTTTATGTAGAAGAAAAAGGTAAATTTCGAACTGTTAATATAAAAAAAGAAAAAGAAGGATTAAACTTTCTTGAAAATACGTTTGGTGATATTTTACCATTTGTTACAGGGCCAGACGATTTGGTGCGAAGAAAAAGGTATGAGCAAGAATTAGCTGAAATGGGCTTGACTCCAGAAAAAGCAAAACAACTACAAAAACAATTAAAGCAATCATATTACTATACTGATTCTAAAACTGGTAAAATTAAAAAGCATGAAGAAGCAAAAGATTTATCTTATTTAATACCAAGAGAAGGTGATGCTTCATTCCAAGCACAGGCAATGCAAATCTTTGGAAGAATAACAAATGATTTCCCAAGTCTTCTTACTGGATTAGGCGTATCTGCGCAAAAACAATATACAAGAACACAAACACAACCCAATGAAAAATTACTCGATATATACACAGCTGTTAGTAAAGCAGGGGTAGTTCGATTAAAAACAGATGAAGAATTACGGTCTGACGTAAACACATATATTGAACAAGAACAAAAACAATTAGAAGTATTAGGTGCATTAACAGAAAGATTTGACCAAATACAAAATACAAATTCTTTATTTATGCCATACAAAGAATTGTATCGAAATATTGTTTATAATAATACAGGGTTTAACATAGATGGCCCACTATTAGATAAAATGTCTATACAAAATCCAGATGAATCAATACTATTTCATATTGCTGACACCAGTATGGAGGCATTGCCATATGTAGCAACACTTAATGGTATAATGGCAGGATTTGGATTACGCGGAACAAAACTTGCAGATGAAACACTTGATTACGCATTAAAAAATTCAGGGCCCGGTATGAAACATGCCAACCCTATTGAAGCGGCTAATTCATTTTTCCAAATAAAAAAAGCGCAGGGAACACTGCGAAGTAATTCACCTAATAAATTTATACAAAGAATGCAGACTAGATTTGAAAAACTTTCTTTAACTCAAACAGGTGTAAAAAAATTACAAGCAGATTTAACAGATGAAATTAAAAATGTTCAAGGTAAAATAAAAAATGCTGTTCTAAAAAATGACAAAGATTTAGTTGAAAAATTAATGGTTCAACAAGAAACTCTTGTTGCAAAGCAAACAGGATTGACAGTAAAGCATTATACAACTCAAGAACAAACTTTATTTAGAAATGAAATATTTGCTTCAACATTTGGTGGTGTGGGTGATTACTTATTTGGTGTTAATAGTGGTGCATCTATTGCTATGGAAGTTACAGGAGCATTGATTGAGCCATATACTTTACAAAAAAATGGATTTATTGGTTTAGGAAGTAGTGTAATATTTACTGCAGGTCGATTAACTAATTGGTTAAATAGTAAACCAAATATGGAAATTTTAAATAAAGTGACGGATTTAACAAATGCTCAATACGCAAAACTTAATCTTAATGATTTACAAATAGTTGATAGTAATGGTATTCCAAGAAGAGCAACCCCACAAGAAATACTGGGACTAAAAGGTTTAACTGATTTAATAATGGACTTGCCACCACAAAGAAGAGCAGAAATTATTGGCCGAATGAATGCAATGGAAGAATCATTAGCGTTAATAACTAAAAATTTAAGCGGGCAAGAAAAAAATGATATCAATATTATGTTTGGTCAATTTACCGGCTTATCTGCATTACAAGCACTTGATGAGATATATGCTGTAAAAGTAAGAGCAGGGAATTTAACATCAGATGTACTAAAAAATAGTAATGATTATATTGTAAGTCAACAAACTTTGCTAACTGAAATGGATAAAACTATTGCTAGATATTTAGGGCGAAGTGACCAAACGCCAGAATTTAATGAATTTATAAATAAAATTGATACGGTAGTAAAAGAAACAAAAGATACAATTACAACAAGACAAGAAGAGATGTTGGCAACCTTTGATTTACTAACAAATTATATGAGAACTGGAAACATGTTTGATAATACTGATTTGTATCAACAAAACATGGAAAATTTTATTACTACTTTAAAAGATTTAAAGTTGAATGGGGCATCGGAAGCCATACAACAAAAATCAATTGAACTTATTGCAAATTTAGATGAACAGATTTTTAAAAGTTTTGATGATGTTTCAAAAGGTTTATTAGCTGATGGTAGCAACTACAAAGCAAGTTACTTTCCGGGATTTATTGATGGCATGTATACATTGTCTAAAGTTCGTGCACAGCAAAATTATATTGATTTATATAATAAACATCAAAATGTAAGAGTTGATGTTTCAGAATTTTTTGATAGTATAATTGATGAAACAGTAACAGGTGAAAAATTTGGTAAATTGCAAAATCCGATAAGTCAATTTGCAAATAAATTACCATCATCGTACGAAACAAATGGTTTAGTAAACGTAATTAATTCTGCAGTAAAAAGAAATACATCAGAGTTTATATCAAATAAAAATAATCATCAACAGCTATTAGATTTTCTTTTAGAAACACCGAGTATATCACCAGATAAATTAGATGTTTCAGAAGAAGTGCTTGGTATTCTTTCTATGAATCAAAACCTATCAAAACAAAATACTGAAAAAGTTTATGGAGCATTGCGAAAGAAAATTAAATTAACATTCCCTAATTATAAAAATGTTAATATACAAAATATTAACGCCGTTGATATACGAAATGCATTAGGGGGCAATATAAAAATAAATTTAAATCTAGATGAAGCAATGAATTTTAGGTCTGGATTAGGATTTAGTAGTAAGGCGGCGCAAGGCCAGCCTAATTCACCATTTTATGCTAACTTATTTAAACAAGCAGATGATTCAATATTAAATTCTATCAATGCAGAAAATAACGTTGCATTATTAGAAGACTACAGAAATGCTATAAATCAATATAGTGATTTTAGTAATAGATTTCAAAACTTTGATATGCTAAGTACATGGACAAAAACAAAAGGTAAAGGTAGTTATTTAGCTATTCAAGAAGCGATTGATGGAACATCAAAAAAAGAAATTGTTCGTATTAATTCAATTAATAAAGAGGCTACCGAAATAGCAAATAAATATGATAATAGTATTGAAGTTCCAAACTTTATTCATCAACAAAACCCAAACACTTGGATAAATTATGAAAAGCTACTAAGTGATGAAAGATATGCTGATAAATTTATGCAGGAAGCTTTTTTACCTATAGTTGGTACAAGAAATGTTGACAGAATTGGGCAAGCAGATGAATATTTTTTAGATTTTAATAACCCAGAAACACTTCAAAAAATAGAAATGTTTTCTAAATTTTTAACAGAGGAATTAGGTGCACATATACGTAGAACAGATGCGGGACAGATAGCATTTAGTAAAGAAGCTTTTGAAGAAGCTATTAAAAAAGATACTCCCGGCACAATAAAAGGTAAAAAAATAAATATATTCAATGGTGCAACAGATAGATTTGCTATTGATACGCCAAATGGAAAAGTTTTTTTATTACCAATTGATGACGTAGTAAATATGAATGTAGGTATTGATGTTATGGTAGCTAGAAATAGCACTGTCAACACCATAGCAAAAAATGACCAAGTAAAAGTTGCATTAGAATTAAAAAAAGTAAAAACACAATTACGAAAACAAGTAGAAGAATTTAAATTTAGTGTTAATAAATTAAGTGATGCATCTGTCGTTGTTAATTTTGGTGATAAATTAACTGACCCAAACACATTTGTGAAAAATATTGTTGAGGGTGGTAGTGATAATTATGACAAACTAGAACGTCTAATGGTTAAGTCGGGCAAAATGACAGCGGAAGAATTTAACACTGTTGCTAAAAATCTTATTTCTGAATATTTTTATAATAGTTTTGCAAGAAACGTTGAATCAGTATCTACCCCAATAAAAGGGCAAACTCTTAAAGCTGATGTTAAAAACTTTCACACTTTTAATAGCGCTGACGCAAGAGAATTTTTAACGCGTAATACAGACATGTTAAAAGAAATTTTAGGAACAGAGCATTATAATGATGTTATTAAAGTATTAAACATACAAGCGTTAACAAGCGGGGCTGACACGGCAAAAATAATACCACAAGCATTGCCATCATCACTTTCGTTAGAGTCATTGATGAGTAGATTATACGCTATTAATAGAGGTGTTATATCTCCACGATATGTTGTTAGTGAAATAGCGCTTAGACGATTTAATAAAAACAAAGGTGTATTAATAAAAAACATTTTAGAAAATCCTAAAATGGCAACTGTTGTTCGAAAGATGTTAGAGCAACAAGACGTATACGCTGACCCTACTGTTAATAAAGAATTTAAAAAACTTTTAGACCAAGGGACTTTTACAGCAATAATACTTCGAGAATACTTAGAAGGAAAAGAAGAAGACTTAGAAAGTTATGAGCAAGACTTTTTACGTGATTTAAATCAGAGTGTGCAGGGATTTGCCGATGCAAGATAATAGTTGGCAAAAGGATATAGCAGAAGTAAAAACTGAATTAAAATATTTGCGTGAAGATATTGTTATCATGCAAAAGCAGATACGCGACCTCAACCAAACTTCGAATATGGGGATTGGTGGATTAAAAGTAGCGCTATTTATTGGTGCAATACTTGGTGGCGTGTATACTTTTTTAAGATTAATGAAATAAAAAGGGAGTAAATAATGGAAAAAGCAAAAGAAATGTGGGCAAAGCTTAGCAAACAGGGAAAATTAGCTGTTGCAGGCGTTGCTGTTATCGTGCTTGTTATTATTATTAGTAATATCATAGCATAGATGGAATTTTTATTATTAGCAATCCTGTCGGGAATAGCCGGTTCGTTTGCTGATAATTTATTAAACGCACAAACAACAACAGGAGGAGCGCGAATGCTAGGTGGATTACCAGTAGAAATGATTACAATGCTAGGTTCTAGCGTATTAGGTGGTATTATGTCCATCTGGGGTCAAAGTATAAAAGCAAAACAAGAACAACAAAAGATGTTGTTAGCAAGAGCAGAAACACAAATGAATTTTGTAGATAAAGCTCGTACGTACGAAAATAAAGGCTTTCAGTGGACAAGAAGAATAATAGCTTTATCCGCCGTATTTGCCATAATTATTTGGCCCAAAATCGTGCCCGTATTCTTTGATACATCTGTCTGGCTTACATGGACAGAATTATCAAGAGGATTTTTATTTTTAATTGAACAAAAGGAAGTAGTATTAGATAAAGAGTTTTTTGGTGTTGTAATTACACCTCTTGACACCCACCTTATGTCTGCTATAGTAGGACTATATTTTGGTGGCTCTCTAGTCAAGAAATAATATGATTAAAGTTTTTTTATTATTGGCAGTAATGTCATCGCCCGAGTGGCCTTCCGTTAGAACAACAACGTATTTATACGATACGGAACTTAACTGTAGGCAAGCACAAGTTGATTTTTTAAATTTTTATGAAATGCAGTCTCAAGAATATAAAAATAATATTTTAGCGGATGCATATTGTATTGAATTTGAGAGTTTTCCTATTCCGGGATTAAGTAAAACAAACAGTATTTAGTGTCATTAAAAAGTAGAATCAAAGATGATATAATTGATTGGTCTGTTAACGTATTAGAAAAACCGAATAAACATTTAAATAACTTTCCGGCTTGCCCTTATGCTAAGCAAACCAGATTACAAAATAAACTACATATACAAGTAAATATCGAAACCGCTAATTTCTTTCAAACTATTGAGAAAGAGATAAAGCGGTTTTCTTCGTTAAAGAAAGATATTATTATTGTAGCTGACCCTAACGTAGAAGACGTAACACCATATTGTTTACAATATTTTGTGGATACACGCAATCTACAACTACAACACGATGATATTTATCTTATGTGTTTTCATCCTAGTAGTCCTGCAACAATGGAAGACCAAGCTTTTTTGGCTGACCATGAATGGGATAGTAATACTGTAGAGCCATATATGATGGTTTTTATACAGGAATTAAAAAAGTTACAAGATGCATCTACCCATTTGCAAAAGCAAGGATACTATGATGAATGGCCAAAAGACTACTACAATGAGGTGGTAGGCCCAAGGCAAAAACTTAAACCTAAATTTAGGAGTTCACTATGATGCAAAAGAAAAAAGCCATGATGAGAGGTGGCGGAAAAAAGAAAATGATGAGAGGCGGCGGCATGATGTCTACAATGAAAAAGAAAGATATGATGCGCGGCGGCGGTAAAAAAGTAAAAAAGAGCGCAAAAGTTAAGAAGAAATAACTTTTTGCGTATCTTTTATCATTAAATCAAATACCCCTTTATAGTATTTCAATAGACTTGCTATAACAGGGGTATTTTCATATTCGGGATTCCAATTATCCATTGCGGATTCAAATTCGCCTGCATCTGCCAAGGATTTATCAATTACTATTAGACCTTCTGTTGTTAATTTAACATCAAAACTAGCTATAGTAGTTGATTGAATAGATTGTGACATTTATTTTTTTCCTTTATTACTACTCTTTCTCCCTATTTTAAATTTTTTTGATGGATACTTTTCATTAAATTCTGATATACTCATATTTTTAACATCTAATCTAAACTGTGTTACTTTTTCTTTTTCACGTTTGCGAATAGCTTCCCAACCATCATCTTTTGGAAAAAATATCGCCTCATTTGTTTCACCCGTTACTGGTTTAGGTGGCTCAGAATTTAAACCACTTTCAACAAGAGAAAAAAAATGTTCGTGATTATGATTTATAATTCTACCATCATCAAAAGTAATTTCCCAATCCTTTTTATCAATATCATTTAATTTACGTATTCTAACTATTTTATTATCTGTCATTTTTTTGGTTTCTTAAATTTCCTTCCTACAAAAAATACTATTAAATTTACTACTGTATTGATTGTAACCATAAGTAGTAGCCACGCTTGCCAAAATTGTAAGTCGTTCATTTCTTAAATTCAATTTCCCCCGCAATCGCACTATAACCCGCCATATCAACGTAGGTATCCTTCGTACGTTTTCCTAATTTTGTTCTCGCTATTTTTAATAGTATCATCATAATAGCAACATCATGTGCCGAAATATCTGTTTCTAAATATGTTGACCAAAGATTAGCTATATTTTGATGATTCTTTGATTTTTCTCCATACTCTTTTTCTCTATCTCCTGTAATTATTCTTGTAGCCTCTTCTAATAGTTCTTTCGTAATTTTCATAATTTAAATATCTCCGTTATTGGTATTAAGTATGCTTTTGATTTTTTATAATCTCCCACATTTTTAACTTTATCTTTATGTTTTTCAACTAATTTTTTTAATTTATCTGTTTTAAACCACAGAATACAATGGTCTTCTTTGCCATTTGCTAAAACATGAGCCCAATATTTAGCCTCTGTTTTTGCTATACCACTTGGTTTACCAAATGATTCAAATTCAACTGCTATGTTCCCAGTTTTAAACCACCAATCTCTTTCCGTTTTAACTTCAATAGTCCCTTCCTCAATCATTTTCTTTATTCGTTTTTCACGACCTTGGCCGTATTTTAAATCAATATCAAATTTTGTATTTTTCATTTAATGTTTTTTTCCAATGTTTATTTTTTTAAAAAGAGAATCTAAATCTGATGGTTCAAGATTCATACCACTTTCTTGTGCGCTTACCACCTTATCAACTACAGCCATTTGACCTAATGATATAAGCCTATCCATATCGTGTTGTAATACCTCTAATATTCCTTTCATTACATAAAAAACGGGATGTATATTTTTTGTTGATTCCGTTGTATCATACGCAATAACATCAAAACTACCTTCTTCATCATTGTTTGGTTTAAAAACCATATAAAATCTATCGGGTAGTAGACCTAATTCTTCTGAATTATCTCGAGACAAAATAGGAAATGTTTTTTTTATTTCAGCCATTCTTTAGGAACTTTCTTTTCACACCACATAATATTATGTTTTGTACACCATGCACCATACGTTGTTTTACTACCTTTGTAAATCTTATTCTTTGCATTAAGAAATAGTATACGAACATCTACTTTTTTATGTTGTTTTTTAATAAGTAAATGTTTTTTTCTATCAGCCTTATCAAATAATCCTTTGACCTCAATAAAAAATTTATACTTGGTAAGATAAAAGTCCGGCATATAAACCCTAGGGTCTGGTATATACTTGAATTTATGTTTTTCATATTCATAATGTATTCCTTCTTTTATTAACCATGATGCAAAACTTATTTCAGCTTTTGACCTAAACCTCACAGCAGTGTCTTTAATCTATATTTGCTTATAGTCGCTAAATGATTCTTAAATAAAAAGAAAGTCTCACGCGCATTTTTATCCAATTCATCCAATACCATTGTAGTATCATCTTCCGGGAAAACAATTAGTTTACCCTGCTTAATAGCCGTAATTAAACCAGTAAAACGAGAATCAACTTCATGCTTTCTACGTTTCATATTTTCATCACGCCAATACCCATATTTATCTTGGTTATCTCTATAAAAAATAACATGGCATTTTGGATTTTGTCTCATCCACCCTATGTTTTTTCTTTCATTATTTAAATCATCATAATAAATCCAAATAGCATTATCGTCATTTAATTCAACATCTGCTTGCCTTATATCTGCTAACCAAAGAACATTCATTTGCTTTTACCTCCTCGCATGTAATGTTTTTCTGGACGATAACTCCGCCGTTTTCGCCAAGCCCAATTATTAATTTTACCAGAAATACGTTCAATAAGTATTATTAATTTTTCAATCATATATCCTCTATATCTGCTGTTTTTAATTTACTATACCAAGTCATTGGACGAACCTTGGCTCTTGAAGTAACCTTTTGATGTAATTCTGCGTTAGGCCAACAATGTTTTTTATATCCACAAAACCCACACATAGATGGTAATACTTTATTACCTGTTTCTTTTATCATCCCCTTATCTTTTCCAATTCTAGCACGATATGTTTCTTTTACATCTTCAAAACCTTTTTTAAATGGTGTGTCTGTTGTAAGCTTTTTAATTTTTGCTGATACACGTTTAACAGATTCTTTTCTTTCATCTTCTTGACCAGTAGGAGCCTCACATACAGAAAATTCCCCTGTCACTTTGTTAACAGCAATCCACCCACCAAAATTAGAATTATCTGCCATCGAATACATTAACCCTTGGTCAATATATCCAAAAGCGTCATCTTGTTTTATTTTTTCGTATCCACCATATTCTCCAAATTTATTACTAAAACTAGCCGGACTTGCCGATTTAATATCCCAAATTTTATCATCTATTTTAATATCGTATGTACCTTCTAAATCTATATCCGCTATATTTAATTTTACACCTTGTTGTGTTTTTGATATATCAATACCTGCCCCACGTAAGATAGCAATAGCCATTGCTTCAATTAAATCCCCCAATAAAAATTTTACAATTGCATTATATTCTGTCTCGTATTCAACACCTTTTTTACCAAGCTGTTGTTGACATAATGGCTTTCCAACCTCTGACATTCGTAATCGCCATTGTCTTTTACCGCTATTAAATTGTTTCTCAATAGCTTTACCACAAGATTCTTTAAACTCCTCTATAACAGAAGAGGGAAGACTAGCTTCCCCCTTCGATGCGTCATACAAAAAATTTTCGACTAACGTCTTAATCATGCCGGCTGTGCCTCAATATCGATAGCTAGGGAGTGGTCGCCATCATTTGGTTTAAGTTTTACAGCCTCACGATGTTTTTCCATGACACTTTCATTTACCGCTTGAACAGTATCGGCAAATTCTTTTAACAATACTTTATCATCATTGGATATTGTATCTACACTAGTTTTTACTGTAGGTTCAACAATGAAAAAAGTATTACCTGTTGTTTTTTGTTTTTTCGTAGCCAATGATAATACTGTTCTTATCATTGGTTTCTTTTGCCTAGCTAAATTATTAATTACCTTTTGGAAAGGAATATAATTTACGCCTTTAGCATAAAATACACATGGATGATTTTCAATTGGTTCAAATGGTGAATCATCAGCGTATTTACCCTCTAAAATACTAGCAGTACCATAAATGACTTGATTACATTTAACTTGATTGCTAAGTATTTTTTTAGGGTCAGTGTCGTTAAGTTCAGCCAATTCATCTTTTGTTAGTTTGCCACATTTGTAGCCCCCTTGAACATCAGGGAATTGGTCACTTAAACTTGGTCTTTGGACAGAGCCCACAAATGTATCCTCTGCATTATCCCAATAACTATAACTAAACACACGCATAAACATTCTAAAATCAACTGTTTTTGCATATGCTGTTTTCTCCCCTACACGTAATGAAAACCAACCTCTCGGTAGTGGCTTATCATTATCGTCTTCAGCTTGATAATTTATTGATAGTCTTGATAATACAGAAGGTGAGTCTCCGCCAATGGCTATACCTTGACCTGTTAACTGCATTAGTTGTTCATCAGTAATAGAGTCAAAGTTTTCTGGAATGGCAATTGCCATGTTTTCATTATTAGTCATCGGTTTTATATACCTCCTCGGTTTCTAACCAGTTGTTTCCCATTTTCAATTCAATACCGATAGGCATATCATATTCAACACCATATCTTCTTATCGTTTCTTGCGGTAAGATTAACATAGCATCTTTCAATGTTTCTATCGCTGTATCCTCTTCATTGGGATATACGTCTAATACAATACTATCATGTACTGTGTTACAAATAATAGTTTTTAATTTGCGATTTGTCAACAATTTTTTTAAATAAATTAATGCAATCGGCAATAAATCTGCTGTTGCAAAACCCTGTACCGGATAGTTCTTAATAGCAGTAGCATTTGATACAGAACCACTAGGCATTCTCTCGGTATTTGGAAAATAATACATTCTCCCGGAAGGTAGAACAATGTGCCGTGTTTCTAATGCTTGATTAATTAAGTCTCTATGCCAACGCGTTACACCAGAATATTTTTCTTTAAATGCCCTATAGTATTGCATCTGTTTTGGTGTACCTAATACACCTCCGTATAGCGGTTTAAAAGTATCTGACTTAGCAACTTGACGTGATACACCAAGTATTTTTGCTGTAAAGCTATGCACATCTACTTTGTTTTTTACATCAGCGTATATTTGTTCATCATCCGATAAAAATCCGGCAACACGAAATTCTAATTGAGAATAGTCACCTTCTAATATCTTACCCCCTTCCCAACGCGATACAATACACTTACGAACAGGAAACGTACCACCCCGTGGCATGTTTTGGAAGTTTGGATTGCGTGAACTAAGCCTTCCTGTTGATGTTACACACTGCATATACTGTGGATGAATAAAATTATTTTCATCTTTACTTCTTTGAATACCATCAACGAATGTCCTTAGATATGTTCTTATTGCAGAATAACGTACATACTTTTCTAAAAATTCTCGTTGGCTTGGATTAATAGATGTAATAAATTCTTCTAATGTTGTTTTATCTGTTTTAAATCCTGTGGCTGATGTATCTACAGAGTTACGCGGTACTAAGCGTAAACCGGCACGCTCTTTTGTGTTAGTAAATAGCCGACCTTTTGCAGTACATGTTTTACAATTTCTTTTTACTTT
>Ga0075478_10000229_pt1 | contig 20827 bp, 21 predicted proteins | sample DEB08_DNA_15_FD_71483 | JGI IMG/M metagenome (GOLD analysis project Ga0075478, IMG submission 71483) | Aqueous microbial communities from the Delaware River and Bay under freshwater to marine salinity gradient to study organic matter... | ecosystem: Environmental > Aquatic > Marine > Coastal ...
CTCGCATCGTCAGGATTGTCGTGATCGGTCACCGTGTCCTCCCGACGGCACTGTAGTGAAGGAATGCTTCACGAAGGGGCATCGTCGTGGGCGTCGTGGGCGTCGTGGGCGTCGTGATCTATTCGACGAGGAAGACGACCTGCTGTGAATCCACGTTGACGCCGGCCTCGGTACGAATCCGCTGAAGCTCCGGGTCAGCCATGGCCTCTTGCATCCGCTCCATCGACTCGATCTCCAACACCTGGTAGATCCGTGACTCGTCGTCCTTATCGTGGCCGTAGGCAAGAACGGTGATGCCGTACTTCGCCCGAACGTCATCGCTGGAGCGGAACAACTCGACCCACTTGGCGTACCCCTGGGTGATTTCCACGTTCATGATCATCTTCACAGCAGGTCTCCTGTCGTCGGTGTACCCGTCACGCTAGCGCTCCGGGCGGTCATGCGACTCACGAATAGGCAAAGCCGCACCGCGCGAACCCGCGAATTCCGCGAACGGGCTAACGCACTAACGGGCGAAAGCGCGATGCCGTTCGCTACGGCGCCGCTTGTTACGACGGGGGCGCCTGCGTCGGGGGAGACGAAAGAGCAAGGTCGAGAAACTGGAAGGTCGCGGCTGTGACCTGTTCTGCGTTCTCGCGCAGAAGGTCGATCAACGGACGCGAGGTCTCCTCAGGCGCGTCTACCGCCCGCGCGAGGCGTTCTAGCGCCGATGCATCCAACTCGATGTGTGCTTGCACACCCCAGGCATTTCCGGAGCGGAGCGCGATCACCGCATGAGGGAGTTCACTGACAACTTGCGCCGAACCGGATGAAGTGATCGCATCCTCATGCCACAGGACCCACGGTCCGCGAGAGGGCCCGCCCGTCCACGGAACCGTCTCGACGGCTCGGTAGAAGGTGGACCGGCGCTGCACCTCTCCGCCGAGGGTTGTTGCGAGAATTTGCGCTCCAAAGCACACGCCGAGATACGGACGATCCTCACCGATCCAGCGACGGATGCGATGCATTTCGTCTGGCGCCCAGACGGCGCAATGACCGGTGGCGACGCTGTCCAGGGAACCCAGAACGATCAACGCGTCTGCCTCCGGGAAGCCGTCACCGCCGATGTCTGCATCGTCTTCTCGCCAGAATCGACGGTTAGTCCAGCCGCGCGCATCCATCCACTCACCGATCAGGCCGAGCTCGTTGGCGATGTCACGATGAGCCAGAACATTCGCGTGCGGCACTAGAAGTCCTCCCGGGCTTTCCACAACTCCGGAAATGCATGCGGTTGTTGCAGCGTCGACGTCAAATAGTCGACACCGCTGGAGCCACCCGTTCCCTGCTTCGAACCGATGGTCCGTTCCACCATCATCACGTGCCGAAAACGCCATTCACGAAGACTCACCTCGATGTCGACGAGTTGCTCACACACCAGCGCCGCCTGGTGACCGGACCGGTAGACCTCGAGCACCGCGGCCGTGACCCGATCGTCATGCTAATACGGCTGGGCAACATCGCGGTCCAGGATCTCTTCGGGAATTGAGAATTCACAGGCGTTCAGGTAGGCCAGCGCCGAATCCCACAGTGACGGTGCGCTCATGCGCGCTTCCACCTTGGCTCGATGCTCGGGCAGCAAGTGGGCGGCGAATCGGTGATCGCGGCGGCCCAGCACCGCCTCGAGTTCGCGGAATTGAGCTGACTGGAAGCCGCTCGCGCTTTCCAGTCGGTCGCGAAAAGTGTTGAACTGCAGGGGTGTCATCGTGACGAGGACATCGACCTGTCGAATGCACACGGCCAGGATGACCTTGACGCGGTTGAGTGTCGCGAGCACGTCTTGGGTGCGCACCGCGTCCATTTCCCGCTGCGCCTGCTCGATCTCGTGAAGAAGTTGCTTGAACCACAATTCATACACCTGGTGGATCGTGATGAACAGAAGTTCGTCGTGCTCGGGCCCGTCGGACACCGGACGCTGCAGGGCCAGTAACTCGTCGACGGCGAGATAGTTCATGTAATTCAGGGCACGCTGCTGATCTGTCATGTCACTCCACCTTCGATCGCGGCGACGTCTCGGTGCCGGCCTGTTGAAACAAGATCGGCCGTTCTTTGTAAGCCGACAAACATCTCTTCGAACGAGGTGTAGAGGGGCGCGACCGCCACCCGAATGGTGTTCGGCTTGCGGTAGTCCGGAATCACATTGGCGATCTGCCGCATAGCAACCGAAATCTTGTCGGCCTCCGGGTGCGTCAACGACAGGTGCCCCCCTCGATGTTCCGCGGATCGGGGAGTGTCGAGACCGAATCCCAGCGGTTCGAGCCACTGATCGAACAAGTCGATCATGAAGGACGTCCCCTCTGCGCACTTGGCCTCTATTCGATCCATCCGTGCCTCGGCGATGATCGCCATGGACTCCTCCACGGCGGTCAGACCGACGATCGAAGGGCTCGCTATCTGGAAGCCACGCATCCCTGAGGCTCGTTCGAATGTCGGCCCCATCGTGAATTGATCCTTCTGCCCAAACCAGCCGTCGATCGGCGTGCGAAGGGTGTCGTGAAGATCGGAGCGCACATACATCCAGGCGGGAGACCCCGGTCCTGAGTTGCAGTACTTGTAGGTGCAGCCCACGGCGATGTCGACGCCCCACTCATCGAAGCGAAGGTCGATCGAGCCAACAGCGTGCGAGGCATCCCACAACACATACGCGCCGTGATCGCGGGCGGCCTTCGTCAGTGCGGGCACGTCCTGACGTGCCCCTGATCGGTAGTTGACGATCTGCACACACACGAAGGCGACATCGTCGTCGAGATACTCGGCGAGGATCTCGGGGGTGATGCGCTCGCACTCCGCGACGTCGGGGGACTCATTGGGGATCGTCACCAGCCGCATCCCCAGATCCGCAGCGATTCCCTGGAGGATGTAGCGATCGGTGGGGAAGTTCGCTTCATCGACAACAATGGTTGATCGCCCTGGCCTGTCGTTGATGGCGGCCAACGCCAGCCGGTAGAGGTTCACCGAGGTGGTGTCGGTGACCAATACCTGACCCGCTGCGGCACCGAGAACCGATGACCCGAGTGTGTCTCCGACGCGTTGCGCCATGTCGATCCAGCCACCCCATCCGGTCACGAGGTCTGCGCCCCAACCGTCGAGTGTCATGCGCTGAACGGCGTCGGCGGTTGCTGCGGGCAAGCGCCCGAGAGAGTTTCCATCCAAGTAGCACTGATCGGGGTCGGCGATGATGAAGCGGTTCCGAAACTCTCTCAAGGGGTCGGACGCGTCACGGAACCTGGCGTGCTCCAGGTCGATCATTAGTCGTCCCCGGAAGCGAGCAGCCGATCAAGGGTGGCTTGTGCTGCGGCACCGTCCGGAACATACAGCGCGACCGTCTTTTGCCGGCCAGCATGACCGGCTCGAATATCCACCATGGATGGCGGAATCCCGAATTCGGTAGCGATGGCCGTCTCTATCGCGGCGTTGGCTCGCCCGGAGGCCGCCGTTTCGCGAACAGCCACGATCAGCTCCGGGGGATCGCCGTGGGCACCACCGATGCGGGGGCGGGACGCCCCCGGCTTGGCCCGCACGGTGATGGTGAATTCCGGCATCCCCCCATGCTAGGAAATAGAAGAGGCTTTGAGGTGACACGGCTTGCGGTGTCGCTGAAGTTCTACGTCAAGTCCAGTTGAACTTCCTGCACCGTTGCCCTGATGGGCTCGCCACCGGAGCCTCCCCACAGGTGAACGATGACGTTGTTTCCCATATCCGATCGACCCGGCTCGTTACGAATCTTGACCGACAGGCGTGTGCGTGCATCACGACCATTGCCCTGCGAGGTAATGACGAGTGGGTATTTCCCGGCCAGCAGTCCGATCATTCCCTGCTCGGCCGAGGCGATCGTTTCCATCACAGCATCGCCCCGTGATCGAACGAGAATTTCTGGCCCACGCGTGAGATTTCTGACAGTGAGTCGCCCCATGTCGCGACCAACCGTCCGCGTCTTATTGCGAAACGACGTGACGGTGGCCTCGTTGTTTTCAGTGGTGTGCAGGGCGAGAGTGACGTTGGAGTCGGCGCGCAAACGAACACGTGAAGATACGAGCAGGTTCGGTGACCCGGCAGTCGATCCCGCAGGAATGATCCTGATCCGATGTGACCCCGCCGGGAGAGACGTCTCGCGCATGTGACCAGGCGCAACTGATCGGAAGACCCTGCGGTCCCCAATGATTACGTCGACGCGAGCGAAACCATCGTCTTCGGGTAACGCGTGGAGGAACGACACGTCAACCGTGCGCCCGGAAGTGTCGGATTCATTCGCGTGGGCCGGCAGGAGCAGGCTGACCACAAGACCACAGAGCAGGCCGGCAACGCCGACGAGACGAAGCAGCGGTCGGAATCCAGAACCCACAATTCTCCTTGGTGATGGCCCGTGGGGCCTCAGTTTCAGGCCGAGATAACGAGTGTGACACCGCGATTTGGATAGTGCATTCTCAGATAGGCTACGAATCTTGCTGGGGGCGGTAGCTCAGTTGGTTAGAGCCCCGGACTCATAATCTGGTAGTCGTCGGTTCGAGCCCGACCCGCCCCACCACTATTCGCCCCTTGAAACGGGCCTTCCCTGGCTGCATACAGGCGTGAAGTCTTGGCCTTGCTAACACTTTTGCTAACGCCTCGTCCAGGAAAAGGCCCTTTTCCGGGAGCGATGGCCCCAGCGAAGGGGACTTATCTGAATAGCCTTGGGTCTTTGACCCGGGGCAATTTGAACTGGAGGCTCCTACATATCTACGTAGGCAGTTGTCGATGTCGCCTAAATGCGGGGAGATGTTGCCGTCCGCATCGAGAACGTCGATGGTTTCGTCGATCACGACTCCTCCCGGGCCAGATGCGACGATGACGTCATCAACGACAGCTCCCACCGGGTTTCCGTCGTCGTCTACCAGAACATCGACCTCGACCTCTTCGACAACCTCGATCACATCGTCTTCGTCTGCCATGACACGTCCTTGCGTAAGGGCTCGTTCGTGCGTCGGAGCGGAACCATGCGCGGCCCCCGGGCCCGCTGCTCTTGTCGCGTGCGTGAAGTCCTGAGAAATGAAGTAGGGCCCCCCAAAGTATGAGTTTGAGGGGCCCTGCTCTAGGAGTCCCGTTCTCGCCTCCGGTTGCCCGGCGCCTCGGCCCTGTGCTTCTCGCCTCGGTCTCTCCGCCGTTTCCAGCGCAGTTGACGCTTTCGTTGACTCCTCGATCCGCTCCGTATCACCGACCCGCCAGCACTCGGGTCTTCCAGGTTCTCCCTGGTAGGTCACCGGTTTTCGAACCGACCCGCACCTTGCGGTGCGTTAAGAGATTTCTACTCCTCGAATGCAAGCCGACACAAGGGGTTTGTCGAAAAAATTTTCGTCAATGTGGACACTTGATTAACACTCGTCACACCTATCTATTTTGACCACACACGTTCTCGTCTCGCGGCGTCCGGTGACGCAGATTTTCCGTTTCAGCGCGATCGGTAGCGTCGTCGCCTACCGTGGCGTGATGACCTACTACGGAACAGTGATGACCGCGAAACTGACCGTCTCGTTCGATGAGTTCGAGCAAGCGATGAGCGATCGGCCAAACCCTCCCGGCTTCGTGCGGGGCTCGGTGATGAGAGCAGACGATGGTGTCACCGTCGTCGGAGCTTTTATCTTCGAGAGCAAAGAGGCCTACCTTGCCCTGGCTGACAATCCTGATCAAGCACAGTGGTACGGCGAGGTCGTCGCGCCGATGTTGGACGGAGAGGCGGCCTGGATCGACGGTCACTGGACCGACAACGAGTGACGTATCCCTCCTCGCTAGTCACCCTCCGACGCGTGCTCGGCTCTCCGTGAGAGGCATCGAAAGCCGAGGTGACTGGTGCTCTCGCTCGCTTCCTGCGGGGAGCGAGCAGCTGGCCGATACCGCAAGCAGTATTGGGGAGAACACAGGTGCGACCCACCCTTGATGACCTTGAGGTCGCCTTCGGTGTTTATCCCAGAGCAACATGCGTGCACCCCCGGTTGGTCCTGCCACGCACTCTCGGTCCACTCCCAGACGTTTCCCGCCATGTCGAACAGGTCGTAACCGTTCGGCGGGAACACCCCCACGGGAGAGGTTCCTTTCCAGCCGTGGGCTCCGCGGTTGTCGAACGGGAAGTCGCCCTGCCACGTGTTGGCGAATAACTCGTCACCCTTATTCGGCTCCTCGCCCCAGGTGTATGTGGCAGATTCGAGGCCGCCTCGCGCGCACCATTCCCACTCCGGCTCTTGGGGAATCTCCAGGCCGGCCCACGTCGCGTACGCCCGAGCATCGTGTAAGGAGACGTGAACAACGGGATGACTCGCTTGGTCGTCGACACCCGAGTCGGGGCCTTGCGGATGACGCCAATTGGCGCCGGGCTGCCACGCCCACCACTGGCGCCAATCATTCAACGGAACCGGGCCAGGGGTGCCGACGAAGACAACAGAACCCTGGCGGTCCTCTCGCTCCGCAGTTGTCACATACCCCGTGCTGGTGACGAAGTCGGAGAACTCCGCATTGGTCACGAGCATCGGTTGAACCCAGACGTCCTGGACTTCTACGGGAAGCACCGGAGACTCTTCAACGTAGAAGTCCTCCGAGCCCATCAGCAACGTTCCGCCGGGCACATGAACCAGGTTGCGGATCACCAGGGCTCGCACTCCCCAGTTATAGGTGTCCTCACGTAGGAAAGGATGTCATGCTGAACGTCGGGGGATTGGGATGGTCGTGAAGAGACGCTACGTAGTCTCCGACGATCTTCATGTAGGGACCCAAGACCCAGGCGCAGACTCCAACGACATTGAACTGCTCATGTGGGTCTCGCTCAATATTGAATAGGGCTGGATAGCCCATTCCCTCCGCTCGGTAAGCGCCGACGCCCAGAGATGATGGATTTGTCTGAGACTCCACTATTTGCTTGGGGTAGACCCGCCAGTGCTTCCAACGAACGGCTGCGACTTCACCTTCGAGGAAGCTGATTAGATGGTTTCGATTTGACGACTCGCTATTGCCGAGGAAGAAATCCCACTGGTCCACTCCGTCGTAGGGGCGATCTTGTGGAAGTTCGGTCTCCAACATGCGTGCGATCGTTGGAACAAAGTCATGAATAGAAACCATCTCGTTGCTCTTGCGCGCAGGAATCTTTCCTGGCCATGACACCATTCCGGGCACCCGCAGGGAGCCTTCGAGCACGTCGCCCACCTCGCCCCGGAAGGGGCCTGGCGAGCTGCCGTTGAAGTCATTACTGATGACTTGCTGCTGAACAGGACCATTGTCCGATAGGTAAATGATGATCGTGTTGTCCATGACTCCCGCTGCTTCGACGGCCGCGACGACCTGCCCAACCCGATGATCGTGCTCCATCAGCATGTCCCCGTACGGGCCAGAGGAGGACCGGCCGATGAAATCAGCGTTGGCCCCCTCGGGGTAGTGAACGTGAGACCATCCCACGTAGAGGAAGAAGGGATCGTCACCATTTGCCTTCTCAGCAATGAAGGATGTTGCAGCGTCAGCAATGTCGCTTTCGATGTGACGGCGGTATTCGAGGTCGTATGGACGAATGGCTTCAAGGCTCCCATCGTCCTTTGACTCCCAGATGTAGGCCTGAGATGCCTCGATCTGCTCCTCAGTCATGCCGGAGCGTCGCATGGTCGTCGGGTACGCGGTGGCGTCCGTCGTCTCCAAAATGCCAACGCGATAAGAGTCGAATCCTTTACTCGTGGGAATGCTTTGTTCTTCCTCACCGAGATGCCATTTCCCCACCATGCATGTCGAGTACCCGTTCTCTTTGCAGATCTCCGCAAGCGTTAGTTCACCGGCCTGCAGGGTGCTGGGTGTCCCGGCAACGATGATGCTGTTCAATCCGGATCGCACGCTGTACCGACCAGTCATCAGTCCAGCGCGCGAGGGGGTGCACCCTGGCTCGACGAAGAACTGGGTCAGTGTCAGGCTCTTTTCTGCCAGATCGTCCAGATTCGGTGTTGGCATACCGCGGAGGTCTCCGCCGCTGCCGTAGCAGCCGAGGTCGCCGAAGCCAATGTTGTCCGAAAGCATCAAAACGATGTTGGGTCGTTCAGTATCTGCTTTCCACGCAAGGTTTCCCGCTGAATTCGTCATGAGTAGAAATTATTGAGTTGGCCACCGCTCGTGTGTCGTTGAGACAAGTTGGGGGAATTCGTCTCACGGGGATAGTTCCGCTTCACCCACGTCGCCGAACAATTAGGCTGAGGTAGTGAGCGACCAAGGCCTTGAGCCGCAAGCCAAAGGCGATAGATGGCGCTTTCGCGTTCCCCCTGCTTTAGCTCAGTTGGGCCGATCCGCCTGGCTTCTTCTAGGCCTAGTTGCTCTGGCAGTTGTGATTTACTTCGGTCTCGCTCAAATCTCGAGCCTGCTCATTCCACTGGTCGTTGCCGTCGTCATCGGCATGCTCTTTTCTCCGGTTGTCGATCGTCTGACCCGCGACGGGTTGCCACCGTTCGCGGCTGCCTCTCTGGTGCTCGTCGGTTTGATCGCCATCACCGCACTCTCCATCTTTTTGGCAGTGAAGGGAATCTACGACCAGCGCGACCTGATTGCCGAGCAGTTCACCCGTGGGTGGGACATGGTCCAAGCGTGGCTCGCCGAGCGAGGCATCTCTCTTGACAACGTGGACCAATCTGTCGAAAGCGTGAGCGCAGGAGTGACGAGTAGTGCCGGTGGATTCATCCAAGCGGGGCTTTCCTCCGTCTTCTCCTTCATCGTCGGATTGCTCATTGGCGTGTTTCTGCTCTTTTACGTCCTCAAGGACTGGCACGTCATTCGAGACTGGGTCGCCAACCACCTCGGGCAGATCCCACCCGACCTCGGTGCCGGCATCATCAACGACGCCACCCGAGCGATCCGCTCCTACTTCGCCGGATTAGCCATCACCGCCGCCCCGGTGGCGATCATCATCGGTATCGCCATGCTAATCCTGGACATCCCTCTGGCCTTCACCGTCATTCTCGTCACCTTCGTGACGTCCTTCATCCCGTACCTAGGGGCGATCGTTAGCGGTGCCTTCGCCGTCCTGGTCGCACTCGGGGCTGCAGGACTGCAAGAAGCCATCATCATTCTGATCGTTGTGCTCGTGGCGCAAAACGTGGTCCAGACGCTCATGCTGACGAAAGTCACGAGCGACAAGCTCAGCATTCACCCCATCGTCAATCTGGGATCAACGGTCGTGGGTGCCACGTTGGCCGGTGTCGTCGGTGCGACTCTTTCGGCACCAGCAGTCGCGACGGCGATCTCTGTCAGCAAGCGGATCTCCCAATACCGCAACTCCTCGGAGTAATGGCTGGGGAACGCCAAGAAAGTTGGTTGCCCTCGAGCGTGAGTGAGACGTATTGGCGACTTTTGTCGCATTACAAGCATCGGCTTATGGTGTTTGCTGGCTTCGTGCGAAGAGTTGAGACACGTAGATCATCCCGGCAGAGCAGGGGATTGACCGCCGCCGCCGGCGCGATCGCGGTCGTCACTGTGGTGGCCGGCTGCGGGGGCTCTTCTTCGACCTCGGATTGGAACTCCGGGTCCGACGTGCTCGACGATCTCGCTGAAGCGGGTATTGCGTGCCCGTGGCAGGGCTCCGAAGACCAGGTGACGCCTTTGACCACCGCAGATGGCGAGGCTTTTGTCGTTCAATGCGAGGACTACAGCATCGTCGTGGTGGACTCTGTTGAGGACGAAATCGCGTCAGCCCAGGAGTCTGCCTCCTGCCAGGACGTGTCCACAAGCGTGGCTCAATCCGCGCAGGCGCAACGGTTGATCGTGGTGGGGGATAACTACCTCGTGCAGTCAACAAGTGCTCAGTGGCCGGCGGCGCCGTCGCCTCAGGATCTTGCTCAACCCTTCGACGGTGAGGTTCTCGCCGCCCTGGACCTGTATGGCCAGGTGTGTCCTGACGCGATGGTCGGTGACGATCCCGACGACTCCGGCAGCTGGAGAAAGACGATGCGACGCGCGGCCATTACCGGCGGAACGATCGCGCTGTACTTGAACCGTGATGATCCCGAAGACAGCGCGGCCGCTGAAGACGAGGACGCGATTGTTGACGAGGACACCGAAGAAACCGTGGACGATGGCGATGCTGACGACGAGTCTTCGAAAAACGACGGAAAGACGGCAGAAGATACATCAGACAACGGCAGTGACGGAGACAGCGGCGCCAGCCACGGCAGCGGCAACGGCTCGCTGAGCGACCGATGGGACGCCCTTCGTGACTGGCTAGCAGAGCTAGTAAACGGGTAATCATCGTGAACGACAACCAGCAAGGAGAGACGTCATGACCGATAACGATCAGGGATCGCCGACACCCGAACCGACGCCGGAGTCGAGTCCCGCACCCGAACCGACGCCGGAGTCGAGTCCCGCACCCGAACCGACGCCGGAGTCGAGTCCCGCCCCCGAACCGGCACCGTCGCCGCCGGCACCGGCACCGGTGTTCTGTGCCAAGTGCGGGACCCAGGCGACGATCGCAGGATCCACGTTTTGCGGCTCGTGTGGTGCTTCGTTGGCGCCTGCCCCGCAAAGCCCGACGTCAGCGAGCAGTGCGACGGATTCGGAGAACGGTGGGTCCGGCAAAGGGTGGATTATCGGCCTACTCGCAGTGATCCTGCTCGTTATCATCGGGTTGTTCTTCTTCTTGGCGAATTCAGACAGCGACTCAGGGGCAGACACCGAGCAGGCGGAGACGTCAGAGCAAGCGGAAAATTCAGAAGTTTCGGTGAAGATTGAAGTCGATACGGGCCGCGAAGATTCGGACAGGGGGAGTAAGGACGACGGGAAGGCGAAGGAAGACGATTCGTCGGAGAGCGGCGACGCAGGGGAATCCGGCGGTGGCTCGGGAGACGCCGGCAACCGGCTTCGAAGTTTCCTAAACTCCATTGCCGACTGGGTTTCGGGACTGTTTGGCTTCAGCAGTTTCAGCCCCTGAGGCAGATGCTGAACAGTAGGACTGCGGCGTGGCTTATCCTCAGATGATGAAGCCACGCCTCCGTAGTGCCCCCGTTGCCTGTGCCGCGATGGTGGGGCTCGTGCTGGCTCTCGCGCCTACTGCATCTGGGTCGTCCGATTATCCACAGGTGGGTGACCAGGCTGCCGCGGAGGAATTTGTCGACGAGTCGACCTCCTACCGGTCGTGCAAGAAGATGCGGACGTACTATCCGCGCGGCGTCGCCAAATCGACTGCGGCTGGGAATCGCGCCCGTGCCGACGGATTTGGTCCCGCCGAAGTCAACAAGAAGGTCTATAAGGCCAACAAGAAGTTGGATACCAATGGCAACCGCGTGGCATGCGAGGTGTCTGCGGCCAAAGCGCGCAAACAATTCCGCGCCGAGCTACTGGAGAAACAAATGCCGACCGCGGAAGCTGGGGAGTACACCGAGAACGCGGGTTACCAGTGGCGCGTTGGTAGCTTTGATGGAATTCCTCAGGCTGTGACCATGGACTACAACATTGACCGGTTGACCTTCGACGTCAACGACGGGTACGTCACCGACGCCACCTGGGGCTAGTTCAACCCCCGGTGAGACATATTCGCCTCGATTGTCCCGCAAAACGCCTGTCCGCGGTCGCCGCTGGTTGCTAGTTTCACTTGTGTGGAAGTTTCGCCGCAGGAATCGCGGTCATCGACGACGTCGCGGGGCTTCCGTGGCCTCCGTGGTACCCGCCGTCGTAAGTCATCATCACGATTTCGGTATCGGTATCGGTATCGGTGATCCGGGCCCTGCCCGTACGCGGCCGCAAAACCACTAGAGCCTAGACACCTGGGTTCAGCCACCTGACGAAGGAGAAGACAGTGAAAGCATTTGGCATCATCGCAGGCGTCGCCGTCGTCGCCGCTGTTGTCGCGGTCGTCATCTACAAGCGAGAGGAAGTCGGCGGGTACGTCAGTCACGAGTACGAGCACCTGCAGAATCGAATTCACGACCTCGAGGCGCAACTGCAGCACTCGAAAGAAGACAAGAGCAGCTAAGACCCACACCGAGGCACCTGTCGAAGGGATGAAGACGTTGTCACCTGCAAGCCCACCCCGGACGGTGCTACCCATTCCGGACATACCGAAGCCGGGACTCACGACATTCGACGCAAAGGACCCGGATACGTCGTATCCACCCATCGAGCAACTTCGGCCACCCGAGGGAGCCCCGAACGTCCTGGTGATCTTGTTGGACGACGTGGGCTTCGGTGCCTCGACTGCCTTCGGTGGATTGATCAACACCCCGGTAGCCGACCGCCTTGCGAAGAACGGCTTGTCGTACAACCGATTCCACACGACGGCGCTGTGTGCTCCGACGAGGGCGGCGCTCCTTCATGGGCGCAACCACCACTCCGTTGGATTCGGGATGGTGACCGAATTCGCAACGGCGGCGCCGGGGAACAACGCCCTGGTTCCCAATACGAAGGCGTCGTTGCCTCTGACGCTGAAGTACAACGGATACGCCACATCCATGTTCGGCAAGTGCCACGAGGTAGCGCCGTACTTGGCGTCGCCGATGGGGCCCTTCGATGCGTGGCCTGCGGGCGGAGTCGGCTTTGAATACTTCTACGGCTTCATTGCGGGCGAGGCGAATCAGTACGACCCCGCCCTGTACGAGGGCAACAGCCCCGTCGACCCCCCCAAGTCGGCCGAGGAGGGCTACCACCTCACGGAGGATCTTGCGGATAAGGCGATCGGGTGGATCCACCAGCAAAAGGCCCTCATGCCCGACAAGCCGTTCTTCACGTACTTCTCTACGGGTGCATGCCACGCGCCGCATCACGTGCCGAAGGAGTGGGCGGACAGGTACAAGGGCACGTTCGACGCCGGGTGGGACGCGGTGCGCGATGAGATCTTCGAGCGGCAAAAGGCCCAGGGCATGATCCCCGCACACTCCGAACTTCCCGCTCGGCACGAGGAGATCCCTGCGTGGGAGGACATGCCGGATGAGATGAAGCCGATCCTGGCCCGGCAGATGGAGGTTTACGCCGGATTCTTGGAGCACACCGATTACCACATCGGCCGGGTCATTGACGCGATCGAAGAGATGGGTGCCCTGGACAACACGCTCATCTACTACATCCTCGGCGACAACGGCGCGTCAGCCGAAGGCACCATGAACGGCTCCTTCAACGAGATGGCCAACTTCAACGGTATGGCGTCGTTGGAGACGCCGGAGTTCTTGGCCTCCGTCATCGATGACTTCGGCTCCCCGGACTCCTACAACCACTACTCGGTTGGATGGGCGTGGGCGATGTGCACCCCATTCCAGTGGACCAAGCAGGTGGCCTCCCACTGGGGAGGGACACGAAACGGAACCATCGTGCACTGGCCCGCAGGTATCAACGCCAAAGGGGAATTACGCGATCAGTTCACCCACGTGATCGACATCGCCCCCACGGTGCTCGAGGCCGCGGGCATACCGGAACCACAATTCGTCAACGGCGTCATGCAAAGCCCCTATGAAGGAACCAGCATGTGCTACTCCTTCAACGACGTCCAGGCGCCCGAGGAACACGACCTGCAGTACTTCGAGATGGTCGGCAACCGGGGCGTCTACTACAAAGGGTGGAGCGCCGTCACCAAGCACAGGACACCCTGGGATCTCGTTGGTCAACCGCCACCGTTCGATGAGGACCAGTGGGAGTTGTACGACGGGTCCAGTGATTTCACGCAAGCTCGGGATATTTCGTCCGAGAATCCAGAGAAGTTGGCCGAGTTGCAACGGCTTTTCTTGATCGAAGCGACGAAGTACAACGTGATCCCACTAGATGACCGGGCGTCGGAAAGGCTCATCCCGGAATTGGCGGGGAGGCCGACGCTGATTCATGGGAATCGGCAGATCCTGTTCGCTGGGATGGGGCGATTGTCGGAGAACTCCGTCGTCAACACCAAGAACAAGAGTTGGTCTCTCGAGGCGAAGATCGATGTGCGCGAGTCGAACGCGACCGGAGTCATCATGGCTCAGGGTGGTCGGTTCGGTGGCTGGTCGGTCTACCTCGATGACGGGCACCTGTGCTACGTCTACAACACCCTCGGCATCCACCAATACGAGACGCGCGCCGACACAAGAATTGATGTCGGTGAGCACCGGGTCATGTTCGAGTTCGCCTACGACGGTGGTGGACTTGGCAAAGGAGGGGACGTCACCCTCAGCGTCGACGGGGCCCCGGTGGCGAAAGGTCGCGTGGAGATCACCCATCCGATGATCTGGTCGGCGGAGGAAACCGCGAATATCGGCCGCGATGCTGGTACCCCGGTGGGCTCCTACAGCATCAGCGACAGTGTCCTGACCGGCGCCGACATCCACTTTGTGGAGTTGGCGGTTGGCGACGACAGCGCCGATCACGAGATCGACCCGATGGAACGGTTCCGCCTCGCGATGAAGATCCAATAAGCAGCAAATAGACGCCAAGGAGCGTCTCCCTGGGGTCACCGACTCTGGGGAGACGCTCTCTTTTCGCTGCATCCGTCCCTTTCTGCGTTCATGGACGTCTCCGGCGAAGCGGTCCGAGACCCTCTAGTGACGGATCCTGCAATCGGGAGGGTGCACATGAGGGGTCTGCGACTCGCGGTCGCTGGCGTGCTCGCTGCTGCTGTCGTGCTCCCGGTCGCCCCCGCGGCAGCCGTCGCACCCGCAGTCGAGCCGGCAGTTGAGCCGGCATCTCCCGCGCAGCCGGCCACCCTCACCTTCGCGTCCTTCAATATCTGCAAAGTCAATTGTGGAGACGAGGCCGGGTTGCCGTGGAGCCTGCGCCGCGAGCGCGTCGCCCGCGTCATCGCCACCTCCAACGCAGACGTCATCGGCCTGCAAGAAGCCACGAACAACTCGACCCAGTGGGCGAAGCGCCAGGTGGATGACGTCGAGCAGTTGATCGCTCCGGCCGGGTACGAGAAGGTCTCGTTCCCACTCTCGGGGAACGCGTGCCGCCGCCCCCGCTCGTCGTCGGGCAAACTCGCAGGTCCATCGCCGTGCGACAACACCTCCGCTTTGTTCTACCGATCCTCGACTATCCAGCAAGCGACACTGCCGACCGGTGGCGCCAGCGCGGGAATCGTGCAGCTCGGGGATATCGCGCCGGGGCAAGACGCTCGATCAGCCTCCCGGTCCGTGATGTGGTCCTACCTGCAGCCACGATCCGGGGGAACGCCGTTCCTGGCGATCGCCCTGCACACCGACTCGGCGAAAGACGATGTCGCAGAAGCCTCACGAGTGGCGATCGGCCGCGGATTGACCGGCTGGGTGGCGGCGATGAACAACCTCGCCGGCCTGCCCGGTGCTCCGGCGGTGTTAATGGCGGACCTGAACTCCTTCGCCAAGCGTCAACCGCAAGGTGCCCAGCGGCAGTTGACCGACACCGGTTGGGTCGATGCGTTCTCCGCGCCCCAGCGAGCCAACGTCCGCTACTCGACGGTTAACCACAGCGCCACCTACGGCCTGACAGGTTTCCCGAGCGCGCCGCGGCTGCAGAAGATCACCAAGCGCAACCCCCTGGGGGAAGCGCCCCGCATCGACTACGTGATGGGTCTCGGTGCAGCACCTGTCAGCTACGAGACGGTGATGCACCTCAACGGCCGAGCGTTCAACCCCGACTTCCAGGCCTCAGATCATCAGATGGTCAAAGCGGTGATGACTCTCGGGTAGTGGCCGGCACCTGAGCTGGTCGTGACGTCAGTCGAACAACGGCTGAACCGACGAACACTCCGACAACTCCCCACAGCGCATTGACCGGGATCCCGGACCAGTAGCGAGTTTCGGTGGGGAAGCCCCGCAAGCCCACGATGGCGAGAATCATGAACGCCAGCCACAAGACGATGACGCCCACCGCAACGATGATGTTCCGCGGCAGCGCACCGGCACCGAACACACTGAGGCGAACGGGGGAGTCCCACCACGGCAACGGCCGGTACTCGGTGCTCCACAGCACCGACACGAACGCCGCTAGCAACACCACGAAGACGACCAGTGCGAGGGCGAACCAGGCGAAGTAGGGGCCCGCAGCGATGGGCACGGGGTAACCGGCCTCGCCGATCTCCGTTGGCGGATCGAGGCCGATCGCGTGCAGCAGGACGAACGCGAACATGATCGCCGGCACGTGCCACAGATAAGAACTCATCGCCGTCATGTTGATCCCGGTGACCGTCCACCACACGCGTGATCGGTGCAGCAACCTGCTCAACGGACGCTGGAAGACGTAAATAGCCGACACCAGCGCTACGCCCTGCAGCAGCAAGATGATGCTCGGCGGGAACATGTTGGAGTACTCCCCATCGAATCCAGGCACCGCGATGGTGGATCCGAAGATCGACAGCGAATCGAACGTGACGACGTCACCGGGAATGCCGATCAAACTGACCGGCCAGGGCCCCCACGCCACCAAGAACACCGCCAGCGCCAGGCAGCCGCCTCCCACCGCAGCCCAACGCCGAGGCTGGGCCTCCTGCGGGTTTGATCGCCAGAAGAACCCCAACTGCTGCAGCAGTAACCACACCAGGATCACGTTGATGATGCCCACGGGGAGCGGCCACCCGGCGATCGTGGTGCCCAGGTTGATGACAACGACGACGGGGACGAGCACCAGGAAAGCTCCGGCGGGAGATCGCTGATGCCACGCCAGCATCCCCGGCAGCAGCGCGGTGGTGACGATGTAGACGCCGAGGAACCACAGTTGCACGCCGAGTTGGCCGAGCAGCGGCGCGACCATGTCGCCCCAGATGGCAGCGGTGATCCACGCTGCGGCTGCCCCGACTAGCAGGTAGATGGTGACCGGTCGAAGGAGCCGCTGAATCCTTCCCCACATCCACGTGGAGTAGGACGTGTGTGTCTGCCTTGCGCGTATCCATGCACGCGCGTTGGCGGCGCCTCCGAACGCGAAGAACAACGGCATCACCTGGAGGATCCACGTCAGCACCTGAGTCCAGGGGTAGGCGAGCATCAAACTGCCGAGTCGCGGCGGATCGTCCGGAGGCCAATACACGACCGCGAGCAGCAGATGCCCGAAAACGACGACGACGAGGCTGATCCCGCGGACGGCATCGACGATGCGATCACGGTGCTCGGGGGTGTTCTCGGCCACCTGCGAGACGTTCGGAAGGACCTTCATCGCCGCCCACGATGGCACGGTCGCCCGCGTGTGTCACGCAAATGGGCCCTCGTGCAATCGGACTCTGTGTCCGCCGCCGACGGGCAGGGGTGGGTAGTCACCGAGGAGCGCCGATCGGTGGGTGGAACAAATAGGTCGACTTTGTCTCACGTTCCGCTGTGGAATCGGGTCATCGTGCGGGAATCACGAGAAACAGTGAGTCAGCAGTTCGCGAACGGTGGTGGAACATATGTGGCGACTTTGTCTCACCGCACGCCCGAGACGGCCGGCCTCTGCCACGGTGTGAATGCGCACACCACCTTGTGAGCGCATGGAGGGAGATGTCATGTCGAGCGATGGCTACAACACGAAGATTCCGTCGGATCTTTTGACGGACGACGACGCATCCGTCGATGGCGTCAGCTTGCAGTTTCGCGATGGAATGCCCATGCCTGCGACGGTCGCCGCGTCGTTCGGTGAGGTTGATTTCCATCGCGCGGTATCTCTGTTCATCAACATGGTTCCGGTCGCGAGCATGGAGGCAATTCGCCTTGGTGTCTCCCAGCAGTTCTCGGGAGGAAAGCCCGAACAGAACTGGATGATCTTCGAAAACCTCATGGACTCCAACAGTCTGTATCTCACGGGAAACACCGACACGGTCTATGCGTTCTGCGTGCTGGATCTCGAGAAGTCCGGTCCCGTTGTTATTGAGGTGCCACCGGGGTGTGGTCCGAGCACGATCAACGACGCCATGTTCAAGTTCGTCACCGACATGGGAGCCCCTGGCCCGGACCGCGGTGAAGGCGGGAAGTACTTGATCCTCGGCCCGAATTACGAGGGACCATTGACGGAGGTCGCCAACGGCGAGGTCGCAGACGTCGACGGTGAGAACTACTTCATCTCCCACACCCCGACCTACACCAACGTGGTGCCGTGCCGAGGCTTACTCGTAAATGGCGATCCCGAACCAGCGTCCACGAATTTCCGCACCGGCATCCACGCCTATGCGCTGAAGGACAAGGCGAACCCGCCGGCCATGAACTGGGTGAACGGGTCCGGCCTGGTGCACAACACCATCCACTCCAACCATGCGTCCTTCTACGAGGAAATCCACCGAGCCATCAACAAGGAGCCGGCCGACGCATTCGACCCCGAAGTGCTCGGTGTCGCCAGCGCCCTGGGAATCCGCAAGGGGCAGCCCTTCTCGCTCGAGGGTCCCCAGCGTGAGAAGTTTGAGGAGGCCGCCGCGACAGGCAGTGCGTATGCACGCGCGGTTGCCTTCGCCCCGCGAAACCCCGCCGCGTATTTGTACGGCGAAGAGAACAGCAAGTGGTTCACCCTCTTCCCCGAATGGGACTACCGCTTCCTGGTAGACGATGGCGCCGGCGGTACCGACATGGACTCCCGCCTCGCCTTCTTCTACGTCGCCACCGTGAACACCCCGGCGATGGTGTGGCGGATTCCTGGTGTCGGCTCGCAGTACGCGATCATCGCGCGCGACGCCAACGGTGAGTGGTTCGACGGGGACAAGACCTACACCCTCAGAATCCCGGCTAACGTCCCAGCCAAGAACTTCTGGTCTTTCGTCATCTACGACCCGCAGACACGATCCATGCTGCAGACCCCCGACCAGAAGTTCCCAAGCGTCAACAGCATGCGCGAAGGCCTGCAGGTCGAGCCCGATGGCAGTGTGCTGCTCACTATCGGGCCGCAGCGGCCATCAGAGGGCAAAGCTAACTGGATTCAGACGCGCCCCGGCAAGGGCTGGTTCGCGATCTTGCGCCTCTACGGCCCAGAAGAGGCCTGGTTCGACAAGACATGGCGCCCTGGTGAGGTCGAGGTAACGGCCTAGCAAGCGTGCGTTCGCTACGTTTGGTCTCGTCCCCGTGTCGAGGAGTGCGGTTTCCGTGATGTTGGTCAGCCATCGCGCCAGCGGAACTGGCGGTGCGCGTGACAGCACGACAATGCTCGGGGACCTAGCCCATGGCTGAGGAATTCGACGAACCCGACATCGGTGAGGTGGACCTAGACGATCCTTTCCGGTCACGGTTGTCGCAATTCCGCTTGTGGTCCAGCTCGCAGATCTCCAACGTCGCGAGACGACCGACCGACTTGCTGGTCTTGGCGGCCTGCGCTGTCGGCTTGACTCTCATCTTCTTCCTGTTACCCGATGACATTCTCACCGGGTTGTCGGTCAACGAGGGACTAGCGAATGTCGTCGACTCTACGCTCTTGATGGGGTCCATCGCGTTGATCGTGTGGAGCCTGGTCATCGTTGGTGCCAGCGCGTTGAGCAAATCCCACCGTGTGCTCGTCCTGCAACTGCTGATCGCCGTCGCCATCGGTTGGGTTTTCTCCATCTTCTTCGCCCGCCAGATCGACATGATCGAGATCTTCCAGATCGGATCACTAGGCGCCTGGACGCCGAGCTGGTCCTACACGCTCGTCATTCCCGTGTGCTCAGCGGTCGTGTCAGCGGCATCACCGTTCCTCAGCCGTCCCGCACGAATTGTTGGCCGAGTGCTGATTGGCGGCGCGCTCCTTGGTTCTGTAGCGCTGGCGGATTTCCTCCCGACCCGATCCGTGGCGCTGGTCCTCATCGCTATTGGCGCGGGTGCTGTCACCCACTTGATCTTTGGAACACCCTCGGGTGGGCCCACTCCGGACGAGGTTCGCCAATTCCTCGTGTCCTCCGGGGTTGACGCTCAGGAGATGGAAGAAGACGTTGTTGCCCCGGGAATTCACCGCATGCGCGGCCGTCTCGGCGACGGCTCGTCTGTCTCGGTGAACGTGTTCGCCTACGACGCCCTTGACTCACAGCTCTGGGGTGGGGTGACGTCTCACTTCAAGAACCGTGAAACCAAGTCGCGACTGGTTCGCGCGCGCCTGGATCAAGCCGAACACGCGATGCTGATGACAGCCGTGGCCCGCCAACACGACGTGCCGGCCATCCCCATTCAACGGCTTCTAGAAACCGAGCGATCCGACGTTCTCGTCGTGAGCGACGGTTACGGAGAAACACTCGCCGACCGGGATATGACCGCGGACCTCGCCCGCGAGATGTGGAGCCTTGTGCTGGGGCTGCACAGGGCCGGACTGGTCCATTCTGAGATCTCTTTGCAGGCTTTGTCCGTCGATCACGACGGTGATATCGCGTTCAACGACCTTCGCTCGGCCTACATCTCCGACTCCACCACCGGTCGACTCTTGGACAAGGTCAATGTCCTCGCGTTGACCGCGATGGGGCTCTCGGTTGATGAGTCGGTAGCGATCGCGCAGGAAGTCTTGTCCAACGATGAGTTGCGCGAACTGATTCCCTACCTGCAGAAAGCCGCCATCAGTAATTCCTCCAGCGCCGCGAAGAATGTCAACGCGAAAGAGCTGCGGTTGCGAGTGGTCGAGGCCACCGGCGGTGAGGACGTCCAGTTGGCCCGGATCCGGCTCGTGGACCTTCGATCCATCATCACGATGGGAGTCATCGCGATCATCGCGGTGTCCCTCTACGGCCTGCTCACCGGTGTCGATTTCGTGGAAATCCTGCGCAGTATTCGGGATGCGGATTCTGCGATCATTTTGTTGGCGTTCTTGTTGGCTCCGGTGGTGCAGGTCTTCTTCGCTTTTTCCACCCTGGGCGCGGCGAGTCGTCCGGTGAGGTACTTCCCTGCCCTGATGTTGCAATACGCGATCCAGTTCATCGCGGTCACGATGCCGGCAACGGCCGCGCGGATGGCGATGAACATTCGCTTCT
>Ga0075478_10000255_pt1 | contig 19548 bp, 25 predicted proteins | sample DEB08_DNA_15_FD_71483 | JGI IMG/M metagenome (GOLD analysis project Ga0075478, IMG submission 71483) | Aqueous microbial communities from the Delaware River and Bay under freshwater to marine salinity gradient to study organic matter... | ecosystem: Environmental > Aquatic > Marine > Coastal ...
CATTCAAATCATCTCCTTCATTTCTTCAAAGTTGGGTGCGCTGATGCGCTGGTCATTACGCTCGGTTCCGCTTAGGGTTTTGTTCCAAGAAGAAGCCCAAGCATTCCATGCTTGTGCGTATAGACTTTGTGGGGTTTCGACAACTTTACCGTTTAGGTAGTTGGCGACAACAGGTTCAGCGGTCTTGCTTTCTTCGGAAGCGACGGCTGATTCGGATGCTGGAACTGCTGGGGTCATTTCGACCACAGGTTCAGCAGGGTGGGATGCTTCCCAAGATGCGATGAGGTTGGTAAGGGTGTCCGAAGAAAGGTCTTCGTGTCCCTTAAGTCCAAGTTCGGTTGCGGAAGCAACGAGTCCAAGTCGGACTTCTTCTGTTTGAGCGGCTTCGTGAGCCTTCATCTCTTCAAGTTCTGCACGAGCAAGAACCAATTCTGCTTGTAGTGCTTCCATCTCACTTGCGGAAACATTTTCTTCAATAATTTCTTCATCGGACATATTCGTTATCTCCTTTCGGTAATCTTGCCGAGATGCCGATTGACTTATGAAGGTTTCTTCGATGGAGGCAGTTCTTTTAGCACGAGGATGCCCTTTGGGAAGTAGGTCATTGTCTTGCTTGTAATTGGGATTTGATGGCCTTCCGGTACGAAGGAGATATAGGAATGCGTTGACTCTTGCCACTCCCCAGCCATTTCTTGACATATTGGGTGCGTGGCTTGTGCTAAAAGCACCAGCACCACGACGGAATACAGTAAGGAGTGCGCCCATAGATGCTTTACTACCTTTTCCTTTTTTGTTGTGTTCTTGCATTTTGTTCTGCAAGGTTTTGCGAGTAGCGGGAGAAACAACAATTGACTTGTTTGGTTTTTTAGCGGAACCGGGTGGGTTTTTCTTAGACCCTTTTCGTCGCTCGTCGGGTTTAGCGGGAGTCTTTCTTGGGTCGTTCTTTCCGGGTTTGCCATGCTGTCCACCATGTTTTGCTTCTGCGTTTTCTTTAACCTTTTCAACAGATTCTATTGTCGCTCGGTTGTACGCTGGCTTATGAACTATTGCCAAGTGGTCAAAGGTAAAGTCATTGTCAAACACCATACCTGTTTCACTTGCGGCGATAGGGATTCCATAGCCACCAATGCTAACACCATATTCGGGTTTTAACCATAGACCGGATTCAAGAGCCTCAAACAATTCTTCTCGATACACATGGGCCGCATACCGCACTTCGTACTTTTCTTTGTCGGGATAACTTATTGTTGCGGAAATAACCTTTCCTACATTTGCTTCATTTACGCCACCGTCCATGTTGCGCTCAAAACCAACATCTTTTGCTTTAGGGTGGTTAAGTGTTAAATCAGCACCTATCATTTGGTCAAGTACCTTTTCTGCACCACGCTTAGTAATAGCCCAACGGTTTTTGTTGTAGCCTTCGTGGAATGCAACACCTTTGATTTCAAGAATGTTTTTGCCTGTTGATGCTTCAACTTTAGCAACTATTTCCTCAACAGTAATTTCCATAGTGACATTTACAGGTTGACAAGAACCGGCAACCATTTCTTCACCAATAGGACAAGAGGCTGATGCTTCTGCAAATTCGTGACCTTTGTGTGCGGCCATACATTGTTCTTTACTGTACCCTGCCTCTTGGCAACGGGACATATACTCACCATGCGTTTCGCTTTCTTTTGGTTTTGGTTCTGCGGCTTCTGCGTGTTCAGCACAGCCTCCGCAACATGGTTTGTCTTCGGAAGCCTCAATAACTTCTTCGATGCCTTCAATGACTTCGCCTTCATTAGAAGACCATAGTTCATCGTAGGATGCTTCGACTTTGTTAGTTGACCATTGTCGGCAAGACCAATAACCGGGTGTGGTTCGGTCTTTCTTTTCCGAGCAACTGTGTCGGTCACGGAATGCCTTGCGTCGCTTAGGGTCGTCACGCTTGATTTCCATGTTTGGGTCGCCAAAACGCACAATGACTACTTTGCCACTTGAGTTCTGCACATAAACAGCAAATTTCTTAGGTCCGCCTTGTGTACGGAATGGTTTGTTGAGTGTCACCTTTTTACCTTGATATTCTGCGGCTTCAACGGTTTCTTCGTCTTCATCATCATCGTAAGACGCTTCTTTACCCTCATACATAGAGTTGCACACAGCCGCTCGCTGTGCTGGATTTGGGTACTCGTCAGCAGTCTTGCTGTCACCCATACACCTGTCCATGTAATCGTCTTTCGACTCACCTTCTTGAACATCGGGCATGGTACTGCGACAGGCGGAGTGACTTTTAATCCATTCGCCAAATCTGTTGACTTTCGTTTAAAATGTCTTCGTAAAGTGACAGTGACATAATGTTTTGAACATCATAGTATGACTCCACTTTGGTATATCCAAGAGATATTACGGTCTTAACAAGTGATTCCATTTTTATTTGCTCTATGGGATTCAATACTGTGACCTTCGGTATATCACGCAATACATAACTATTGTTTCTTTCTTCTAACAAAAATGGGTGATACTTATTTTTTCGGTATTTCTTTTTGACATAGGTATTACCAACAAATGCGAACTCTTCAAGAATCAAAGAGCCGGTGTACGCTACCGGTTCATCATCAACAAAGAGTACCCAATAATCCATGTTATCAAAAATTTGAGGATAACCCTTTTCGCTTGGGAATGGTAAATTGGGCCAAATCAACTCAAGTTCTTTGCGCTCAAGACACTCAACTATCATTTTTACCCCATCTTTTCCAAGCAACTTTTGCGACAAAAACCCAAAAAAGAACTTCAAGAACTACCAATAGGAATGTGCCAACAACTACCCATTCCATATAGTACCCTCATTTTTTATTTTCTTCTTCTCCAACAGGTTTTATGGGGGTAATTGTTGTCATTCCAGCATCGTGCTTTTTGATTTCATGCACATGGTCTTGTGCAGACTTTTCCAAAAACATCTTGTGGTCATGTTCTTCGGAGTCACGGTCACGCTCGTGCTTAAGTTCTTGGGGAATGTTATCAATTTCAATGGTTTGTTCGGATTCCCACATACGGAGAACAGTATTCATAGCCGGACCTGCAACACCACCAATAATAGCAATAAGAGCGATAAAACCATCCAAGTTAGCAAGAACAACATCGGGTTTCCAAATACCCATACCTACTACTGCGCCGCTTGCGAGAAGCCATAGGTAAATTGCCGGTATTACAGTACGCTGTACCATTTTGTCGTTAAACGAATTTGGGTTTTTTTTACTCATCTTTCATCCCCTCTTGTTGGTTTGTTCTTGGAAGTTCGCCGGTTTTTCCTTTAGTCCCTTCTTTGCGATTGGTACCTGCCGATTCCGGTTGCATACCAATAACTTCGAGTGTTTGATTAAGTGTTAGGATGCCTGCATCATAACCAAGAACGGCTCTTTTCATAGAGTCCATAGGCGACTCTTCTGCAATAGGTTCAAAGTGGAACTCCGGTAAATCTTTCATTTCATGCTTGATACCTTTAAGTTCTAATTGTTTTGAGAATAATTCCATAATACCTTGCTTAACAATTGATTGAAGGCGAGAGATGGCCGTATTAGCCCACATATTTGCGTTGTAGGTAGCGGCAAAGGTTGAACCCTTTTCTTGCCCTGCGGCGACACGAGGGACATGAAGAACGGCGGCTACATTGGCACCAACCATATCAAGGAAACCACTGTTGTCGGGAATTGTGTTTTTGAGGTCAACATGGTGTAGTGTCACATAGGAAGGTAGGATTGGCATTTGGTCGCCTCGCAAACCTTCAAACAATTTGATAACTTCATCCATGATAATTCCAAGCCTTTCTTGTTGCTCGTCGGGGTCTTGGATATGTTCAATGGCCGACTTATCAATTGTAATGAATTGCTTGGTTAGCACATCTTCAAGAGCAATACGGTTGTTCATTGTGTTGTACTTAACACGCACTACTTGCTCAAGTGAAGAAAATCGGGATTGACCCCACACACCATAGGTTTGACGCAATTTTGTGTCTTCGTACCAATTGCTTCGGAAGTCTGTTCGGAAGTGTACGATTTCGCTACGAGGGAATACCATAGTGTCAATGCCTTGTTCTCGCAAGATGTAAAAGTCATTTGTCATAATTGGACTGTTTTCGTCGGCTGTGAATGGTAATCCGTTTGCCCCACGGTTGTCAACAATAGTAATCTGTCGGATAGGAAGGCTTTGAATGTTGGTAATACCTACACCGGTACGACCAACTAATTTGTTAATGTCGTTGCCATACACTTGTAGGTTGCGTAGTGCGTTGATAAGAAAGTCGTCAAAGTCAACACGGTCAACCATTTCCATGATTGCGTTGCGTATTGAGCCATTCTTAGCCTTCTTGTAGTCAATGCGGTAGTTGTTAGCAGTGAGCGACACACTGCGTACAGCACCATTGAGTTCGGGGTCTAACTTGACCATGTTGTCGTACAAGTCAAATTTGTTAAGGAAGTTCGATTCCTTTTGGAACTTTTCTGTTTCGGAAAAAATATCCGGCAAACCTGCGGCAACTGACAGTGGTACATTACTACCGACCCGATGAACGATTTTTTCTTCGGCGACGGCGTTGCGTCGAAACCTATCAAAGATACCCATGTTAGGGGGAGATGTGGGATGATTTATGAAGGTAGCGATTTATTTTTGTTTATTGTTTCTTTTTTTACAAAAATAATTAAATCGAACGACATATATCGGTTTTGCTTAATTCTTTTATTGTTTCAAAGGCGTTTAAGAAAAAGAAGTAATAAGCAATATCAGTGGGGCATAAAACATCTATGAATAAATGAAAGAATACTATGTTTGGTCTTTGAGTACATCGTTTTATTCTTTTTGTTGGTGCTAAATCAACAGAAAGATAAATGTTCATAAAGGGTTTCCTCTTGGAGTATATTGATGCGAGCCTCTCCGAACTACGGTAGCGATTTAATTGCTGAACAATTTAAAGAAGGCGAGGCTGTTCTTAGTCTTGCCCGAAGGTTAAACAAGATTGACCCTAAAAAATCAGTTAAGGGTTGGGAAATGTCAATTTACCGTTGGAAAAATAATGAAAAGCCAGCACCTAAACCCGAAAAAGAGCCTGTTATTGAAAATGAACTTGAGGCTGTAAAGCAATCTTATCACTATGACTCGACAAAAGACGAATACTACACTTTCTTGCGAGTTGCAGACCAAATGATTTGTGTTGACGGTGACAAACATAGAGCCATGAAAGAAGCATACTCAAACATGGTAGGGAAACCTGCATCTATGAATGAAATTTGTAGGGAATTTGGTATTCCTCGTGCGTGGTTTGATGAATACCGACGACGGCATGGATGGACGCATGATATGTCGCCATACACCGATGAAGAAATTACCACAAAAGATGTGGATATGCTTGTTGATGATTTGGTGACAAGGAGAAAACACCAACTGCACAAGAAATTTGAGCGAGCCAAGTGGAAGTCTATTGAAGAATCAGCAGAAAAGTACAATATGTTTGAGGAAAAAATACTTAACGAGTTCCGACAAATTGTTTCCGAAGCACCAAAAACCACACCTCTAATGGCTATGGTTGAAGATTCTCTTGAGTATGCGCTTGTTATTAGTCCTACTGACTTCCATTGGGGTAAATACGGGTGGGTTGACGAAGTTGGAGAAACCTACAATTTTGATGAGGCAAGAAAGCGTTTGATGGAAAAGACGCAAGAATTGATTTGCCGCCTTCCTTCTCGACCGGAAAAAATTATTTTGGCTACCGGTAGCGATTGGTTTCATGTTGATACTGATGCTGGCACAACAACAAAAGGTACACCGCAAGACATGTGTGGTAGCCCTGCTGAAATCCTAATGACAGGTTGCCAAATGGCACGAGAGCATATTGAACTGCTTAGACAAGTTGCTCCTGTTGAGGTAGTGTTTATGCCGGGTAATCACGACCGCATGAGTGCTATTGCGTTAATGATGTACCTTAGTGCGGCTTATGAAAATGTCGAAGACTGTGAAGTTATTGTGAGTCCTTCCACTCGACAGTATGTTCAGTATGGCAACAACTTGCTTGGTTTTATTCATGGTGACGGTGCAAGGAACCTTGTTGAGTTAATGAGCAACGAAAAGCGAGAACTGTGGGGAGAATGTCAACACCACACATGGTTCCACGGTCACCTACACCATCGACAGGTTGTTGAAAAGGGTGGTTGTTTAATTGTACAACTTCCTTCGCTTGCTGGACATGACAGGTATCATGCTCGACAAGGCTACACAACAAGTATGGCTGGTTTGTCTGCACACTTTATTGACAAAGACAAAGGACTTGTTGGTACATTGTTTGCTCCTGTGGAGGGTGAACATTGACAAACCCACAAATCAAAAAATTAAGAGAATGTCAAAAGTGTGGTCATAAATGTTATTCCCGTTATACTTCTCACAAAAAGTGGTGTAAGGAAACAAAAAAAATGGTGTACTGCGGTTGCTTAAGGGTGGTAAGAGATGAAGCGTGAACATGTTGTTTGTACGGCTTGCGGTTGGGAAAGTAAGTACCTTTCTCAAGCAAAGGCTTTTACGAGAATCTGTCCGTATTGTGGCTTACGCACTTTGCGACCGTGGTGAAATTATGAACATAAAAAAAGATATTTATTGGACTTTTCCGATTAGAATGTATGTGATGCCGAATGTCAAGAATTAAACAAGCATTAGCGTTTGAACGAGCAAGAAATGATGTTTCCTATTTTTACCGATGGCTTGGCTACTCTTGGGGCAACCACATCGGAGAATGGATGGATATTTACACTGACAGGAAGGAAGCGCATGTTCACCGTGTTTGTATTATTGCTCCGAGAAGTCACTCAAAAAGTACGACGCTTGGTGTAAAATTGCTACACATGTGTTTGTTTCAAAAATTTAATGGCAAACCTATGGACATTTGGTTGTTTTCTGCCAGCCAAGACACAGCAGTTCGACGGTTGGCTGAAATACGCAAGGATTTGACAAGTCACAAAGAGTTAGCCCGATACATTGACCCCAAAAAAGGTGGTAAAAGAGAACTATGGCTAAACAACGGAGCAGTAATTCGCTGTTCTTCCGTTGGCAGTGCTATTCGTGGTGACCACCCTGCTGTTGTTGCACTTGATGATGTGTTGCTTGATGCTAAAAAAGAACTAAACAACGAGCAGTTGCGGCATTGGCTACGAAAGGTTGTCATGCCGATGCTTGACCCCGGTTCGTTTCTTTACTGTGTTGGAACACCAATGGCTATGACTGACTTGTACCACACTGAAATGCTTGATAACGACCAATGGAAAACAGGCATTTGGAGTGCTATTCCTAATTGGGATGAAAACAAGCATGAGCCGGAAAAATTAGAAGCACTTTGGCCGGAGTTCCGACCATTGGACTTTTTGCTTGAACAGAAAAAAGTGACCGGTGAATTAGAATTTGCTCAAGAATTTTTGTGCAAGGTTATTGACGATGAAGCGGCTGTGTACCCTCGTAAATTTACACGGGCCAATATGGACTTAGAGCAGGTGTTTGACAAGGAAAAGCGTGATGGCTGTAAATATGTTATTGGTTTTGACCCGTCACAAGGATTAGGGAAAGACTATTCTGTTTTAGTGGCTGTTCGCCAAGAATCCGATGGCTCATTAGCAATTGCCAACATTTGGAGAAGGAATGACTTTTCCCCCGATAGGCAGGCTGACATGATTGGCGAGTGGTGTAAAAAGTACAGCGCACCTCTTGCGGCAGAAGATGTAGGTTTCCAACGCTTGTTCAAGTCTTTGTTGGAGGCTAAGGGTATTGGCGTTGAATATCGAGAGTCAAAAGTTAGCAATAAAGGATTAAAGCAAGGATTGCTAAACCGATTGCGTGTTTGGTTTGAACGGGGCAAAATTCAATTCCCCTATGGCAACGATGCAACAAGGCGAGTTGTCAATGAAATGTTGGAAGAATTGGAATCACACGCTTGGAAATCCGGTGACATTGTTGATACGGGCAAACACAATGACTTGGTAATGGCTTTGGCACACGCAATTGACCAATTCTCGTTTAAATCCGATGTTGTTCCATTTGCTGGCCGGTCTATGGCTAAAGGTGCATGGCAAGGTGGCAAGTCAAAAAGTCGTGGCAGAAGTAAAATCTTTAGAGCGGTGAGTCGTCGTTTATAAAGAAGGTTTTGAAAAATTTTTCTGCGAATTTTTGAGGGTACTAAGCAACGCTGTGTAGGCGGCGTGCGTCGATTTTTGGAGGCAAGACCGCCGCAGATGGACCCGCACCCAATCCAGCAGATGCCCATTCTTGATGCCATACATGGCCTGTACGGGCCGTTCGTGGGTGCTGGGCGGTATGGGTAGCACCGCACCCCCTTGCGTGCGCTGTAGGGGTGTCTACGGGCTTGTTTTCGATTTCAGCCCCAGCCGAGCAGGGCGGCACCTGCTGAACAGGCTCGCAGTACCCCGAAAATTGACATAAAAAAAAACATCCCGCTGGCCCACTCCACGACCGGCACAGGATGAGAACCGGTCGCTGTTGTTGTTTCGTTTGCTTGTCAATACCTCCGCAGTGTGTCGTTCGTCGTTCGTTCTTCGTTCAGTTCATCGGTCGCATTCAAGCCTTGAAGCGTCGCTCAAGAGCGATGCCCAAAAGGGTGACTTGCTCGCCATCCACTGCCACTTCAAAGGCACATGGGACGACATCGAAGTCCATCTTGCTCCACTTGCCACCCTCAATTCGGGTGCTAAATCGGGATGCGTCGCCGTCGTTGGTCATGCAATCGGCCATGAGTTGGGCCGGTGTGATTTGGCCACGGTGAGCCATCACAACACGGTTGAACAGGGCCTTCGTGATGCGGCAAGCCTTGAAGTGGACTCGGTGGCCGCCGTAGGTCTTGAGGCCAGCGTTCACCTTGTCCAAGACCGGTAGGTGCATGGTCACGCTGTTGTATCCAAGGTTGCGCTTCGGGGTACCGCAAGCAGGGCAGGCGTTGGCTCGGCTCACTTGCTGGTGTCCCCATGCCTTGCGACAGTCGGAGCAGTACCGCTGGGCGGCGTGGCCGTTGTTGGTCCAATCAAGCACCGTTTCGGCGTTGATGGCAAGGTGTGCCTTTAGGCAGTCCACGCCATCGCCTTGAAGGGCGTAGCGGTGGACGGTGGAGCCTTCAACACGGTTGCGAGTGTCGAGGGCAAGGTCACCCTTTCGCTTGTCATTCAGTTGCTTCAAGGTGTCCATTCCGTCACGGATGAGGGCCTTGCTGTCAACCGGCACATATCGCACCATATCGCCTTCAATGAGGCCGAAGGCTTGCATCATTTCGGGGGTGGCTTCCATCAAGTCGAGGTCGATGGCTTCGGCTGACTGACCGGACTTCTCAACGGCGTGGCGGTTGGCGTCACGGTATGCCTTGAGGCTGACCAAAGCGGCCAAGGCTCGGCGGACTGCTGGCTTCATCACGAGGTCGGTGGCGTCGAGTTCGCCAAGGTCGTAGGTTCGTGGTTGTTGGTTTGGTCGGATGGTCTTGACCGGTCGGAATCCAGCGGCCTTGATGGCCGCCATGCTTGGGTTCTTGATGCCCATCTCGTCGTTTAGCCCCTTGAGTACCGTGGCTGGTACGGTGTCCTTCGCTTGGTACTTGTTGACCCGTCGGGTCATGGCTCGGTTGGCGTTGCTGTGCTTTGACACAGCCTCCACCAATGTGACCATGATAACCTCATGGGGGTTTTCGGTTCCGTTGATGAACTGCTTCATCATGCTTGCTTCGTTTGCGTTTTGTGTGTTTTCGCTGTTTTGCATTTGGTTTCCCTCCTGTATTCCCACCGGAGTTCTCCCTCCTATATGAGCATTTGACGACTAATCCATGAAATTCGGCTGTTTTGGGGGTTTTTGGTTTGCTCCGGCTCGGCCTGCCACCGGCCCGACAATGTGCCTAAACGGGCTGGAATCGCACTTTTCATTCATGTTTTGGTTCATGTTTTGGGTTTGGGTCAACTAAACGATGCACTGCGAGGCGGTGGCCCCTGTTTCGCCAGCCTGTTTCGACCCGAACATGAATCATTCTTGTTCACTTTTCGGCTCGGAAGTGGTCCGACGGCGCACCGGAGCCGAGGCGGACAATGTTGGAATTTGAGCCAATTTCGCACTTTGAACCCGGATATGAGCGTTCGGCGTTTTAGGGTGCCCTAAATCTCCGATTTGCCGAAATGCACATGAAGCGTTCATGTTTTAGGGCCGCCTAAACATTTTTAGGGCGACCTAAATTTTTTTAGGGCAACCTAAATCATTTAGTCGCGACTAAATCCGAAAACGCAAATCAAAATTTAGTCGGTATCCAGGACATTAAAATAGAAAATTTAGTCGAAAATTATCGAAAATAAAAATAGACCAAATTTAGTCGGTATCGAATTAGTCGAAAAGAGGATTTTTAATTAGTCGGCATCGAAATTTTAGTCGAGGGGTGGCCCCCGCCTGCAACACACGCAGACGAGGACCGGAGGGGTGAGCGTGAAGGGTGGTCCCAGCCCGTAGGCTGGGAATCGCCACCCGTGGGGTGCTGGTCACAGCAGTGCTTGGCAGTGCGGGCAGACAGGTGTACGAGGTGCGCCGGTGTTGGCAAGGGTGGTGTATCGACCTTGCTTTTCGGACCACACGCCCGCTTCACGGGCAAGGTCGGAAGGCGACCAAGCGGAGTGCTTGGCACCACACAGGGCGAGAGGTTGACCGGAGAGGCGAATGTGAAGGATAGCCATTCAAGCCACCGCCGGAATTTCGTGCATCACAATGTCGCTGTTTGGGCACATGATGATGAGGCGGTCGAGGGTTGCGTCGATGAGGTAGCGAGGGACATAGGTCGGGACGGCGATGTCGGGTGTGGCGGTGTAGGAGGCGGCGGCGAGGGAGTAGCCATGCGAACCGAGCAGGGTTTCGATGGTGTCGCTGAATTGGTTGAGTAGGTCGTCAACATTCGGCGAGTTGTAGTCAAAGCAGACCTCATGGTACATCTGTACCACGGTGTCGAGAACCGCAGGGTTCACGGGGTAGGTCGGCAGTCGGGCTTCGGGGGTTATGGTTTGTTGTGCCATGTTTGTACCATAGTCACTCTCCCCTTAAAGGCATCGGTGATAGGCGGTTTTAGTCGGCAAAGTCGGCCACAGGTGGCCCCTACTTGGGGGCCGCAGGCCCAATAATCGACTAAACGGGGGAGTAATAATTTATCTTTAGTCGCGACTAATTCAAGTGCTTTGTTATTTTTTAGTCGTTATCGGAACGATTTTTTTATTTAGTCGAAATTTAAAAAACGATAAAATTTAGTCGAAAATCAAAGACAATAAAATTTAGTCGAAATCAAAAATTATCGAAATTTTAGTCGGCCAAAATCATGTTTAGTCGCTAAGAAAGAAAAGTATATAAGGGGTAGCCCAGCCCCCCGCCGAAGCGGGGTTCGGGCGGCTCCGGCTCGTGGCCGTATTTAGTCGGTGAGTTAGTCGCTCAAACAATCATTGTCCACTTGAACACGATGAAATTGTTTTCCTTCCTGTTTGTGAACACGCAGACAGTGAAGGTTTCAAATGACTCTTCAAGGTCTTCATCGTACACGGTTTCCAACTTGCCGCCGGGATAATACATTGGCAGGTCGTTCCATTGTTCTTCGTTCTCGTGTGTTAGTGCAGTGTTTATTATCATGTAGTCCATGTTTTTGCCTCCATCTGTTGCTCGCCTCGCTACTATTTAAGTTTATGGGAGGGGCGACTAAACGCCGATTTTATCATTATACCTTAGTCGTGACTAACTCGCAGGGGATTTGGGGAATTAAGGAACCCATCTAGTCGGGACTAATTAGTCGCGACTAATTTATTACTCCCCCATCGGCGCATTCGGGAAGCGGCACCCCACTCCTATGAGTATGTGGGGGTATATAACCTTTGCTTTGAGGCGAATTTTTAGTCGCGACTAATTTTATGGGGCGCAGTTGTTTGTTTAGTCGTTATTTGGCTTCGTCGGCTTCGAGTAGGGGGTAGTGGCGACCCTGTTCACTTTAACCGACTAAACGCTGTACTGCGGACTGATACTTTAGTCGAAATTTAAAAATTAGTCGCGACTAAAAAAATGGAGTGCAGTGATGCGTTTAGTCGAAATTTAGCATCGGGATGCCTCGGCCTCTATCCCGAAGGGTACCACATTGAAATACCGACTAAACAGTGTACTGCGAGGCAGAAATTTAGTCGGGACTAAACAGTGCTACGGGGTGCGTTTAGTTGCGACTAGAAAAATGCCTTTCAGTGGTGCGTTTAGTCGAATTAAACCGCCATAAGACTCCACCGCCCTACTCAGCCATCGAAATTCTAAAGCACGACTAAACGGTGTACTGCGTGATAGAAAATTAGTCGCTACTAAAGGCATCACTGCGTTTTGGGGGGCGACTAAAGATTATTGACTACAAAAAAACGAATAACGACTAACGAGCCAAGTCAAATCCCGGATATTGACCACCGATAATTTAGTCGAAAGTGCAAAAGTTCAAAAATGCGATGAAATTTTAGTCGTTATCGAAATCCTGAAAAACCGTTATTGTAGTCAATAATTTAGTCACGACTAAGTATCAGGGGCACCGCCCGCTCCGCCGGTTTCTGTGGGGTTTATTTAGTCGAAATTATTTCCGGCAAAAATTGAACGACAATTTAGTCGAAAAAAATAACAGCCGAAAAATCAGCAAATCCGACCGTAGCAGTTAGTCGAAAATCGAAAAAACCAGCCGATTTAGTCGCCCGTCCCAATCCGGCCCTCTTTAATAATACACTACGCACAAGATAAGCGTTTAGTCGGGGTACCGGAAACTTTAAATAGTAGTACATCTATGGGTATATAAGACCCGAAGGAGATACCCCAAATGAGCCGAACCAACCCAACTGAAACCCTAAGCGTGAAAGGCGTCGCATGTCAAAAATGCGGTTGCCGTAAATTCCGACCGATAGGGCATTCCCTTGAGAATGTCCGATGTGTCCACTGTGGCACATTCACTTTCCTGTGGGGTGCTGTTTGATGGTTGACCTCACCGTTGACGATTGTATCGCTATCGCCGCCGCATTGGAAATGTACGCAGGCAAAATCATGCGAACCCACCCTCACCAATCCGCTGAAAACCTCGACCTTGTGCGAAAAATCTGGTGGGCGATTGATATGGAGGCTGAATTGTGACCGCCTTCCCCCACACCATTGAGTTCCGTGGCTACGATTACGACTTCCATAAGATTTACGGATGCCCCGACCAAGCCGCTCTTGAAGCCTCGCTGGTCCGACAGTACGGCATCATCGGCCACGCCCACTATCACCGCCGGTCCAAGATTCGGGCCTTCGTCAAAAAATTCCCTCAAGGCTTCGTCGTGTACACCCGTGAGGTGAGTTGGTGAGCATCGACAAATGGCCCCACCGACCCTGCCAGCACTGCGGCAAATCCGCTGATGAGATTCGGCAGATTCCCACCATGCACATCGTCCTCGCCTGCAAGAATTGCCTTGAATCATGGAGGACTCAATGATGGTCACTGTCACTTCCCGCCTGTTCTCGCCGTACCTCCGTGACCGAGCCGAGTCGTACCTCAAAAAGTTCGCCAAGCGAGCCAAGACCCAAACGCCCGTCGAATGGCGCATCGACGAAAAGACGCTCACCGGCAAAGTATTTCGGAAAAACCAATCCGGCACATTCCTTGACACCGACGGCACCCGCTACTCGCTGGCGAAAACGCCCCGAATGATTCGGCTCACCAGCAGCACGCTGACCCACGCTGAACTCACCGCCCTCAATCATCGGCGACCGCTTCCACCGGAAACCTTCGATGCTCGATACCTTCCGCACCCGATGCTTCAAATTGTCGTGGACTACGAGCCACCCAGCGATTGGCAGGTGGTCGCCGTGTGTGACCCCTCCGACCCCAACGACCCGACCGGCTCCCCTGCGATTTGGACCCCGATGTTCGGCGAAAAATTGCCCGAAAGAATCGGCAGGCGCAAATTGCCCGAAAAATTCCTCGACCACTGCGACCACTGCACCAGCGGTCCACGGCGGCGAAAACGAACCCTCATCGTCCGCTCGCCGAAAGGTCAAACGAAAATCGTTGGTTCGACCTGCCTGCTCTCGTACACCGGGATATCGCCGGACGACCTCGAAAAATTGATGAATATCGCGACTCGCCCACCTCCCGAAGAGGCTGGCGGCGGGTACTTCGGAGGTCGTGCCTACACGACCACTCACCCGACCTCGGTCCTCAACGACTTGGTGGCGGCATACGCTCTCAAAAATCGCAACTACCGCTCCGGCATGGGGAGCCTGCTTCTCAACGGCGTTGCCGAGTTCCACGGCGATGAAGTCGCTGTCGGCGTTGTCCACATGGAAACGAAAAAGTTCACCGAAACCTTCCGCATCGCAAATGTGTGGCCGAAACGGTTCAAGGGTCGGTACAACATGGAAGACCTCGCCTACCTCGTGGAACCCACGCCCGATTCTCAAATGCTCGCACTGTCCTTCGCCTCGGCCATCGAAGCGATGAAAGACGACCGGCCCAGCGAATTTTCTCGAAAAGTTCTATCGGTTGCCGAGTCCGGCATGGTGTACAAGAAAACTTGGAATGTGTACGCTGGCGCATCATCCCGCTGGCTCAAGACCGTTCACGCTGAATGGTTCGATGCCGTCGAAGAGGCGAAGCCAAAGGAAACCACCAAACGCCTCCCGCATGATGTGGGCGAGCGCATCACGGTGAAATGCCGATTCGTTGAACAGCGCATCACACGCAACGGCTACACGCTCACGGAGTTCGTCACCGACAAAAACGAGGCGATTGTGTCCTTCGGAAAATTCGATTACAAACGCCACGGCCTCAAACCCAACGACCGCATCACGCTCACGGGTACCGTCAAGCGACACGGCTCCTTCAAAGACAACGAATCCACAACCCTCAACCGGTTGACCGTGGAGGCGAAAGAATGAACGAAACAGAAATGATTGAAGAAGCAACACAACGGGCCTTACTGAACCCCATCCTCCATGTCTTGGAGGCTGATGTAGACTACTACCTCGATGAAGTAAAGCGAGAACAAATGGAGGCGGAAGAATGAGTTATCGGGAAACCCAAATCAAGAAGTCCAACAACGAAGACAACCCGAACCAAAACAAATGCGCCCAAGCGGTCGCAAAATGGTTGGGCGTTGCCGACAAGGTGCGGTACCTGCACAACATGGAAGACCTCGTGCGGGCCTCACGCAAGAGATTTACAGTCCGCAGTCGCTTGAGCGAAGCCAAAAAGTTATTGCCGAAAAAGAAACTCACCGTTTCACAATTCCGAAAAATCGCACAGGACATATCCGACAAGGCGTATGGTGGCGAAGTCCGCAAGGCTGAATACTATTGTCCCGATAGTGAAAAGTGGTGGATTCAAGAAACCCGCACCTGCTACGACCCTGCGGCGTTCATCATTCGCACCCCCGACCACGCCCTCGGCCTTGACAGTACAGGCAAGGTCATGGTTGACACATCTCCCCGAAAGTCCGACAGGCGAACCGTCACGCATGTGTACATGGTTTGCTGGGGCGAGCCGACGAAGACCGAACTCTTTGGAGGTTTTGTCGAAGAATGAGGGTAGTAGTGTTTAGTCGGGCCACCAGAAACTTTAAATAGTAGGACATGGTACTCTATTTGTAAGCGGACAAAGCCGACAACACACCGAAAAAAACAAACACTGAAAAAAAACATGGAAGGAATTATTATGACAAGAAAAATACAGATACCGGAAAACATTGAAGACGAATTTTGGGAGGTCACAGACCCCACCCAATTTGTGAGAACATACAACGCCCTGCGACGACGACGCAACGATACATTTGACTACCCGAATCGGGCAAGCAACAGCGTACAAATCTCGCTTGGTCACGGCCACTCATCCGACGGCTATTGGTTTGACATGACGAACAAGCAGACCGAAGAATTGCTCACCAAACACGCCAACGCAAAACCGAACTCCTTCGCAAATTGCGTTTCAAATCCCGCCGTTCGATTCAAGATTTCCCGATGGGACATTTCCGTTTGGCCGTACCACAAAGCCGATTTCACGCTCAACAAGGACAACAATTGGGGGCGTGACGAATGAGCGAGCCAAAAGTGTACATGGCCTGTTTGGGATGCTACAACGAAGGAAGGCTTCACGGCTCATGGATGGATGCCGACCAATTGGAGGAACGGTGGGACTACGCCGAAGAACACGACCGCCAAGACAGGGCGGGACACTTCAACAAATGCTCCCGACCTTTCCACGACGAATGGGCGATTCACGATTATGACGGCGTTCCCAACATCGGCGAGCATCCCGACATTGAGTTCCTCATCGAAGTCATGCGTTGCATCGAAGAACACGGCGACGCATTCTTCCGATGGTTTGAACACGATTCATGGAATATGTCGCATCTCAAAGGTGAACTTGAAGACCATTTCCGAGAACAATACTACGGAAAATATGACTCACCCAAAGCGTTTGCCGAAGAGTACGCCATCGAAGCCGGTTGGCTCTCAAAAGCCAACAACAACCCACTGTTCCGCTATGTGGACTTTGAGTGGTATTGGAACGCCGACCTGCGCCACTCTTTCACCTACTCCAACGGCCATGTGTGGTGTTGCGAATGATTCACATTCACGCCATCAAAACCCTCGGTCAAAACGAAGACAGGGCAGTGTTTCGTGCGCTCCCCGCACCCGCCGGAGCGGGTCAACTCTTTGACTCCATCATACGGCTGTACAACGACGAAGACCACATCATCGACCTTGAACAAGCCATGAATCAAGTCCTCGGACTCAGCACCGACAAAGAAACAAAGATTTTCTATTGGTACAAAGTTGACCTTGAGAGCGAGTTCCAATACTCCGCCTTCATCGCCGTCAAAAGTCTTTCCGAAGCCGACCACAATTGGGCCAAGCAAGAAGCAAGATACCGAAGATGGACTTCCGTGGGAGCGTGTACCCGATGAACGGAAGAAAGGATTTGACGATTGATATTCTCGAAAAAGTAATTTCCGAGATGATTGGTCCCGAAACCAGCGACGACGGGGTGTACCTGTCCGACCGCAAGATGTGGGTTTCACAGGTCAACATCATACGCATGACATGCCAAACATGCGGCACCGAATTTGTCGGGCCGGACTACAATGTGTATCACATGCTCGCCACGCACGACTTCGGCCACCGCAAGGAAATGGAAATGGCAGAACTCAACGCTGTGATGGGTGACGACGACGAACCACAAGAAGGGGGTGCAATACTTTGACGACAAAATTAACTTCAAGGTGCATGGATGAAATGTTCAAACTGATGCGCTACCATTCACGAATCGGGTGCAAGCCCGTACCCTTCACACGCGACGAATTGTACAATTTGATGGAGAAGGTTTGGCCGTATGTGTCAAAAACGCCACTACGCAACCACTTCCCAACGACCGCAGTGTGGGCGCAGTTCACACGCAAGCAGAACAGCCTCATGGCCTCCCACGCCGCCACCTCCGTTCTCGGCGTCACCGCCGCCACAAGAATTGTTTCGACAAAACAATGGCGAACAGAATACGACGACGGCGTAAAAGTACAACGCCAAACCATTCGCTGGGCAGTCCACCTGCCCCCACATTATAGGGGGCATGGAGGCTCGCAGTGAAGTGGTGTGTGTGTGTTTAGTCGCCCTACCAGAAGACTTAAATAGTAGGACGATGTAGGTAATTTGTAGGCGGAACAAGCCGACAAGCCGACAACGCACTACACCAAACCCAAAAAAAAACAATGAAAAAAATGGAAGTGAAAATGATGACAAGAATGATTGCCGCATATATGACGATGGGCCAACAAGCCCGTGGAGATACAACCGCCGAGGTGCTTACCAATGCTGGTATGGACTTCGGTGTGAAGACTGAACCGCTGTACACAGCACAGGGCCGAGAAGTCCGAAGCAAGTTCCAGCGAGTCGCAAGAACAGACAACGACCACACGCTGGGAGTCGTGGGTAAAACCTACAATCCCCTGCAAAACGAAGAACTGCTTGCGATGGCCGACACCCTTGTGGGTACCGGCGAGATTGAATGGGACCGAGTTGGGATGATTGACGGAGGCTCACGCCTTTACGCATCCTTCGCCTTGCCCGACGCCTACCGTATCGACGGCTGGGACGACCTCAACCAATACATTTACCTCACGAACGCCCACGACGGCTCTCAAGGGGTACGCTGTGTTCCGACCAATGTCCGACTTGGCTGTACGAATCAGTTCCGCCACGCGATGTCAAGCCTCAAGCGGGCTGACATCAATCCCCGTGACCTCTCAATCCGGCACTCATCGAAGATGCACGACCGGCTTGCTGAAATGCGACACGCCATCAAATTGACCGACACGCTCAATCAAAATTTTGCCGACACTGCTGGCGAACTGATGTGTGTCGAAATGGACGCTGTTGACAGGGCCGAATACTACATTGATGTTCTCGGCCTCAAGACTGACGAAAAGTTGCGTGATGGTGAAAATGAACACGGCCTCAAGACCCGTGGATTCAACACCATGAACCACCTGCTCGCTCTCGAAAAATCTCGCACGAACAACACTTCTGCGATGCGTGACACTGCTTGGCAGTCGTTCAATGTCATCACCGAATACATCGACCACGCATGGGTCCACAACGCCGCAGGCACCGTGAACCAAAAGCGCGTCGAATCCGCCGTCCTTGGCGTCGGTTCCAACACAAAGGCAAAAGCATGGGATGAGGTGGTCGCCCGAATCATCGCTTGAGTTGCCGATGTGACCGTGAATGACGGCCAGCCGTAGTGCTTGCCCGACACCAAAACACATATAGGGATTGCACAAGAAAGAAAGGCTTGACCGCCATAGTGCAAGAACGAAAACCAAAAGAGGCTATTTGACGAGTCACACTATGGTGAAACAAGTGGTATTCAAACACCACCCCTATTCCGTTTCACATTCCAAACACAAAAACAATGGAGGAAAAAATATGCAAAAAATACCAAAAAGAGCAAAGCAAACAGCAGACATACCAGCCGCAGACCGCAACGAGTGGGGCCACCCATCCGTCAAGTGGGCTTTCGCAGGCTACGCAGACGAAACCGCATGGTGGGTGAAGGCATGAAACCACCCTACGCCATCTCCCACGCCATGTGGACTGACTACTACGCTGTCCAAATGTCCGGCAGAATCAACATGATGTTGCACCCAAATGTGATTTACTTCATGTCACACAACGCTTGGCAGAAGTCATTCGACCACTTTGAAACAAACGGTGAAACAGACGACCTTATTATTGAGGTGAAAGTATGACCACCTTCGTTCCCGCACCACGAGTACGACTTCAACGCGACAACTCGGTCAACTGCCCCAACCGCAACTGTCCCGAAGATTCGCTGTCGCTTGAGTGGCACATCAACTTCAACACCACTGCTGGCAAAGTCCACTGCTTCCAATGTGAAACGCTCATCGGGGAGGTGGCTGAATGACCACCTTGACCCCAATTGACGACTTCGACACCGAACACCTTCGCTGGGTACAAACGGAC
>Ga0075478_10000266_pt1 | contig 19230 bp, 18 predicted proteins | sample DEB08_DNA_15_FD_71483 | JGI IMG/M metagenome (GOLD analysis project Ga0075478, IMG submission 71483) | Aqueous microbial communities from the Delaware River and Bay under freshwater to marine salinity gradient to study organic matter... | ecosystem: Environmental > Aquatic > Marine > Coastal ...
GGCGTCGAAAGATCGTTTCCGATGGACTTCTGGTGCTCGAGGAACTCGGCGGTCACCACCGCACATACCGTGTGGGACCCGATGTCCTCAGGACCGGTGTTGGTGAAACCGTCCCGGTAGAAGCCGGTCAACGGCTCGAGGCTGCACACCTCCAGCGGCTCTCCGAACACATTGTTTTGATCCACATTTTGGCCCGCGTTCTGCTCCACGTCACCAGCGTATGGGCGGAACCAACCCAGCGCTACGCGCGTCATAGCTTTCGTGAAGCACCCCGTCCGACGAGCCTCGACATTCACTCTGATGGCGATCATCGCCGGCCTCATCACCGCTCTCGTAGGTGTAGGTCCCGCGCACGCCGCATCGAGCCCACTTCGGGACGCCAAGGAACTCCGCAGTGACGTGTCGGCTCTGACAGATGACTACGTCGACCGCTACCAGGATCGACTCACACCCGAACAGCAGCGCCAATTGACCCAGGCTGCTCGTCAAGCTCGACGCGAGATGACCACGCTCGTTCGTGCCATCAAGAAGGCGGAGCGCAGGGATACTTCCGCCGCCTGGAAGGTCGCCTATCGACAACATCAGCGAGCAGCCGCGATGGTCGATGGGCGCTTCGACGACGTTCGCGCCGCGTTGGAGTCGGAGTTGACGTTCGTCGAGAGGCTGTCGGCTTTCTCCGACTACTCGAGTTCGATGCGTGACTTCCAATCACTGGGAGTAGAACTCGCTAGCCGTGCCGCCAAGTAGACTCGGACGCCCCACGCGGGTGTAGTTCAATGGCAGAACATCAGCTTCCCAAGCTGACAGTGCGGGTTCGATTCCCGTCACCCGCTCCATCATTCGCGCGGGCCGCGGTTCACAGGCAACGGCCGACTGCGTCGCCGATCGCTACTGGGGTAAGCGTCGAAACAACGGTCGAGGTACCGCCTTCACAGCCGTCATCAGGAACCGCAACGGGCCGGGTACGTAGATGACGCTCTTGCCTTTGCGCAGCGCCTGCACGATCGCTGAGCCGACTACCTCAGGATCGGTCGTCATTGGCGCCTCGGGCAAGCCATCGCTCATGCGGGTGCGCACCATGCCGGGGCGCACGATCAACACCGACGCCCCGGAGCCCACCAGGGCGTCGCCGAGACCCTGAGCGAAAGCATCCAAACCGGCTTTCGTCGACCCGTAGACGTAGTTCGACCGGCGCGCGCGGTCCCCCGCCACGCTCGAGAGCACCACGAGTTTTCCGTGGCCTTGCTGGCGCAACCGTTGGGCGACATTCAGACCCACGCTTACCGCGCCCGTGTAGTTGACCGTGGCAACCTCCACGGCCTTCGTCGGATCGGCTTCCGCTTCGGCTTGATCTCCCAGGACGCCGAAACACAGCAGCACGATGTCGACATCCCCTTCATCGAAAACGGCATTAACGAACGCACCGTGGCTGCCGGTGTCAGCCGCGTCGAACAGGGTCGTTTCCACCGAGGGAATGCCCAACGCACCCAGGTGCGCCGCAGCTCGATCGATCTCCGCCGACGGACGCCCCGCCAACACCACTCGACGGAGCCGGGTCCGCGGCAAGGCCTCCACCGTCGCGAGCGCGATTTCGCTCGACCCGCCGAGCACGAGCACCGACTGGGGCTCACCAACAGCATCGATCACAGCGACAACCTTCTTCCCAGGTCGGACGTGAACACTCCCCGCGGGTCCATCTGATCGCGGACACTGTGCCACTCCGCCAGTCGTGGATATGTGCGCGCCACCATCGAGGGCGATTGGCGGGAGTCTTTCGCGAAATACAACCGTCCGCCTGCTTCGGCGACGAGTTCGTCGAGTTCATCGAGGATCGGAGCCAAGGCTTCATTGCCCGCCGGCACATCTGCCGCCAGCGTCCATCCCGCTTGAGGGAAGGACAAGGGGGCGGGGTTGGCAGGCCCGAATCGCTTCAAAACCGTCAGGAAACTGGGAGCACCGGCGTCTCGCAGTCGAGACAGCGTTCGTTCGACGATCCATCCCGCCTCATCGGGAACAACAAACTGATACTGCAGGAAGCCCTGCGGTCCATACACCCGATTCCAATCGCGCACCCCATCGAGTGGGTGGAAGAAACCCGGAATCGAATGGATCTCATTCGATCGGCTCTTCGGGTGTTTGCGGAACCACGCCTCGTTGAACGCACGGACGGACGCGGAGTTCAGTAAGCCGTTCGGGATGAAGGCAGGTGCGCTTGGCAAGGCCGGTGTCGCGTACGCGAGAGGTGCATCCGCTTGCTTGCGCGGCAACTGCTCGCGGCGGGCGTGATCGCCTCTAGTGAGAACGCCCCGTCCCGACGGTGCGACGCTGTCGATCCACGCGACCGAGTACCGGTAGTCGTCATCGCCCTCGATCATGCGGGCCATCACGTCGTCGAGGTCATGGCACCGGACAGTGTCCACACTCATGCTCGACGTCTCGATCGAAAGGAGGTGGAACGTCGCTTCGACGATCACTCCGGTCAGGCCCATTCCACCGACGGTGGCCCAGAACATGTCCTTGGTCGTCGAGTCCGTGGGGGACAGAACCAACTCCTGGCCCGTCCCATCGACCACACGCATCGAGACAACGTGACTTCCGAAACTACCTTCGACGTGGTGGTTCTTGCCGTGAATATCGGCCGCGATCGCCCCACCGACCGTGACGAATCGAGTACCCGCCGTGACGGGGACGAAAAAACCGGCCGGCACGATCGCTCGCAGAATCTCGTCGACGCTCGCGCCAGCATCCGCCGTCACAGTCGCGCTATCGATATCAAGTTCGAACCTGTGCAAGCCCGTCATGTCGAAAACTGTGGCCCCACCGCTTTGGGCTGCGTCGCCGTAACTACGCCCAAGGCCACGCGCAAGCACACCCCGCGGGCCCGCGTCCCGGATGGCCGCAGCCACCTCGTCATACGTGGACGGAGACCGGACAGTTGCTCGAGACGGGGCGGTGCGGCCCCAGCCGGTGAGCAAACGATCATCGTCGGTTGCCATCAGGGGCGATTCCACGGTCATACGCCCACCGCTCCGAGTCCGAACAAGATCAGCCAGGCACCACCGAGGACTACCAAGACTCGGTCGCCGAGAGCAGCTGTTTCCGGCGCCTCGGCCGCTCCACGATCCACCGTGATCGCGTACCGAAGGATGGCCAGCACGAAGGGCAGGACACTCCACGCCGCCCACGGGAAACTCGACGGCGTCTGGGCGACGTCGAACGCCCACAAGCAATACGCCGTAATGGTGACCGCGGCGGCCACTCCCCACACGAATCGCAGGTAACCAAGCGTGTAGCCGCGCAACGACGCCCGCACCGATCCCGTCTGCTCTGAGTTCCCACCGTCGCGAACAAGTCGATCAAGCTCCCCGTACCGCTTACCGGCCGCCATGAACAGCGAGCCGAAGCCGGCGACGATCAAGAACCACTCGGAGATCGGCAGCCCTGACGCCACGCCGCCAGCGATCGCCCGCAGCAGAAAACCCATGGCGAGAAGGACCAACTCGATGACGGGTTCGTTCTTCAAGAACAGCGAATACGCACCGGTGAAGACGGCGTAGGCGACGAGCACTCCACCGAGCCCCGTAGAGATGGTGAATGCGAAAGCCAGAGCTAGCACCGCCAGAACCGCCGCGACGATCAGTGCCGTCGTGGTCGAAACTTCTCCCGCAGCGATCGGTCGGCTGCACTTGACGGGGTGCGCACGGTCTGATTCGACATCGCGCACGTCATTCACCAGATAGGTCGCGCTCGAGATTAAGCAGAACGCAACGAAGGCTCCGACGCTTACGAGGAAAACGTCGGGGCTAAGAAGTTTGCCGGCCGCAAGAGGGGCGGCGAACACGAGGACGTTCTTGGCCCATTGACGTGGGCGCATGGCGGCAACAATCGCGCGAACTGCAGATCGCTCGCGCGTTGGTTGCTCGGCTGGCGCCGGGGGAGTACTCGTCATGTGAGGATCACTTCGCGCTCGGCATGGCGCCCTGGTTCGGAATCTCCCACGATTCGCGCGACTTGGGGAACGACGAAGAGCCACGTGATCACGTGCATGACAGACAGCCAGATCTTGGTCGACAGGTCTGTTGCCCCGGGTGGGAGAAGGGGGAGGGAGAGCGACGCCACGGCCAACGCAGTTCCCGCCCAGAAAACAATGCGTCCGGCAGCCCGACGCCCCCGCAACAGCAACGCGGAGATAGCCCCGATCACACCGGCTACCACGGGAATCAGCAGAACCAGGAACCACGGCACAACTGCCACACCATCCATGGTGTCGACCTCCATGGGGACGCCGAACAGCCGCGCAATGCCATACAGCGCCAGGCAGACCAGTCCCGCCCATCCACCCGTCACCAGGCCGGCGTAGGCCATGGTCCGAACACCGGGGCGAGCTGACGTGGGGGGTGGGATGGGGGTTACGGAGTCCGACCATCCACTCATGGGCCCCATTGTGGCGGGAAGCGGCCTGAGCGGGAATCTCACCCCGCGCGATTACCCGCTTGCTCTTGCAATCGCCGCCAATCGGGTGCATGATTAAGTTACTGACGGGTAACTTACGGGCCCAGGAGAGATAGGCCTGGAGTCCAGAGAGTTAGGGGAGCGACATGTCGCACTACAAGAGCAACGTCCGGGACTTGGAATTCAACCTCTTCGAGGTCTTCGGTGCAGGCGAACGCATGGGCACAGGTCCGTTCGCTGAGATGGATGCCGACACCGCGAAAGAGATCCTGCACGAGGTCGACCGGCTCGCTGTCGGCCCTCTGGCCGAAACGTTCGCCGAGGCGGACCGCACGCCCCCCGTCTACGACCCGCAGGCCAAGACCGTCACCATGCCCGAGGGTTTCAAGAAGTCGTTCCGCGCCCTCATGGACTCCGAGTGGTGGCGGCTCGACCTCCCCGAGCACCTCGGTGGCAGCGGAGCACCCCCTTCCCTTCGATGGGCCTCCAGTGAGCTCATGCTCGGCGCCAACCCCGCCGCCTTCCTCTACATGTCCGGCCCCAACTTTGCCGCCGTCATCGACGCTATGGGAACCGACTCTCAAAAGGAGTTCGCTCGGCTGATGATCGACAACGGGTGGGGCGCCACGATGGTGCTCACCGAGCCCGACGCTGGCTCCGACGTCGGCGCGGGTCGCGCGAAGGCTTTCGACAACGGTGACGGAACATGGAACATCGAAGGGACGAAACGGTTCATCACTTCCGGCGAACACGACATGGCCGACAACATTGTGCACATGGTGCTCGCGCGCCCTGACGGTGCCGGCCCGGGCACCAAGGGACTGAGTCTGTTCATCGTTCCCAAGTTCCACGTCGATGCGACCACCGGAGAGATCGGCGAACGAAACGGTGTGTACGCCACGAACGTCGAAAAGAAGATGGGCCTCAAGGCGTCCTCGACATGCGAGTTGACGTTCGGTGAGAAGGAGCCGGCCGTTGGCTGGCTCCTCGGCGAGGTCCACGACGGCATCGCCCAGATGTTCAAGGTCATCGAGTACGCACGGATGATGGTCGGCACGAAAGCGATCGCAACGCTCTCGACCGGCTACCTGAACGCGCTCGAGTACGCCAAGACCCGCGTTCAAGGTGCGGACCTCACGCAGATGATGGACAAGTCTTCACCGCGCGTGACCATCACCCACCATCCCGACGTGCGCCGTTCGCTCATGCTGCAGAAGTCCTACGCAGAAGGTTTGCGTGCGCTCGTCGCCTACACCGCCTACTGGCAGGACCTCGTCGTCATGGGTGAAGCAGGCGACACGAACGTCGACCTCGACATGGCCGAGCGCATGAACGACCTTCTCCTCCCGGTCGTCAAGGGCGTGGGTTCGGAGCGCAGTTACGAGATGCTGGCGGTCTCTTTGCAGACCTTCGGAGGCTCGGGCTTCCTGCAGGACTACCCGCTCGAGCAGTACATCCGCGACGCGAAGATCGACACCCTGTATGAAGGCACCACCGCTATTCAGGGCCTGGACTTCTTCTTCCGCAAGATGGTCCGCGACCAGTTCAAGTCAATCTTCTACCTCGCTGCCCAAATCACCGAGACAGTGAAGGGTGACGAAGGTAAGGGCGCATTCGCACGGGAGCGGGAGCTTCTGGGAGTGGCTCTGGAAGACGTCCAAGCGATCGTCGGTCGTCTCGGCGATTGGGCAATGGCATCGCAGCAGAACCCCGAAGAGGTCTACAAGGTCGGTCTGAACACCACGCGTCTCCTCATGATGAGTGGCGACCTTTTGATCGGGTGGCTCCTGCTTCGGCAGGCAGAAGTGGCGACTGCCGCGCTCGATGCAGGCGCCGCTGACCGTGACAAGGCGTTCTACGAGGGCAAGATCGAGACAGCCAAGTGGTTCGCTCGCAACCGTCTTCCCTTGCTGACCGCCGAGCGGGTCATCGCTGAAGCCACCGACGACGACATCATGCGACTTCCGGAAGAGGCTTTCTAGATTCCTCCTGCGACGCGGATGAAGAGGAACCTGCGCGCACCTGACAAAATTCGGGTGTGATGCCAGGGGCAGTGCACCAGGTCCACGCCTTCGTTGTGCCTGCCGCCGCCTCGAGTGGGGAAATCAGCACGATTTTCCTCGAGTTCGGGTTGCTCATTCTCGGATTGGGAATCATCGCTCGGCTCGCTCGGCGCTGGGAGATCTCGGCAGTTCCGTTCTACCTGCTCGCCGGACTTCTCTTCGGTGAAGGCGGCCTGTCCGTGGTGGACTCCAGCGACGCACTCGTACTCACGTTGGCAGAACTCGGCGTCATCTTGCTGCTTCTTCTTCTCGGGCTCGAGTACTCAGGAGACGAGCTCGTTCAAACGGCTCAACGCCAATCCCGGTCCGGGGTCATCGATCTCATCGCCAACTCGGTTCCGGGAGCACTCGTCGGTTTCGCGTTTGGGTGGGGCATTCCCGGTGCGTTGGCCCTCGCCGGCGTCACCTACATCTCCTCGTCCGGCATCGTCGCCCAGGTCATCCGAGATCTCCGGTGGCGACGCAACCCCGAAACCAAACCCGTTGTGTCTGTTCTGGTCCTCGAGGACCTGGTCATGGCCCCCTACCTACCAATTCTCACGGTGGTTCTCACCGGAACCGGCCTACTCACCGGGTTGATCAGTGTCTCGGTGGCACTCATCGTCGTTGCGGTCGTCATCGTCATCACGTTGAAGGGTGATACCAGCTTCAAACGACTTTTCAATGCGAGCGAGCCAGTCGGCTTGCTGCTGATTGTCTTCGGCGCAGCCGTTGCTGCTGCCGGGCTGGCGGGACTTGTCCAATTCTCGCCCGCAGTCGCCGCCTTCCTGGTCGGACTGCTGCTCACCGGAGAGCTCGCGGAAGTCGCCCGCCGACGCCTTGATCCTCTTCGTGAACTTCTCGCCGCCATCTTCTTTGTCTACTTCGGCCTGTCGACTGACATCAGCAACCTTCCGGCCGTGCTGCTTCCCGCAGCCGGGCTGGCCCTTCTCACGATAGGCACCAAGTTCGTCACCGGTTGGTTCGCCGCCGCGACGGTAGAGGGCGGAACCATCTCCCGATTGCGCGCAGGGGCACTCTTAAGTGCGCGCGGTGAATTCAGCGTCATCATTGCGGGCCTGGTCGCCGTGAGCGGCATCCTTCCGCCGACTTTTCAAACATTCGTTGCGGCTTACGTGCTCATTACCGCGTTCGCCGCACCCTTCCTTGCACGCTGGGCAGAGCCCATCGGTTGGTGGTGGGAGCAGCGCCCCGGACGCGTACGCTCGTAGATGTGCGCCAAAGTTTTGCTCTCGCCGCGACAACGGTGATGGTTTTCTTGCTCTCACTGTCGATAGCGCCCACCGCTTTCGCGCACGCTGATCTGCAGGTCAGCACACCCAAAGAAGGTGAATCGCTTGAGATCGCCCCCGAGGAAATCCGGCTCACGTTCAGCGAGGAACTATTCGAAGAACTCGTGGAGATTTCGATCCTCGATGCCGCCGGAGACCTCTATTCCACGATCGAGGTCGAGCAAACACCACCGCCGGGAACAGACGTGATATTCCCGTGGCCAACACAAGCGCCACCCGGCGAGTATTCAATCGCCTATCGAGTCGTCTCAGCCGACGGTCACCCCGTCACGGGGACCATTTCGTTTTCCTATGCAGCTACCGCGCCGCAGCCGAGCCCCTCTGACACCGCGCCGCAGCCGACTACATCCGACAGCACCCCATCTGCGAAGTCATCAACTCCTTCGGCACCGCCTACTGCTTCCTCTGCTACGGAATCCTCGACATCGTCGAGCACCGATTCATCGTCTGGTACGCCCCTCGTGATACTCGGTGTTGTGCTACTTCTCGGCGTTATCGCTACCTCGGCGATCATTGCTCGTGCACGGCAACGAAACTAGATCGCGATGACCACAACCACCGAGACACCCACCGGCTCTTCCGTGCGGCGTTCGCGTATCGCGTCGGTGTCGCTCGGTCTCGTCGCCGTTGCATTGGTCGCGGCCGCATTCGGGCTGGTCCTCGCCGGTGGCACCTACGAAACGCTCCCCGGTATCGCTGATCCCGGGCCACTGGTGACCTGGGGTGCGCCCGCGCTGCGCGTTCTCACCGATCTGGCCGCGATCGCGACTGTCGGACTCCTCCTGTCCGCGACGATTCTCGCCCCATCCGGCAAAGATGGAACGTTGTCGCGGACTGGCCGACAGGACGCGGTCCGTGCGGTGTGGGCGGCCGGGGTCTGGGCGCTACTGGCAGCCGTCCAGTTGTTCTTTCTGCTTGCGTTGGTGCTTGGTGTTCCACTCATGGACGCATTCACCCCCGCCGTCGTATCAACGTACGCAAACGAAATCGACAGCACCCGGGCACTTCTGGTCATGTCGATCCTTGCCCTTGTGGTCGCGGTCGGCGCCGTGACCTCGGCCACCACCGGTGCCAGCGGATCATGGCTGGCGGTCGCGGTGGCGGCCGCCGCACTTCCCGGCCTCGCAGGGCACAGTTCGTCACTAGGAGACCACGAGCTCGCCATCACGGCGAATGTCACGCACATGGTGTCGGCGGTGCTGTGGGTCGGGGGATTGCTCGCGTTGACTGTGCACGCCTTCAAGCGGGACCTTCCTCTGGCGCGCGCCGTCCAACGTTTCTCAGCAATCGCCATCACGGCCGTCGTTCTACTTGCGGCCAGCGGTCTGGCGAACTCCTACACCCGACTCGATGGTCTCGGCCAGTTCTTCTCCACTGGATACGGCAACGTGATTCTCATCAAGATCGGACTCATCGTGGGGCTGGCATTCCTCGGTCTCCGGATGAGACGTCGGATTCTCCCCACCGTGGCCACCGCCTCCCGTACCCGAGCCTTCGTCCGGGTGGCAGTCTCGGAGTTGGTCATCATGGCCACCGCCATCGGATTAGGAGTCTCGCTCGCGTCGAGTCCTTACCCGCGCGAGGAGGAAATCCTTCCGTCGTACGGGGAATCACTTCTCGGCTTTGCGTATCCACCACCACCCACAATCGAGTCGGTCGCCCTGGGCTTCCGTGTCGATCCACTCTTCTTCACCGCCAGCCTCATCGCCGCCGCGCTCTACGTGATCGGATTCCTTCGCATCCGAAAAGCCGGCATTCACTGGCCGGTCATGCGGCTCGTGTCCTGGCTCGGTGGTATTTCCGTCGTCATCTGGTGCACCAATGCCGGCATAGCCACCTACGCCCAAGTAAGCGTCGGCCTGCACATGACCCAGCACATGGTGCTGACCATGCTGGGCCCGATTCTCCTGGTCTTGGGTGCTCCGGCCACCCTCGCGTTGCGGGCGTTGAGACCGTCCACTACCGGTGAGCGCGGACCTCGTGAATGGCTCGTGTGGTTCCTGCACAGTCCCATCACCAGAGTCTTGACCAATCCGTTCTACGTGTTCATCGTCTACGTGATCGGGCTATACGGGCTGTATATGACACCGCTGTTCGGATGGTTGATGGGCTCGCACGTGGGGCACGTCGTCATGCAGGCGCACTTCATCATCTCCGGCTACCTCTTCTACTGGGTACTCATCGGCATCGATCCGCGGCCACGACCACTGCCGTACTGGGGTCGCCTGCTCTTGCTGTTGCTCGCGCTCGCCGTTCACGGGTTCTTCGCTGTCGCCTTCATGATGGGCACAACACCGATGGCGGTCGAGTGGTACGGAGTAGTGCGGCCCGACTGGATCACCGATCCGCTGCGAGACACACTCCTCGGCGGGCAGGTCACCTGGGGTTTGTCGGAGATTCCCAGTCTGATCGTGCTCATTGCGATAGCGGTGCAATGGTCACGCAGTGACGAGCGTGAAGCAAAGCGCAACGATCGACAGGCGGAGCGAGACGGCGATGCCGAGCTTGACGCGTACAACGCCTATCTCGAATCACTCAATTCACGTTCTCGCTAGTGCTACCGATCACGGCCACTTTGCCTGAAAGGGCCCGGTCTCGTCCAACGCGTATCCGGTGTGTAGTCGAACCCACGGGTAGGCGGTGGTGTCGACCTGCATGTTTGCGCCGTTGGCCTTCCATGCTCCTGCCCACCACGCGAGAGCGACCTGCTGCAGGGCGTACTCCTCTTTTCCACGGCGATACGACTCCTCCTCCTGACCAGCGGCGTAGATCCGCCCAGACCTGAAGCGCATTTGCAACGCGCGGGTGTCGTACGCGTGAGCGGCCAGGAATGTCCCCGCATTGGTGTCTGGTGCGGCATACAGATTGGCGAAGGCATCCACCCCGACGAAGGTCGCCGGACGACGAATGCCCCAACTCACACCCATGGGGTAATAGATCTGTCCACCTGGCGCGTAGACCGTCCCACCCGGAGCCGCGTACGGCGGGCTAGCAAACTCCACGACGGCCAACGCCCGGTAAACGATGTCGGTATTCACGAACAGGGCTTCGGGTACGGATTGACGTCCGGCGCGAAGCAACGTGGCCGCCCACCACAGGTGCTGAACGTTCTGCGTGTAGTCCGGATTCACGATTCCGTGATTCGTCACCGTTCCGTCTTCGTTCGCATTTGTGCCCGGCAGGCGGACACTCACGCTGATGCCATTGACAGACGTGTTGTCTCGCAGATTGCTGGGCCGCGCGAAGGACGCGATCGCCATGGCAATCAGGGAGTCACGCCACTTCGCGTCTTTGTCGTGGTCGGGGAACATAGCGAAGGCGAGGGCGGGCGACAGCAGGTCCCAGGACACTTCATCGGACATGGAGTTTCCCGGCGTGAGTTCGGCACCTAGCCGATTACGGAAGTAGCGCGGACCCCGCTGGGCCGCGTACTCAGCTTCGCTATTCACCATCGCCGCCACGTACGAGCGCTCCTGCACGGTCAACTCGTTCCACAGCATCCACCCAGCTTGACCGGCGACAACAGCCCACAGTGAGCTCTGCCAACCATTCCCCCATCCACCCGGGGAGATTGATCCGTGGGCACAGGAAATCGATCGGATATGCCACCGGGCGTAGTCCAGAAGCATGTCGCGCGTGATGCGGTTGTCCTTGATGTAGCCGCTCGTGCTGTACAAGATCGCGGCACTGAGCGCCGCGTTTGCCGATCGACGGATCGCTTCTTCCGTGGACGGCTCGCTGCTCAAGGGGTCGTAGTACGGCATCATCGTGCGGGTTTGCAAGCGATCGGTCAGGTCGGTGACGATGACCCCGCGCATACCGTCGCGCAGCGTTGCATTGATTTCTTGATATCCCGGAATCAGGCGAGTTCCCTGGGGAAGCAATGGCGGTCGAACCTTCCGCTGTTCGACTTTGCCGAACCTTTCTGCAGCCGCAGTCGCTGTCGGGCAGGCGCCCGGCGAGCTCGATTGGAGTCCGATCAGGGGTGATTCCCCTTCGTCGACCCGAAACACGATCTGGCTGACGTCGTCGGTCTTGGTGACGCTTCGAGCGAGAATCCATCGTTGGTTGTCCCGGACAACACCCGGACCGTCTTTTCCATCCGCGTCCCAATCACCCGCGATGGGGATGTCACCGGCCGCACCGAACTCGAAGGACCGCGTGCCTTCACCGTTAGGGCGCGGGACTATCCACGTGCGCCCCCGCACCACACCGGGATCGTCGACACCGTCACCGTTCCAATCACCTACGACCGGTATGTCCCCCGTGTCGCCGAACACGAAGGTCTCCTGCTGACCAGTCGAGTCCCGCCAGTTCCATACGCCGTCGCGAAACGTTGCAATGTCAGCCTTCCCATCGCCGTCACGATGGCCGGTGAGTGGAATGTCTCCATCGGAGCCGAAGGAAGCGAACCCCTCCCACGACGCGGACCCCACCGCGGCATTCGTCACCAGCCAGTCACCACCGGTGAAGACGCCCGGCGTGGCGACACCGTCGCCGTTCCAATCCGCCATGAGCGGGACACCTTGAGTGACCGGCATCTTCACGCGCGTTCGCGAGTTGCCCGTTCGACTTCTGCTGACGCTGATCCAGAGACCGGCCGTGGGGCTTCCGAGCGCGGGAATGGCTCGAGGCTGCTCGACGCCGATCAGGGCGCGGCCCGGGGTGGGGAGATCGGGCAACGGCGGCGCTTTCGCGATCTTGTCCGGCGCGGCCGCCACTGGATTCACGACACCGGCAAGCATCAGGGCGGCAGCCATGGCTGCTGCCCCGCGAAGGATCCGGGGTGGAATCACGCTCAAGCTCGCTGACACTCGTGATGGATTCGTGCAGGACTCCTTCCATGGTACGTCTGCGGGCCCACCCCATCGCCGTGGCGGCGACGGGGCTTGTCGAGCGACGATTTGCTTTCATCTCCGAGTTCATATACCCTGGGGGGTATGCAAAAGACACACCTCCGTGCACCCTTCGCCCTCGCCGGTGCTGCCGCCCTGGCTTTGACCCTGGCGGTCTCCGGCTGCTCGTCCGATTCCGCGTCGGACTCCGCTTCGGAATCTGTCGTCCAAACAGCGGACGGCACCGTGGCACCCCCCGAGGCGCCGGTGCGTGTCGGTGTCACCGACTTCACCGATGTCATCGCCTCACCAGACGTCACCATTGTGGACGTGCGCACCCCCGAAGAATTTGCCCAAGGACACATCGAAGGGGCGGTCAACATTCCTGTGGAGTACGCCGACTTCACCGATCAGGTCAGCCAACTTGACGCCGATGGCACTTACGCCGTCTACTGCCGAAGCGGCAATCGCTCACAGACCGCTGTTGATCAGATGTCCGGAGTGGGGATCAACGGGATCTACGAACTCGAAAGTGGCACCAACGGATGGGTGGCGGCGGGACAACCACTGGTCCAGTAGTTACCCTGGCAGCGTGCGCCCTTCCCTTATTGCGCTCGTCGCTGCCTTCTCGTTCGCTGCCGTTCCGTCAGCGCACGCGACATCGGTTCCCGATGCCCGGGTCGGGGACTCCCGACAAGTGATTGTCGTCGAGGCGCCGCGCTGGTCGTCCACCGAAGGCACGCTGACCGCCTTCGAAAAGCGGCGCGGAGAGTGGACAATCGCCCAGCCCTCTGTTCGAGCGCAACTCGGGTACGGGGGCCTGGTGCGCGGAGATAAGCGACGCCAAGGCACCGGAACGGTGCCCACCGGCGTCTTCGACATCCTGCGGGGTTTCGGTCGCAAGGCCGATCCAGGAACGTCACTGAAATACGTCCAGGTGGATCGCAACGACGCATGGACGTACAACCCTCGCGTCCCGACTACATACAACGTCTTCCAAACCGTCGATCGATCGTGGAATTCCTACGGGGGGTATGTCGAGAAGTTGTGGGACATGGGCTACCAGTACGACTACGTCGCCATTTTGGATTACAACCTGCCCCGAGGCCCCATCACCACAGGCGCGAAGGGAGTGCGCCGAAGCTCGACACCGCCCGACACCTCACGTGGCGGCGGGATCTTTCTTCACGTGGACAACGGCAACAAGACCGCCGGCTGTATTGCCGTGAAGAAGAAGGTCATGCGTGACCTGATGACGTGGCTGGATCCCAAGAAGGATCCAGTCATCGTGATTCGGGTGACCTAGAACGGCACTATGTCGCCCAGCGCGGGGAACTCACCGCGCCATCGCTCTACAGCATCGGGTGCCACGGAGGCCAACAAGACTGTCTCCTCCGTCGACGCCCGCGAGACGACGTCCCCGGTCGGGTCAATGACGGCACTGTGTCCACCAAGGTGAACGCCGCGCTGAAGACCGACTTGATTGCACGCGATAACCCACGCTTGATCTTCGATCGCTCGGGCGCGCACGAGGACGTCCCACGCGTGAATGCGCGCGGACGGCCAACCGGACGTGATCAGAAACGCCGAAGCACCCTGGCGGGTGAGCTCCCGAAACTGCTCAGGAAAACGCAGGTCGTAGCAGGTCGCCAACCCCGTTGCACCCAACGGTGTATTCACCACGACAAGTTCCGGACCGGCCGACATCAGATCGGCTTCCCCGCCGTAACCAAACACGTGGATCTTGCGGTAGACCGCCTCCAATGAACCGTCCGGACCGAACAGCACGCTGGTGTTGAAGAAGCGGCCGTCGTCGGCGCGTTCGGTGAAGGACCCACCATGTAGCCATGTGGAGTGTCGTCGGGCGATGCCCGCCATCCGAGAGACGAGGTCGCCATCCAAAGGCTGGGCATGATGTCGGGCGCTTGCCAAGTCGAATGCTCCGGAGTTCCACAATTCCGGAAGGACAACGAAGTCCGCTTCACCGATCACACGGTCCGTTTCGCTGAGAACTCGGTCGATCCGGTCGTCGACGCTTTCGGTGTCGTTGCACTCGACCTGGATCAATGCAACTCGCACTCCAGCGTCGCTCACACCTCCACGCTACTCGCAGACGCGCAGGTCATGAACCACGATCACGTTGGTTTTTCACCCGGATCAGGCAAACGCAATTACTGGCACTCAAATTCGCCCTACGCTGACGCTATGAGCGATGCTCTTTTCGACAACTGGGATCAGGCAATAGACAACTTCGTAGCCTTCGTGTCGACGGTGGATGATTGGGAGACCGCCTCACCGTGCCCGGGCTGGTCGGTGTCCGATCTTGTCGCCCACATCATCGATCTTGAGTCACAACTCGCGGGGGATCCGCAGCCAGAGCACACGCCCGATTGGTCGTCTCTGTCGCACGTGTCTTCTGATTTCGGCCGATTTACCGAGATCGGGGTCGACTATCGGCGCGGCAGATCTCACGAGAGTTTGCTCGAAGAACTCACCGACTGTCACACCCGCGCTCGCGAACGACTTAGCTCACTTCCCTTGGATGCCTCCCTTCCGTGGCTTCGCGGAGACACCCCTCTCCCGCGGCTCCTCGGTATGCGCACCTTCGACGTCTGGGTGCATGAGCAAGACATCCGGATGGCCGTTGGACAGCCGGGGAACATGACCGGCCCGGGAGCGCGTGAGGCACTGAAGACCCTCACATCTGCTTTGCCAAAGATCTGGGCCAAGAACGCTGGTGCCCCTGCTGGCGCCGTCCTCGAGGTAGCCATTACCGAACCAGGGTTGAGCGCCGTCCTCTTTGTCGCCGTTGGTGAGGACGGGAAGGCAACCTTTACCGACGGTGGTGAGCCAATGGCGTCCCTCTCGATGCCCTGGATGACATTCGTCGCACTGGCCTGCGGTCGTTCTCCGGAGGTGGATCTTTCGTCGTCCGTCCACCTCAGTGGCGATCACGAACTCGCGTCAGCGGTGCTTGGCTCCCTAGCTGTCACCCCGTAGCGCGTGACCGGGCCGGACGTACCTGCGCGATAGGTGTAGGAACGCCACCCATTCGGCGGGCGGCGATGGTTCTGCAACAGTGTGCCCGTGGTCGACCCGTCGCAACCCGATGGTCGCGAGAGTCGTGACGTCCGTGGTGTTCAATCAGCGACCGCCGCCGCCATCGCTCCGCGTTTGGTTTCCGTCTGGGTCATCTGGGGTTCTACTTATCTAGGTCTCGCTGTCCTGGTCCAGACCCTCCCGCCTCTTCTCACCAATGGCATCCGCTTCCTGGTCGCCGCCGGAATTCTCGGCCTCGGCCTCATCGTGTTCCGCGGTGTGAGAACTCTGGCCGTCACCACTCGTCAACTCCGTAGCGCAGCCACGATGGGTATTGCGCTTCTCGGCGTTGGCATCGGCACGGTATCTATGGCGGAACGCTTCGTTCCCTCGGGAATTGCGGCGCTCTTGGTTTCCGTTATGCCGCTGTGGATCATCATTTTCCGACTCCGTGCGGGTGATCGCCCTTCTCGTTGGACGTTGGCGGGTGTCGCCGTCGGTATGACGGGTTTGGTGGCGATGCTGCTGCCGGGGGGCACCGCCCCGGTCAACGGTGGTGACGGTGATGTGGTCCGGTGGAGTGTGGCGATCATCGTCGGCAGTTTCATCTGGGCGTACTTTTCCTGGCGATCGTCAGGTTTCGATCTGCCTCGTGATCCACTGACGACGACGTTCTACGAGATGGTCGTCGCCGGTGTCTTCTTGATCATCGTGGGCGTCATGACCGGCCAGCGCATCGATATTTCTTCCGCCTCGACGGCATCCTGGGTTGCCCTGGGCTATCTCGTGATCGCGTCACTGCTCGCCTACACCGCCTATGTGTGGCTGTTAGGCAACGCTCCGATGTCCCTGGTGGCGACCTACGCCTACGTCAACCCTGTCGTCGCGGTCTTTCTCGGATGGTTGGTCGTGGGGGAGTCGATCACCCTCGACGTTCTCATCGGGGTGACGATCGTGGTGGGCGGTGTCGTGCTTGTTGTTTCCGGCGAACGACGACCGACGCCCATTCAAGAACCGAGTTAGACCAGCGACTGTCCGACATCAATGACACGGTCGTTGGCCTCTTCCTCCGCAACACTGATGCGAACGCCCTCATCAGGGAACGCCCGGATCGTGATTCCAGCCGCATCGCACGCCTGGGCGAATTCCTGCGTTCGCTCTGCGAGTCGAAGCCAAACAAAGTTGGCGTGGCTTGGATGGATGTCCCAACCCTGGTCCGCGAGGGCTTGCCACACGCGGTCGCGTTCGTGGGATAGGTGTCGCACTCGTTCGAACAATTCGTCTTCGCACTCCAGAGCAGCCAGAGCAGCGTCTTCCGCGATGGAGGAAACCCCAAAGGGAAGTGCCGTTTTGCGCATACCTTCGGCGATGGGCTCGGGAGCTATCGCGAAGCCCACGCGCAGTCCCGCTAACCCGTACGCCTTGGAGAAGGTCCGCATCACCACAACGTTGTTTCGCTCGCGGAAGAAATCAAGACCATCGGGAACATCAGTGTCGCTGATGAATTCACGGTAGGCCTCATCCAGCACCACGATCACATCGGATGGCACCGCGTTGACGAACTCGGTGAGTTCCGCCCGACGCACCGCCTCACCCGTGGGGTTATTCGGATTACACACGAAAACTATCCGCGTGGAGTCATCGATCGCCTCGAGCATCGACGGTAGATCGTGCCGCTCGTCCGCCAGTAACGGCACCTGAACACTGCGCGCACCCGTCATTTGCACCCAAATGGGATACGCCTCGAAGCTCCGCCAGGGGTAGACCACACCGTCCCCTGGACCAGCCGCTGCCCAGATCAATTGGCCGACGACCGCGACGCTTCCGGTGCCCAGCGCAATCTGCTCCTTATTCACATCGAAGCGACGAGCAAGTGCGCCGGTGAGTCGTCGACTGAAGGGGTCCGGGTATCGGTGCACCGTGGCCGCCGCTTGTTCGATGGCGCGTCGCACGGCCTCCGGAGGCTCGAACGGTGTCTCATTACTGGAGATCTTGAACGTCTCGATATCTGTTCGAGGTGCAGGCATCTGCCCAGCCTTGTAGGCGGGCAACGAGTCGATTTCCGGGCGCAGCCGTGGTGCGGTCACGGGCCAAGACTATGGCGAGGACGCACCCCCTCGCCTTGCTCGCCCTGGGGCCGCTTACCTGGCAGCCTGACGACATGAACCTGAACGCGCTACGGGCGTGACGGTGTTATGGACCTGAAATCGTTGTCCCTGCGCCGCAGACTCCTGTTCGTCCTTACGGCGTCCACCGGGCTGCTCGTGATCATCGCCCTGGTCATCGGCGTTCAGTACCTCGTCAGTTACAACGGTGCCCGGAATCTGCAGGCGAAGTTGTCACCCGCGGCCGAACTGTCCGACAACCTGCTGCTGGCTCAATCGTCTGCATCGGGTGACCTCAGCGACTACGTCCTTACCGGACGGGAACGAGCCCTCGTCTCCTACGAGACCTCCCGTGCGGAGGCAAACTCACTCATTCGCGCGCTCGAAGCAACGTTCGAAGGCGACCCCCCCTTGCTCGGTCAGCTCGCCGGGGTGCGCGCCGCGCAAGAGGTGTGGTTGAACGACGACGCAACCCCGACCCTCGAAGCCATGGACGAAGGTCGAACCGCGGCTGCCGCCCGTGCCACCAATAAACCCAAGGCATGGCGCTCCTACGACTCCATGATCGCCGCCACCGTTGACTTGCGGGATGAAGTGGAGGACCAGCGCAATGCCGCTCGCGCGACGGTGACGGCGTTCGGCACTCAACTCGGCGTATGGCTCTTCATTCTCGCGCTGGTTGTCGCCCTCCTCGTTGCTTACTCGTCGGTCTCTTTGGATCAATGGGTCATCAAACCCTTGCGCTCCATCCGACGTGACCTACACCGTTCTGTTCGCGTACCTCACACTCACCCAGTGGAGACGGTCGGACCACCGGAACTTCAAGCGGTGGCGGGTGATGCGGAGGACCTCCGGCGCACTCTGGTGGCGGAGATCGACGAGGCGACCGCCGCGCGCGATGGGCTCATGCAGGATGCGCCGCTGGTTGCCGCCATGCAATCGCTGATGAGGTCTCCGGTGCATGGATCGGTAGCGGGGTGCGAGGTGGCCGGAATCTCTGCCACCGCCGAGGGGGTTCTCTCCGGCGATTGGTGGGATGCGATTCCCCTGGCCGATGACCGGCTGGCACTCGTGGTCGGAGATACGTCTGGTCATGGAACGGGCGCGGTATTGACCGCCCTGCGAACCAGGGATCTGCTGCGCGTGGCCCTGATCGAGGGGCGCTCTCCTGGCGCTGCCTTCGCGTTCGCGTTGGACGCCATGGCGTTCGATGAAAACTTTGTGACGGCTTTCGTTGCTGTGGTGGATTCGACAGCGCACACGATCACCTACGCCAACGCGGGCCATCACCCGCCGGTAGTCGTCACGATCGACAAGGACACCCACGTGTGCTCGGGGACGGGCCCCTTGGTGAGCTCCCTGGGTGGCTCCTGGGAGGAGCAGACGGTGCCTTTCGAGTCGGGGAGCCTGCTCATCGCCTATACCGATGGCCTTGTTGAGAACC
>Ga0075478_10000276_pt1 | contig 18866 bp, 10 predicted proteins | sample DEB08_DNA_15_FD_71483 | JGI IMG/M metagenome (GOLD analysis project Ga0075478, IMG submission 71483) | Aqueous microbial communities from the Delaware River and Bay under freshwater to marine salinity gradient to study organic matter... | ecosystem: Environmental > Aquatic > Marine > Coastal ...
ACGGCGAAGGCGTCATCGGAGTCACCGAGCGGACGAACGTCGTCGTAGAGCGCGCGAGTCTCCGTCGTGGCGTCGGCGTGAGTGGAGGCGATGGCATTGCCGATCTCGATGGCGCGCTCGACCAATTTGTCGTGTGGTGTGACCTCGACGACGAGACCCCATGCGAGCGCAGTCGCGGCATCGACGAATTCGCCCGTGAAACTCATGAAGCGAGCGCGCGCCGGTCCGATCAGTCGGGGGAGGAGCACGGTGAGTCCCCAGCCGGGGACCATGCCGACCTTGGTGTGTGTGTCAGCGAAGCGCGCCCGTTCCGATGCGACGAGAAAGTCGCAGGCGAGCGCAATCTCGAGTCCTCCGGTGACTGCGGCTCCATTGATCGCTCCGATCACCGGCACGCGTGTACGAGGCAGTGCCGTCCAGTGACCTGGATGCGGGTTCTCGCCTTTCTTCTCGCCGCTGTCGACGTCTCGTCGGTCGAATCCGGCGCAAAAAGCGGGATCGGATCCGGTGAGCACGATCGCCTGCACATCGGGATCGGCGTCGGCAGTTGCGACCGCCTGAGGAAAGGCCGCAGCGAGTTCGGTATTCAGCGCGTTTCGAGCATCAGGTCGGTTGAGAGTCACGATGGCAACAGGTCCGCGACGTTCGACGAGGACGACCGGAACTCGTTCGGGGGAAGTGTGCGAGTCGTCCACGATCTGACAGAGTGGCAGATGGGAGGGGTCGAATCCAGCCCCGTACGTTCGACGAGGAGCCACATGAAGTTCTGGTGCGCCACCGCATTCATGAAGACGAAGCAACTGGTTCACATCGCGCAGCTGCTCGACGAGGCTGGTTACCACGGCCTCATGGTGAGCGATCACCTCGTGTATCCGAAGAATCTTCAGTCGAAGTATCCGTATTCTCCGCACCCCGACGGCCGTCCGATCTGGGAGCCTGAGACCGCGTGGCCCGATCCATGGGTTCTCATCGGTGCCATGACGAGCGTGACGACGCATCTCAACTTCACGACCAACATCTACGTGGCCGGCCACCGACCGTTGCTGCAGTTGGCCAAGGAGATCGCGACCGCGTCGGTTCTGTCCGATGGTCGGGTGGCCCTTGGCGCCGGAGCCGGATGGATGAAAGAAGAGTTCGATCTGCAGGGTCAGGACTTCTCGAACCGCGGCAAGCGACTCACCGAGATGATCGAAGCTCTGCGCGCGTTGTGGGCAGGAGGATGGGTCGAGTTCCACGGTGAGTACTACGACGTGCCGCCGGTGACCATGGAGCCGAGCCCGCCGAAGCGGGTGCCGATCTATGTGGGTGGGCACACTGATGCCGCGTTGCGTCGTGCCGCCAAGGTTGGCGACGGTTGGATCGGCAACGCCTATCCGTGGGAAGAAGCCGAAGTCCACATCACGAAGTTGAAGGGTTACTTGCGCGAATACGGGCGTGACAACGACGACTTCGAGATCATCTGCGGTCTGTACGCCATGCCCACCGCCGATCTGTACAAGCGGGCCGAAGAAGAACTCGGCATGACCGGAACTTTGTGCATGCCGTGGGCGCTCGGCAATCCGTCAGCCGGAGATCACGCCGGACTGGCCGAGATGTCAGCGGCTTACAAGCCCTTCATCGACGACTTCGCCACCAACGTCGTGTCGAAGTGTCAGTGATCCGCTGACGTCGGCTCGTCGCCCGGTGGAGATGTTCAGCCCGGCCAGACGATCGACTGCATCTCGGTGTAGCAATGGAGACCGAAGTCGCCTCCGTCGCGTCCGACGCCGCTCATCTTGAAGCCGCCAAAAGGTGCCTCGTGGTTGCGCTGCGCAGTGTTGATTCCGACATTGCCACTGCGGAGTTGGCGCGCGATGCGATATGCGCGATCGGAATCCTGCGAGAACACGTAGTCGTACAGGCCGAACTCGGAACCATTGGCGATGGCGATGCCTTCGTCTTCTTCGTCGAAGGGAACCACGACCACGACGGGGCCGAAGATCTCCTCTTTGACCGGAGTCATGTCGGGGCGGCAACCGGCGATCAGCGTGGGTGCGACGTAGTAGCCGCGGTCCATGTGCGAGGGACGACGCCCGTCGACCACGATCTCGGCACCTTCGGCCGCTCCGGCAGCGATGTACGACTCGATGCGATCGCGTTGCACCGCCGAGATGACGGGACCGACCAAGGTGTCGGTATCGGTGGGCGCACCAACCTTCAAGTGTGGCGCAACGTTGGCGAGAGCCGACACGAGTTCGTCGTAACGCGAGCGATGTACGACTGCGCGTGTAGGGGCCGTGCAGATCTGTCCACTGTGGAAGGCCCACACGCTCTGGATCGCGCCCACGGCCTTGGCGACGTCGGCGTCGTCCATCACGAGAGCCGCGCCCTTGCCGCCGAGTTCCAGCAACTGTCGCTTCATGGTGGCGGCTCCGGCCTGCATGATGCGAACTCCGACAGCAGTGGAACCAGTGAACGAGACCATGTCGACGTCGGGTGAGGTGGTGAGGGCGGCGGCCGGCTCGGGCTTCGACGAAGTCACGATGTTGATCACACCTGGCGGGAAGCCGACCTCGTGCATGATTTCGGCCAATTCGATGACGGCGAGCGGATCTTGTGGTGCCGGCTTCATCACGACGGTGCAGCCGACGGCGAGGGCGGGTGCGATCTTGCCGGCCATGTTGACGACCGGGAAGTTGTACGGGGAAATGCACGCCACGACGCCGACGGGCTGACGTTGAACGACGCCGCCGATCAGTCCGCCGGGAGCCAGGGGAGTGGCCTGCATCGGTGACGGAGGCAGGGGAATGTCGAGGCTTCGTGCAGCGCTGCGCGCGTAGCGCTCGAATCGTTCGATCGCGACCGGGACCTGCATGCGCGAGCCCACTTGGGCCGTGGCGCCGGTTTCGCTGATGATGAGCGGAACCAGATCGGCCTGTCGTTCTTTCAACTTGTCGGCGACAGCCTGTAGGAGTCGGGCACGTTCGGCGGGTGGAGTACGCCACCAACCGGGGAAAGCGCGTTGAGCGGCTCGAGCCGCCTCGTTCGCCTGTTCGACCGATGCTTCGGGAGCGTGACCGACCACCTCTTCGGTTGCTGGGTTGACGACCGGGCTGGTGCCGTCGGCCCCGTCGACCCACTGGCCGTCGATCAGGAGTCGATAGTGCTTGTTGGTGGCTGCAGTCATGACTTCCCCCTCGGAACGGTCCGGCGCCAAGGCTACAATCTGACGAGTCGTCAGATTTCATCGTTCGGTGGTCTGCAGATGACCGGGCGACTGCGGGAAGTGGAGAAGCTCATGCTCGACATCGTCATTCGCGGCGGACAGGTCATCGATGGAACGGGAGCGCCGGCCCGGCGGGCCGACATCGGTGTCAAGGATGGACGGATCGTGGCTATCGGAACGATCGACGAGCCCGCTGCCGAGGTGATCGACGCCGAGGGTCTGATGGTCGCTCCGGGTTTCATCGATCCGCACACGCACTACGACGCACAGCTGTTGTGGGATCCGACGGCCAGTCCGTCGAGTGTTCACGGTGTGACCACGGTGATCGGCGGCAACTGTGGTTTCACCTTGGCCCCGCTCCTGCCTGGCGATGCCGACTATCTCCGCAAGATGATGTCGAAGGTCGAAGGTATGCCGTTGGCTGCTCTCGAGAACGGAACCGACTGGTCGTGGGAGTCGTTCGCCGACTACCTCGGCCGCCTCGAAGGAAACGTCTCGGTGAACGCCGGTTTCCTCGTCGGGCACTGCGCAATTCGTCGCTATGTGATGGGGCCGCAAGCCGTGGGCGACGAAGCGTCGTCTGATCACGTCGGCGCCATGCGCGCCGAATTGGCCAAGGCGTTCGAAGCCGGTGCCCTTGGATTCTCGTTCACGAACAGCACGTCGCACAGCGACGGTGACGGCGAACCGGTGGCCAGTCGTTGGGCCACGCACGACGAACTGATCGCATTGTGCGAAGAGACCGGTCAGCACGAAGGGACGACGCTCGAAGGCATCGTTCCCGGTTGTCTCGACCGCTTCGAAGACGATGAGATCGAGTTGCTCGGACGTATGAGTGCCGCAGCCAACCGTCCCATGAACTGGAACGTGCTGACGGTCGATTCACGTGAGCCCGATCGTGTACCCCGACAGATTTCGGCCTTCGATCGGGCAACTGAGTTGGGTGGCAAGGTCGTGGCGCTCACCATGCCCGTTCAGGTGCCCATGAACATGAGCTTCCTCAATTTCTGCGGTCTGTGGCTGCTTCCGGGTTGGCAAAAGATCCTCGGAGTACCGGTCGCCGAGCGGGTCGAGCGACTGCGCGATGCCGACACGCGTCTCAAGATGCTCGAAGCGAGTCAGTCGCCGGAGGCCGGCGTGTTCCGCCGGCTCGCCGACTGGGGCGAATACGTGATCGGAGACACCTATTCGGCAGCCAACGAGGGTTTGTCGGGTCGGATCGTGCGTGACATCGCGACCGAGCGGGGCACGAGCAACTTCGGAACCTTGCTCGACATCGTGATCGCCGACGACCTACGCACGATCTTGTGGCCCATCCCGCAGGACAACGACGACGAGTCGTGGCGTATGCGAGCTGAGTTGTGGCAAGACCCGCGGGCGATCATCGGTGGCTCGGATGCCGGCGCTCACCTCGATCGGATGTGCGGCGCGCCGTATCCGACGCGTTGGATCGCCGACTGCCTACGCGGTCGCAAACTGGTGTCGGTCGAGCATGCGGTTCGCATGATGACGACGGCCCCGGCGCAGTTGTTCGGGTTGGTCGATCGTGGCGAGATTCGTGAAGGGGCATTTGCCGACTTGGTGGTATTCGACCCAGAGTCGATCGGTTCGGAGGATGCGCGACTCGTGACCGACCTACCGGGTGACTCGTCGCGACTCACGGCGGGTTCGTTCGGCGTGAAGCGAGTGATCGTGAACGGCGCAGTGATCGTGGAGGATGGGGTGGCCAACGGGGCGACGCCGGGAACGGTCCTGAAATCCGGCCGCGACACCTACACCGTCACCGCCCACTAACCCCCACATTTGCCCACCCTGATGCGGAAGGGGTGTGTTTTGGGTGTTTACGCATCAGGGTGTGCGCTTTTGCTCAGTCTCCCAACTGCCGTGATCTGAGTTCCGCAATGGTCGTGATCTGTCCGACAAGGCTCTTCAGAGTCGACTCGATGTCCCCTGTGGTAGGGCGAAGAATCTGCCAGCCCACGTGGGCGGCGGCGATATCTCGTCGCTTGTCGCTGTGAACCTTCGTCGGGGAATCGTGATATCCGCCGTCCACTTCGATCCCGAGTTTTATGTCCGGCCTGGCGATGTCGACGACCGCAGTGGCGTACCCGGGTAGGAGGAGCTTGTACTGACGCTGCCATCGAATGTCCTCGGCGGCCAGAGCATTGGCAAGGACCAACTCTGAGTGACTCATCGCTATTGGCAGGTCGTCGGGTCGTCCGAGAATCACGCGTCGGAACCGCTGTGATCCGGGGCGTCCCATCTTGACGGCTCGAGATCCGAAGGACCGGATTTCGGCGAGCGATGCCAAGTTCTTGTTGAGGCAGTCTTCAAATGCTGACATCAATGTCCGGTCATCCGTCTCGTGGGCGATTTCGAATAGCGTCTGCGCCGGTGAACTGACAGCTCCACCCGTCGGCAAATGAATAATCTCGGGGTCCGCAAGATTTGTTCGCCTAATCCGAACCCCACTGATTCGAGGGGACCTTTGGGCGTGTGTCGACACCTCGATTCGACCTTTGGGCAGTCGTCGAAGGCCCCAGTACTCGGCTGCGGTGTTCCCCGACGCCCATCCGTCGGGAACGGCCCAGCAGGCCGCTGCGATTTCCGCAGCGATGTCCAGAGTCGATCGGCCAAGTGCGAACACCGTCCCACGATGAACCGGACGTAGGACCCCCTCCTTGACGAGTCGCTGTCGTGTCGACCTGCCGACTCCGATTCGGGCGAGATCCTCCGCAAGGACAACGCCTCCTCGCTCCTCGGCAATTGTGATGATTTCTCCCATCTTCTTCGTCATAAACCGCTATGTGTGCACAACGTCGACATAACGGAAATCGCCCACCCTGATGCGCTGTATGCCCGCTTTGGGTCTTTGCGCATCAGGGTGGGCGATTTTGAGGATTTGCCTCAGCCCTGTGGTGAGGGTGTCAGGTCAGCGGATGGGGCTCCAGTCGCTGACCACGATGGCGCAGGCGCCCGGGTACGAGCAGCCGTTGTACAGGCCGTTCGCATCGGGTGCAGTCGTCGCGTCGGCGCCGACCATGCGGACCGTGTGCACAGCGTTCGCCGCGTACGGCTTGCCGGGCTCCAGGGTTCCGGTGCCGCCGCCGATGTTGGCCAGCGGCACTTCACCGAGACCGAGGGCCGCTTCCATGAATGAAGCGCGGGTCGGGTTCACGCCCGCTGCCTCGAGAGCCAACTTCATGATGTTCATGAGGCTGCACTCCATGTAGACGTAGTCCGAGATGAAGACCTTGCCATTGACATCTTCGATGATTCGGCCGGCCGGAACGCCGGGCATCGACTTGCCTCCGTAGTAGGCCTCGAAGTTCTCGTCGAAGTTGGCGCGACAGGCTGCTTCGAACTCGGTGTCCTCACGCAATGAGGTGCCATCGGTCGCGTGATCCGAGTACGTCACGCACTCCGATCCGTAGGCCTCGGGCTTCACCTGCGTGGCGCCGAAGGCCGAACAACCCGAGGACGAGGTGTCCATGATGCTGTAGGGGAGGCCTGCAGCAGCAGCCGCGGTGCTGAATCCAGTGAATTCGGTGAAGGGAATTCCGACGAAAGTCTGGACGACTCCTTCAGCCTGGAACACTCCGACGGCGTCGGCGCCTTCCTGGTTGATGGCGGCGTTGTCACCCGACTGCGAGTTGATCTCGACCAGCACCGGGGTGAATCCAGCATCGGTCAGGGCGGCTTCGGCAGCCTTGCCGGCGTCCGCCAAAGCGGGAGAATTGTTCGAAAGTACGCCAACCGACGACCCGGGAGCGGCGTCAGTCGAGGCAGCCCACGCATTCACAGCGGCGACGGCGAGATCAGGCGACGGCGGAGCGAGCGAGAGGGTGAGACCGGTAGCCAGTTCGTCGGAGCCCATGACGTCCCCGTACATGATCGCCACACCGGCGTCGAGGAGGCACTTGCGAGCGATCGACGACAGACCGGTGCCGTTGATCATCATGAACACTTCGTTGTCAATGGTCGCCTCGGCGCACAGGGTGTCGAACGATGACTGGTCGATCGGGTTCCAGGTGATCTGGATCAAGTTGATCGTGCGACCGTTGATTCCACCGGCTTCATTGATGTCGTCGACGAAGACCTGATAGCGATCGAAGAGGTGCTCGGTCGTCAGGGTGTCGGGGATCGAGATGCCGACAGCGCGGACGGCCTCGAGGTCGGCCACGGCGGCCGCGATCGTGATGGTGTCGGCGGTGACGCCGACGTCGGACGCCGTCCGCTCTTCGGCCGGAGCCTCGGTGTCAGCCGGTGCGTCGGTCTCCGACGGAGCATCGGTCTCGGCCGGAGCCTCGGTCGACGGGCTGTCGGAACTCGAACTGTCGTCGCCACCACATGCGGCGATGATCAGCGAGGCGCTGGCCAACGCGGCCCACGCCAAACGGGTCTTGGATTTCATGCACTCCCCCTCGGAATGTGTACGGCGGCCGGGTCGGGCGACCGGGCCGGTGGCCGAACGGTACCACGATTTCTGACACCCCGTCAGATTTCCTCGTCGACCGACTAATGTGCCCCGGGAAGGGGGAGTGCCATGCCAGGGACCGAGGGGGTCGCGAACGTACCGGAGCGCTCGGCAGCGGCAGCTCTCGCCAGTTCGATCGTCGTCGACGAAGAGGCCAAACGAGCCAACAGCAACGTCGAGATCGAGGAAAACCTCCCCACGATCGAGGCGATGTCGCTGAAGGACGGATTGCGCAAGGGCGGTTCGAGCATTGCCCTTGTCTTGTTGCTTTTCACGATCTTCGAAGAGTTCGACCGGGTGGCCATGCAGGTGCTCGGCCCCGATATCCAGAAGTCACTCGGCGTGTCCGACACGCTCCTCCTCGGATTGCAGAGTTTCGCCGGCGTGATCCTGGTGTTGGCCACCCTTCCGTTCGCCTGGCTCGCCGATCGCCGTCGCCGAGTTCGAGTGCTCTCGGGGGCATCGACTTTGTGGCTCGCTTTCGTCGCCCTCACCGGTGCAGTGGTGAACTCGTTCCAGATGGGACTGGCTCGAGCCGGCACCGGCTTCGGCGCATCGGCACGTATCCCGATCGGCCCCTCGCTGGTCGCCGACAACTACCCGCTCGCCGTCCGTACGCGCATCTTCGCCATCGAGGCACTGGGTCGCCCGATCGGTCAGGTGCTCGGTCCGTTGTTCGCAGCACTCGTCATCTTCTTGGCCGGCAGTGACGACGGCGATTGGCGCCTCGTGTTCTTCGCCATCTTGATCCCCTCGGGACTCACCGTTCTGTGGTCGTACACGTTGAGAGAACCCACCCGCGGCCAACAGGAGCAAGAAGCGGTGCTCGGTTCGCCGGTCGTGTCGGGGGAGCCCGAGCCACCGGTCCGGCTGAGCGCGGCGTTTCAGCGACTGAAGAAGGTCCGGACCTTCTATTACTTGGTGGTCGGAATCGGCGTCCTCGGTTTCGCACTTGTTGCGGTACCGGGAGCCTTCAACCTTCTTCTCGAGGATTCGTACGGCTACAGCGCAACCGAACGTGGACTCATCGGCGCCATCACGTGGTCGGGTGCGCTGATCGCCATCCCCATCACCGGCCGAATCGGCGAGCGCCTCTTCCGCAAGAGCCCGCCGGCGGCTCTCCGTCTCATGGGTGTGTTCATTCTGTTGTACGGACTCTTCGTGACGATCGGTCTTCGTTTTCAGAGCGCTCCGGTGATGATCGCTTTCGTGACGATCGGTTACGCCTTCCAAGGGGCGGCCTTCACTCAGATGGGTCCGGCCGTGTCGGCCATCATCCCGTATCAGATGCGGTCGCAGGCGTTTGCCATGGTGGGCGTGTACATCTTCTTGATGGGCGGCTTCTTCGGTGGCCTACTGGCCGGCGCGTTGTCGGATGCGCATGGTGAACGCACCGCCCTCACATCGGTGGTTCCGCCGGCGGCACTTCTTGGTGGACTCCTCATTCTCTACGGAAGCCGCTACATGCGGCGCGACATCGCGCTGACCATCGGAGAGCTTCGCGAGCAGCAGGAGGAACGAGAGCGCTTGGTAGCCAATCCCGACGACGTGCCAGTTCTTCAGGTGCGCAACGTCGATGTGAGCTACGGCAATCTCCAGGTGTTGTTCGACGTCGGATTCGAAGTGCGTCGGGGAGAGGTTCTCGCACTCCTCGGCACGAATGGCGCCGGCAAGTCCACCATCTTGAAGGCGATCTCGGGGCTGAAGATGCCCGATCGCGGTGTGATCCGTATGAACGGTCGCACCATCTCATTGGTCGACCCGCAGTACCGATCGTCGATGGGGCTGATTCTTGTTCCGGGCGGCGAAGCCGTCTTCTCGTCGATGTCGGTGGACGAGAACCTCACGCTCTGGAGCCGACAGATCGATGATCCGACGCGACGTAAGGAGCGGATGAAAGTCGTCGAGGAGACCTTCCCCATACTGCGCGAACGGGCCGATCAGCGAGCGGGATCTTTGTCGGGCGGCCAACAGCAGATGCTGGCCCTCGCCAAGGCGGTCATGCTCGAGCCGGAGTTGCTCCTCATCGACGAATTGTCTCTCGGTTTGGCGCCGGTCGTCGTGCAGGACCTTTTGCAGGTGGTCGAACGTTTGAAGGAGCAGGGAATCACCATGGTGATCGTCGAGCAGTCGGTGAACGTCGCTTTGTCGATCGCCGATCGAGCGGTGTTCATGGAGCGCGGTGAGGTCAAGTTCGAAGGTCCGGCGAAGGACCTGCTCGAACGCGGCGACCTTCTCCGTGCAGTCTTCCTTTCGGGAGCAGGTGCCTGATGTCGCTCATCGCCCTCACGTATTCGAACGACATCGTCTTCGACGGCCTCGTCCAAGGACTGGTCTATGCGCTCATCGCCTTCGGACTCCTGCTGATCTATCGAGCCACCGGAGTGATCAACTTCGCTCACGGTCAGATCGGCGCCTTCGGCGGCTACCTGATGGCGTTGTTCCAGATCCGTTACGACATTCCCTACGGTCTTTCACTGCCGCTTGCGCTCGTGAGTGGTGTGCTGCTCGGTGTGGCCGCCGAACTGGCGTTGCGTCGACTCTTCACGCAGCCGCGACTACTTCTTTTCGTCGCGACTCTGGGACTCACCCAAGTGATCCAGTTGTTGCAGCTGAGGTTGCCGATCGCCGAAGAGGATGCGATCAGCGTGACCTACCCGGTCCTCATCAGCGGTTCTTGGGAGATCGGTGGGATCTCGCTCACCGGTCCTCAGCTCACAGTGATCATCATCGTTCCAGTGATCATGGTCTTTTTCGGCTGGCTCTTCCAGAAGAGTGCGTTCGGCATGAGGGTCAGGGCGACGGCCGACAACTTTTCGGCGGCCCAACTGGCGGGTATCGGAGTGCGCGGCGTCTCGACGATGGTGTGGGGGTTGGCCGGACTTCTCGCTGCACTCAGCACGTTGCTGATCGCACCATTGCAAGGTGGATCTCTCGCCACCGTGCAGACGGCGCTCGGACCGAAGTTGCTGTTGCTCTCGCTCACGGCGGCGATGATCGGCCGGATGCGTTCGTTCTCCTGGACGCTCGTCGGCGGATTGTTGGTCGGCGTGATCGATCGCCTCCTCGTCTCGTGGTCGATCAGCGGCGACTTCCCGGCTGGATCGAACATCGCCGTGCTGTTCCTGATCTTGCTGATGGTGCTCTTCACGCTCGGACGGCGACAGATCGCCGGGGAGGACGCGTGGCAACTTGCCACCAAGACCCGTGCCGCTCGTCAAGAGCTCATCCGGCACCCGCTGTATCGCTCGTTGTCGGTCGTCGGTGCACTGCTGATCGTCGGTGCCGCGCTACTGGTTCCGAGTCAGGTCGACAAGGCCAGCGATCTGCTCAGGTTCTCGGCGATTCCGGTGTACCTGATCGTCGCCCTGTCGGTCACCGTCCTGACCGGATGGGGAGGTCAGCTGTCGCTCGGCCAGTTCGGTTTCGTTGCCGTCGGCGCGTATCTCACCATCTATTACGCCCAGGACCTCCCGTATCTCCTTGCGTTAGCCATCGGCGTCGCATGGGGTGTGGCCGTCGCCGTCGTGATCGGTATTCCGGCCCTTCGTGTGAAGGGTCTCTACCTGGCCGTTGTCACACTCGGATTCGGTTTAGCCATGAGATCGTGGTTCATTCTCGCCGAGAAGTTCGCGCCTGGTGGTGGTGGAACCGCCCAACTGAAGGTGAACCGTTCCGAGGGCTTCCGCCTCCTCTTCTGGGAGGTGAAGGGAACGAACTTCGACGCCGTCTACTGGTTCAGCCTTCTCATGGCGGGTCTCGCCGTCGTTCTGGTGTGGCGACTGCGACGTACCGGAATCGGCCGGTCGATCATTGCGACGCGTGACAACGAGAACTCGGCCGCCGCATACACCGTGGCCCCGTATCGAGCGAAGTTGCTGGCTTTCGGAGTGTCGGGTGGTCTGGCCGCACTTGCGGGTGGCCTCCTGCCCCTCGTCGCCCGCAACGGCCAGTTCAAGATCGATGGCCTTCTCTTCGACTTCGACGAGTCGCTCCGTGTCGTGGCCATCGCCGTGATCGGCGGCATCGGATCGATTACCGGCGCCATTCTCGGAACGTTGCTCATCGTCGCCCTACCCCTCGTGTTCGACGGAACGAAACAAGTCGAGTTGTTCGCCAGCGGCATCGGCATGCTCGTGGTACTTCTTTATTTCCCGAGTGGTCTGGTGTCGATCATTCACTCGGCTCGAGACAACCTCCTGACGTTCATCGCTCGACGTAGCAACTGGAAGCCGCCGGTACGTGCCGAAGGCGCAGCGGTCACATCGTTGTCGTCACGCTCGGGCGAGGCCTCCGACAATTCGCCCCTCGTCGTTCGCGGCCTCTCGGTGAATCTCGGTGGACGCGCCATCGTCACCGACGTGTCGATGGAAGTGCGGCCGGGCGAAATCGTCGGCCTGATCGGAACCAACGGTGCAGGCAAGACAACCATCGTGAATGCAGTGTCGGGACTCGTGCCGTCGACAGGAGTCGTCGAACTCTTCGGCCGAGACGTCTCGGCGATGTCGGCCCATCGTCGCTCACGGCTCGGCCAGGGTCGGGCCTTCCAGAACGCCCGGCTCTTCGCGTCACTCACGGTGCGCGAGACGATCATGGTGGCTCTCGAGGCTCGACAGCGATCGCTGCTCGTGCCGTCACTTCTCGCTCTCCCGCCGTCGCCTTCGCACGAGGCGCGCAAGCGCCGCGAAGCCGACGAGGTGATCAGTTATTTGGGTCTCGGTCGGTACGCCGACTCACTGATGGGCGAACTCTCCACCGGAACGCGGCGCATCGTCGAGCTCGGTGCGCTCATCGCTCTCGACTCTCGCCTCCTGCTCCTCGACGAGCCGACGGCCGGTGTGGCTCAGAAGGAAACCGAAGCCTTCGCTCCACTCATCCGCACCGTCAAGGACGAATTGGGCGCCGCAGTTCTGATCATCGAACACGACATGCCGATGGTCATGTCGATCAGTGATCGCATCTACTGCCTCGAAGCGGGACAGGTGATCGCTGAGGGGGCACCGGCGGAGATTCGTTCGAATCCAGCGGTGATCGCGAGTTACCTCGGAACCGACGAGCGAGCGATCCAGCGCAGCAACACAGGGGAGTGACGTCGGTGGTCTCGTCGTACTCGCACGTTCTGGCCCCTGGCCGCATCGCCGGACTCGAACTCGACAACCGCGTGTTCCTGCCGGCGATGGACATGAATCTCTGCGAAGAGGGGCACATTTCCGAGGGCGAGATCGCGCACTATCGAGCCCGGGCCGCCGGCGGTACCGCCATGGTGATCACCGGAACCGGGGCGGTCGCGTGGCCGGTCGGGGCGACGTCTCGCCATCAGCCAGCCTTCTCGAGCGACGACTACATCCCGGGACTGCGTCGGTTGGCCGATGCGGTGCACGAAGTGGGCGGCAAGTTGTGCATGCAGATGTGCCATCACGGCAAGACGGCCAGTGTCGATTCGGCTGATGGACGTCCGCAACTTGTTCCCTCGTTGCCCGAAGGTTCCCTCGACATGTCGGCCTTACAAGACAATCCGATGAGCGAGTTGATGGCCTTGGCCACTGCGTCGCAGGGCAAGAAGGCGACGTACAAGGTCGCCGATGAAGACGATCTGGCCTGGGTGGTCGATCAATTCGCGCAGGCGGCCCGTCGTATCAAGGCGGCCGGAGTCGATGCGGTCGAGATCCACGGAGCGCACGGCTATCTGATCTCGACCTTCCTGTCGGCTGGCTACAACAAGAGGAACGATCGTTGGGGTGGAACGCTCGAGAACCGCGCTCGTCTCGCGTGTGAGGTGGTGCGCGCTGTGAAGGCCGAAGTCGGTCCCGATTTTCCAGTGATCGTGCGGCTCAACTCGTTCGAGTACGGACTCGAAAACGGCCTCACCCCGAGCGAGACGGCGCGAGCGGCAGCACTCATCGAAGAGGCCGGAGCCGACGCCATTCACGTGTCGGCGAACGCACACAACCCCTTCCGCGATTTCACCGAAGGCCCTCTGCCATCAGAAGTCGGTCAGTACCGGGAGTTCGCCCGTACGGTCAAGAAGTACGTCACCATCCCGGTGATTGCCGTCGGCCGAGTGTTGCCCGAAGTCGCCGACGAGATGATCGCCGCCGGTGATTGCGACTTCGTCTCGATGGGTCGACAGTTGTTGGCCGACCCCGATCTCGTGAACAAGTTGAAGGCCGGACGTCGAGCTTCGGTTCGACCATGTATCAACTGCTACGTGTGCGTCGAACAGAATTTCTTCGATGGAACCCCGAAGTGCGCGGTCAATCCGGCCCTCGGCAACGAGTCTCTCGCCGTCGTTCCGAGGCTCGACGTAGCGCGTCGAGTCGTCGTGGTTGGTGGTGGTCCGGCTGGAATGGAAGCAGCGCGCGTGGCTGCCGAACGCGGAGCGAGCGTCACTCTTCTCGAAAAGGGTGACCGCCTCGGCGGAACGGTCTGGTTCTCGCAACTCACCACTCCAGCCAACGAACAACTCGTGACGTGGCTGACCCACGAGATCGAAAGGCTGGGAGTCGACGTCCGACTGAACACCCGAGCCGACGTGGCGACCGTGGGAGACTTCCGACCAGATGTCGTGGTCGTGGCGACGGGTGCCAAGCGCGGAGTTCCGGCGATTCCGGGCGCCGACCTTCCGCACGTGCGGACCGGCGACCAGTTGCGGGCTCTCATCGCCGGCGAGGACGGTGCCGCCGGTCTCGGGGCGGTTTCGCAACTCGTGGTCGGTATCGGCCGGCGTCTCGGAGTGCTCGCATCTCCGGCCCGAATTCGGACCCTGTCGAAACGGTGGATGCCGATCGGCAAGAACGTCGTCGTTCTGGGCGGAGGGTTGGTGGGTCTCGAGTTGGCCGAGTTCTTGGCCGAGCGGGGTCGGACCGTCACCGTGATCGAAGAGGGAGCCCACCTCGGGCTGCCGATGGCCATGCCGCGTCGATGGACGGCCGTTGGCACGGCCAGTCGACACGGTGTCACTCTCGTACGAAACGCCGCACCCGTGTCGATTTCGACCACATCCGTTCGCTATCGAGTTGGCGAGGACGAATTCGAGGTGCCAGCAAACGATGTGGTGGTGGCCTCGTACGTATCGGCCGACTCCAGCGTCGCCGACGCATTGCGGTCTGGCGGGTTCGACGTTTGGTTGGCCGGTGACGCGATGGACGTGGGCTACATCGAAGGTGCGATGCACTCCGCCCATGCCGTGGCGCGCGAGATCCGATGACACTCGGGGAAGCCCACGCGGTGACGTTCGCCGATCACGTTCGGGCGCGCGCGAACGACGACTCGATCGCCCTCAAGTTCGACGATCGTCAGTGGACCTACCGCGCGTGGTGCGACGAGGTCGCCGTCCGGGCGGCATGGTGGCGATCGGTGATGGCGGAGCGAGCGGACGGCACACCTCCGCATATCGGCGTCCTCCTCGACAACACCCCCGAATTCACCATGTGGCTCGGTGCCGCAGCGGTGGTCGGTGCTGCGGTCGTCGGCATCAATCCCACCCGACGTGGGGCCGAACTCGAGCGCGACATCACGTTCACCGACTGTCAGGTTGTGATCACCGAGCCGTCTCAGGTCGAACTGCTCGACGGCCTCGACCTCGGTGCGGCCGGATCGGTGGGTGGTGATCACGTTCTCGTGGTCGACACCGACCAGCATCGAAATGCGCTTCGACCATTCGCCGGCAGTCGGCTTCCCACGGCCGAAGAATGCCCCGTCGACCCGACCGACAACTTCCTCCTCGTGTTCACCTCCGGGACGAGCGGTGCTCCGAAGGCCGTCATCACGACTCATCGTCGTCTGATGTTCGTCACCCAATCGATGATTGCGATCACTCAATTGACCGCTGACGACACGACGTACATCTCGATGCCGCTCTTCCACTCGAACGCTCTTTTCACGGCGTGGGCGCCATCGGTTGCCGGCGGTGCGGCCGTGGCCCTACGACGCAAGTTCTCGGCATCGGAATTTCTCTCCGACGTACGGCAGTACGGCGCGACCTACTTCAACTACGTGGGTAAACCGCTCACCTACATCCTCGCCACTCCCGAACGGGCCGACGACTCCGACAATCCGCTTCGGCGTGGATTCGGCAACGAGGGCTCCGAGGTCGACATCGCACGTTTCGCGGCGCGATTCGGCTGCGTTCTCACCGACGGATACGGGCAGACCGAGACCGGCGCCTCGATCGTGCGGGTTCCCGACATGCCGACCGGGTCGCTCGGCGTCGCCGCACAGGACTCGATCATGGTTCTCGACCCCGAGACCGGAAACGAATGTCCGCGAGCTCGTTTCGACGAGTCGGGCCGACTGGTGAACGGCGAAGAGGCGACCGGTGAAATCGTCAACACCGGAGGGGGAACCTTCGAGGGCTACTGGAACAACGACGAGGCCAACCGTGAACGTCTTCGCAACGGCGCCTACTGGACGGGCGACCTCGCCTACCGCGACGAGAAAGGTTTCTTCTACTTTGCCGGCCGAACTTCTGATTGGCTTCGCGTCGACGGAGAGAATTTCGCGGCAGCTCCGATCGAACGCATCGTGATGCGTCATCCGAAGGTTCTTCTTGCCGCCGTGTACGGCGTTCCTGATGTCGATGCGGGCGATCGAGCCATGGTCGCTTTGCAACTCCAGCCCGGAACGACGTTCGATATCGACGAATTCGTCGGATTCTTGACCAGTCAAGGCGATCTCGGTCCGAAGTGGATTCCCACGTACGTGGAAGTGGTCGACGAACTCCCGCTCACTCAGACCAACAAGGTGGTGAAGCGCGAGCTGGTGGCGAGGCGCTGGCATTCGGTGGAACGACGCGACGACGCCCGGATCTGGTTCCGTCCGGGCAAGTCTCTCGACTTCAAGTCGTTCACCCGTGACGATGCCACGCGTCTACGCCAGGCCTTTGAGATCGCTGGGCGCAGCCAACTACTCGACTGAACAATTAGGGCACGAGGGCGATCTTGCCGGCCACTTTGCGATCCTCGAGGTCCTGAAGGGCTCGTGCGGCGTCGACGAGGGGATAGGTGACCGGTTCGACCGGACGTAGTCGGCCATCAGCGACGAAGCGCAACACGTCTTGGAGCATCGCATCGTTGGCGGCGGGATTCTTTCCGGCCCAGCCTCCCCAGTCCACGCCGGTCACTCGCCGGTTGCGCAACAACACCTGATTGGCCGGGAGTTTCGGAATCCCGGCCACGAAGCCGATCACTAGGTACTGGCCATCGTCGTTCAGCGCACGTAGCGACACTTCGCCGAACTCACCGCCGACCGGGTCGTACACGTAGTCGACGCCTCCGCCCGAGATCTGCTTGGCCGCTTCTTTGATCTCGTCGGCTGTCAGACGGGAATCGATCGCAGCCTCGGCGCCGCGATCGGTGGCGAGGGCCCGCTTGTCGTCGGTCGACGCAACGGCGATCACCCGCAGACCGAGGGCCCGACCCACGTCGACGGCAGCCAGTCCCACGCCACTTCCGGCTCCGGACACGAGAAGCCATTTGCCGGCTTCCACATGGGCTCGCTCGACGAGTGCGAACCAGGCGGTGAGGTAGCTCTGCATGAACGTCGCGGCCTGGCCGTCGGAGAGCGTGTCGGGGAGGACGATGATGCGCTTCGCGGGAACCACGACTTCGTCCGAGTATCCACCGAGACCGACATTGGCGAACACTCGCTGGCCCACGGTCACATCGGTGACGTCGGGAGCCACCTCGGTGACACGTCCCACCACTTCCATGCCGGGGACGAAAGGTGTGGGTGGCTTGATCTGGTACTTGCCCTGAACGAAGAGACCATCGACGTAGTTCACGCCGCATGCGCTCACGTCGATGCGGACGCACGACGGAAACATCTCGGGTGAAGGACGTTCCTCCACCACAAGTTGATCGATGGGTGCGAATGTACGGCAGACAACGGCGCGCATGGGAGAACGGTAGGCGATCTGACACACTTGACATGAACCGGCCCTTCGACCAAGAGGGGCGACGACAGACAAGGCGGAGACGGCCATGGGAACCATCTGCGTGACTGGAACGGCGTCGGGAATCGGCGCTGCCACCAAGGCACTCCTCGAGAGTCGTGGCCATCGGGTCATCGGAGTCGATCTGCACGACGCCGACGTCACAGGCGACCTGTCGCAGCCCGCTGATCGCGAGCGCATCGTGGCCGAAGTGACCTCCGCGTGTGGTGGCGCCCTCGACGGTCTCGTTCCGTGCGCGGGTCTCAGTACTCCTGCCCCCAACCGACTCATCGTGTCGGTCAACTTCTACGGAACCCTTGCCGTGGTGAACGGATTGCGTCCGGCGTTGGCGAAAGGCACCGATCCAGCGGTCGTCATGGTCTCATCGAACTCCACCACGATGACACCAGGCTTACCGGTCGACGAAGCAATGGCGTATCTGAACTCCGATGAGTCGGTCATGGTCGAGCGTTACGCCGACCCCGCCGCGTTTCTCGCCTATCCGGCCGGAAAACTCGCCATCGCTTTCTGGACGCGGATGAACGCGCCGGGATGGATGAAGGACGGCATTCGCCTCAACGCGGTGGCTCCCGGCGTGATCGACACGGCCATGACCCGACCACTCCTCGACGATCCGAACATGAAGTCGGCTCTCGAGCACATTCCGATTCCGCGTGGCCGATGGGGCAAACCCGAGGAGATCGCGAACGCCATCGGGTTCCTCGTGTCCCCCGACTCGTCCTACGTCGTCGGGCAAGTTCTCTTCGTCGACGGTGGAACCGACGCGATGCTGCAGCCCACGGCCCATCCGCACCCGCTTCCCGGAGGTCGGTGACCCGTGGCCTTCCGCGACGTCGATCCGGTCGCGTGGCTCGTTGCCTGTGAGGACATTCGGCAGCTAGCGAGTCGCTATGCGATCCACTACGGAGCACGAGATCTCGATCCATTGGTCGGGTTGTTCGTACCCGACATCCGAGTCACTCGCGAGACCTCGGGCCGTCAGGCCTTGAAAGAGTCGTTCGACGGGCAGTTCCGTTCACTCGGTCGCGTCATTCTCCAGGTGTCGAACCACCTCATCGAGGTGAGCGGCCCCGACGACGCCACGGGCATCGTGTCGTGTCGAGGTGAGATCGAGGATTCGCTCGGTAACTGGATCGTTCACCAGATTCAGTACCACGACACGTACCGCCGAGTGGACGGGGCGTGGGGCTTCGTGAAGCGACGACATCTGTTGTGGTACGGACACGACATGG
>Ga0075478_10000299_pt1 | contig 17981 bp, 19 predicted proteins | sample DEB08_DNA_15_FD_71483 | JGI IMG/M metagenome (GOLD analysis project Ga0075478, IMG submission 71483) | Aqueous microbial communities from the Delaware River and Bay under freshwater to marine salinity gradient to study organic matter... | ecosystem: Environmental > Aquatic > Marine > Coastal ...
ACGTGGGTGTGAAGGACGGTTGCGATCCCGGCCGCCGTCTCCGTATTCAGGGCGTGGTCGACGCAGGTTCGGTCGAGAACGACGGTGTGGTCACGTCGTTCTCGGTGTCGTTCAATGGTGCGCGACTTCCAGTGCGTTACGACGGCGAGCCGGGTGGAATCTTCAAGGAGTGCATACCGGTCGTGGTGCACGGTGTCGTGCAGAACGGCGTATTCCTCGGTGATCGCATCGAGGTGAAGCATTCGAACGAATACGTCGCCGACAATCCTGATCGTGTCGACGACGACGTCTACGCAGCGCCGGAGGACTCGGCGTGCTCGCCGTCGGTCTGAACGCCGCCGCCGGACGCGGGGCCATTCTTCTCGGTGTTCTGGTCTGCGCCTTCGGCATCGTCGTCACCGTCGCTGGTATCCGTCAGGGCAACACCCGTGTGTTGCGTTCGACTGCTCGTTACTCGTATGTGGCTTTTGCCGCCGCTCTGATTGCGTTCGTGGTGATGGAGCGCGCGCTCATCACCCGTGACTTCAGCCTCGCCTACGTGCAGCAGGTCGGATCGCGCAGCACTCCTGGGCTGTACAACGTGACGGCGCTCTGGAGCGCTCTCGAAGGATCGATCCTCATGTGGATCCTGATCCTCACCGGGTTCACGGTGGCGGTGGCGGTCAAGTTCCGCAAACGACGTGACGACGTTCTGCTTGCGTGGGCCATGGTCGTCATGCTCGTGGTCGCTCTTTTCTTCTTTCTTTTGGCCTTCGGTCCGGCCGATCCTTTCGCACTCGGTCCGTCCGGCGTCACCGACGGACCCGGACCCAATCCGTTGCTGCAGAACCACATTCTCGTGGTGTTCCACCCGCCGATCCTCTATCTCGGTTACGTCGGTTTCACGGTGCCCTTCGCGTTCGCGATCGCGGCGCTGATCACCGGACGGGTCGGTGAAGGTTGGCTCCTCGAGACTCGACGCTGGACTCTGTACTCGTGGGGCTTCCTCACCCTCGGCATCGTGCTCGGCGGTTGGTGGAGTTACGAAGTGCTGGGTTGGAGCGGTGTGTGGGCGTGGGATCCGGTCGAGAACGCCAGTTTTTTGCCCTGGCTCACCGGAACGGCGTTCTTGCACTCGGTGATCGTTCAAGAGCGTCGAGGCATGCTTCGCGTCTGGAACCTGAGTCTCGTGATCGCCACCTTCAGCCTCACGATCCTTGGCACGTTCCTCACTCGATCGGGTGTCATCAACAGTGTGCACGCCTTCGCCGAGGGAAGTGTGGGTCCGTGGCTACTCGTCTTCTTCACGATCGTCGTCGCCGTATCGGTGGTACTCATCGGATGGCGAGGTGATCGGTTGCGAGCACCTGGCACGATCGATTCGCCGCTCAGCCGTGAAGGCGCATTTCTCGCCAACAACGTTCTCTTCAGCGTGTTCGCCTTCGTGGTGCTCCTCGGCACCGTGTTCCCTTTGGTCGTCGAGGCATTGCAGGATCGCCGTCTGGTTGTGGGCGCTCCGTTCTTCGATCGCATGACGAAGCCCATCGGTCTCACCATGCTCTTCCTCATGGCCGTGGCCCCGGTGCTGCCTTGGCGCAAGACCACGGGTGAGGTGTTGCGCGACCGGTTGTTCTGGCCAGCGGTGTGCGGAGTGGCGGCACTCGCTTTCGCCGTCGTGATCGGCAACGCCGGCTGGGCACCGTTGCTCGCCTTCGGTCTGGGTGGATTCGCCGCTGGTTCGGCCTTGCGTCAACTGGGTCTGGCCACACGCCGCAATGGGTGGCGCGGATTCGTCGGGCGGGCCAATGGCGGCATGATCGTGCACCTCGGTGTGATCGTCATGTCGGTTGCCCTCGCTGCTTCGGGCGCCTACACCCGAAGTCAGGAGTTCGTGATGGAAGTGGGCGAATCCGTCGAGTTCTCGGGCCACACCTTCACATTCGAAGGCCTGTCCCTCGAGACCGATTCGGTGAAGTCGTCGTTGAAGGCGGCTGTGCGCATCGACGGCGGCCCGGTCTACGAGCCGGCTCGTAGCAAGTATCTGCAGCAGGGCATGGACATCGGAACGCCGAGCGTTCGATCGGGATTCCGACACGACCTGTACCTGACCCTCGAAGGTGACGTACGCCCCGACGACACCGAAGCTCGTATCAAGGTGTTCGTGAAGCCGATGATTCTCTGGCTCTGGATCGGCGGAGGTTTGCTCGGGCTCGGCACGGTGTTGTCGGCCTTCCCGGGTCGACGGCGCCGCCCCGAAGCTCCGGTGTCGGAAGGCATCTCGTCACGTGACGAGGAGGGCTTGCGTGTCTGAGCGTCGTCGAATCGGACCACTGGTCGCCGGTGCGAGTGCCGTGGTGATCGTGTTCATGGTGACGATCTTCGCAATAGCGGCCGGTCGTTCGACCGAGACGGCCGACTCGCCGCTGCTCGGTCGTCCGGCACCTTCGATCACGAGTACCACGTACGACGACGCGACGTTCGATCTGTCGAGACGCCGTGGTTCGTGGGTCGTGCTCAACTTCTTCAACTCCACCTGCGTGCCCTGCAAGCGCGAGCATCCCGAATTGGTGAAGTTCCATGAGGCCCAGAGCAGTGGCGGTGGAGTCGACGCCGAACTCTTCACCATCGTGAACGACGACGACGAGAGTGCGGTCCGCAAATTCTTCGCTGACAACGGTGGTGGTTGGCCGATCGTCCGTGACGAGAACAGTGAGATTTCGGTGGCCTTCGGTGTGGCCAAGGTTCCCGAGACATGGATCGTCAGCCCAACTGGCCTCGTGGTCGAACGTTTCGCCGGCGAGGTCACCGCCGAACTTCTGAGCACGGTGCTCGAAATGTTCGACAGAGGTGCGACATGAGCCGGATGTCGAAGGTGGTGAAAGGTCCGCTCGGTTGGTTGATACTTCTCTTCGCTTCGGTGACGTTGCTTGCAATCGGTATCCAGCGCGATGGCGGTCCGTCCACCCCACAGGAAAGGATCGACGCCGTCTCGCAACGACTCGCCTGTCCCACCTGCGACGGTGAGAGCGTTTTCGAATCCCGAGGCAGCGCTTCGATCGCCATCAAGCGTGAAGTCGCTCGATTGGTGTCCGACGGACAACTCACCGATGGTGAGATCGTGCGTTCGATCGAAGCAAGTTTCGGTAGCGACGTCCTACTCGTTCCGCGTTCGTCTGGTCTCGAAGGTCTCGTCTGGGTACTTCCGGTGGCGGTTGCTGTGGTGGCCGTGGTCGGCATGGGCTTCGTTTTTCGGCGGTGGAGACGCGAGAACCGGAGTGTCGTTGCCACCGATGACGACGAGGTGCTGGTCGCCTCGGCTCGTCGTCAGCGGAGCGAGTCGTGACACCGGAAGAACGGGCGATTCGCGAGGAAGAACGCGACTTCCTGTTGTCGTCGCTCGACGATCTCGAACGAGAGCGACTGGCCGGCGACGTCACCGACGACGACTACCACGCGCTGAAGGAGTCGTACACCGCTCGTGCGGCAGCGGTACTTCGCGAACTCGATGATCGTGTGTCGTCCCATACGTCGACCGAACCGTCGACACCCGACGCCATGACTCGTCCGCGTCGTTGGAAGGCCATTGTCATCGGCGCCATGGTCGTCGCCGTGGCAATCGTCGCCGGAATCGTGGTGGCCAACAGCGCCGGTGAGCGACTTCCAGGTCAGACCATGACCGGCACGATCGGTGACGGCAGTGTCACCTCACTTCTCGTAGAGGCCCGGGCCACCGGGATGGCCGACATTCCGCGAGCGGTCGATCTCTACTCACAAGTGTTGGCCGTCGAGTCCGACAACGTCGAGGCTCTCACGTACATCGGCTGGCTCACCGTTCTGTCGGCCACGCAGGACCAGACCTCCGACATCGACATCGTTCGCGAACGGTTCCAGTCAGGCCTCGTGCTGCTCCGACAGGCGACTGTCGTCGACGACACCTATCCCGATGCTCACTGCTTCCTCGGCATCACGTTCTTCCGCTTCATGGACGATGCCGAGGCGGCCGCTCCTGAAGTTCAGAAGTGCCTCGACTCGAATCCTCCGGCCGAGGTGGCCGCACTCGTGGAAGGTCTTGCCGCTGACATCGCCGGTAGCGAGCCCTGAGCGAACGTTTGCTCAGTCGTCGTCCTGAGGAGGCGGCCAACATGTCGCAGCGATCACATCACTGCCATGTCGATCGAGCACCCACACCGACGCCTTGCGCCAATCGGGATCGGAGAGCATCTCGGCACCTCGTCGCTGCAGTGCGGTGATGACCTCGGGGATCACGTCACCGTGGCTGCACAGCACCGAACCGTGGGGGAGAGACGTCACGAGTTCGAGGGCACCTTCGAGTCGAAATCCTTCGGCCAGTCGATCGTCGTCTTCGATCACGAGATCGAGGTGAGTCGACAGCGGCTCGATCGTCTGACGGCACCGAACGAATGGACTCGAAACGAGCTGGAGGCCGCCATGGGGTGTCACGAGCTCGGCGATTCGCTCGCACACTCGCTCAGCTTGTCGCCACCCCTTCTTGGTGAGCGGACGGTAGCGATCGTCGCCGTCCCACTTCGAACGATCACCGGCTTTGGCGTGTCGGACCAGGAAGAGCGTGTCGGGCACGGAGGGAAGATATCAGGGGTCCGACGACGCGATTCAAACGCCGTTGGGTCAGACTTTCGTGTATGGGATTCTTCGAGCGCAATCGTCAAGAGACGGTAGAGAAGGGTTACGACGCAGCACGCCTTCCTCCCGGTCAGTACCTCACCGATCGCTTTCCTGTCCTGCACGTGGGTGACGTACCGACGTACTCACCCGGCGAGTGGAATCTCTCGATCTTCGGACTCGTTCACCGCCCGTTCACCCTGACCCTCGACGAGTTGAAGGCTCTGCCGGCCACCACCCTCACATTCGACATCCATTGCGTGACGAAGTGGAGCAAGTTCGACACCACCTGGACCGGCGTCCGTGTGCGCGATCTGTTCGAAATGGCTGGTGTTCAACCCGAGGCGACTCACGTGATGGAACATGCCGAGTTCGGTTACACGACCAATGTGCCGCTGCCCGACATCACCACCGACGAAGCGTTGGTTGCCTACGCCTACGACGGGGAGGAAATCGAGGCCGATCACGGTGGCCCTGTGCGGATCGTGATCCCGCATCTCTACTTCTGGAAGAGCGCGAAATGGGTTCGAGGTCTCGAGTTACGTCCGTCCGACGCCCCCGGCTTCTGGGAGCGCAACGGTTATCACATGTACGCCGACCCGTTCAGAGAACAGCGCTTCTGGAACGACTGATCAGCCTTCGTCAGTCACCAGTTTGCGTATTTCGTCGAACATCCATCTGGCCACTTCCTCTGCACCGCGTGTCGAATAGTGGAGTCCGTCCACGCGCTCGATCGCGTCGCAGTTGTCGGGAAACGACGGACACACGATGTCGGCCAACGGAAGTAGAAATGTGCGGTTCGAGTCGATCGAGTTGCGAATCGTCTCGGATTCACAGATGGTTCCACGCGCCTGTTCTGTGGAAATGTCGAGACGCGGAACCGGTAGGACGATGACGGCTTGATGGTCGCTGGCCAGAGTCTGCAACCAGTTCACCCGATTGCGAATCGCGTCCCGGCCCTCGCTCGTGCAGAACTCGATCGGTGATCCGTTCCAACTCAATTCGCCGCCGGTTCCACCCCACCAGAACACCACGAAGTCGGGGTCACCGTTGCGGATGGTGTCGTCGAGGGATTCGATGAAGGGCGTGCACAGATCGGGGAGGTACTGATCGACCGCGTGGGGTGAAGGCACGCAAGCGGCCTCGGCCGACACACCGACTTCGAAACCCATCTCCGAACCCACGCTGGCGATCTGACGGCTGGCGAGAGCCGGAACCGAATCTCCGATCATGAGGACGCGAGGTGGCGGCGTGAACAATTCCGGTGTTTCCGAAGTCGGTGAGTCGCGCACCGGTAGAGGGATGGAAGTGACCACCTCGTCCGGTGGGGCCACCGGCTTGGCGACCGCAACACCGACTGACAGCGCGATACATGTCGAAGCCACAACGGCCACCGGCAGGCCGCGGGTCGAGCTCCGTCGTCGAATGGGCTGCTCGACCAAGTGATACGACACACTTGCCAGAGCGATCGTGATCGCCACCACGAGTGCGAATCGAATCCAGATCGAGATGCTCTCGAGTGCGATGGCGACCGGGCGGTGGAACAGGTAGAGACCGTACGACCACAGACCGAGACGTCGGAGGACCGGATTGCACAGCGGTCCACTCGTGATCGCGGCCGCCGAGATCACGGCCACGAGTCCGCAGAGTGAAATCGCCAACATGCGGCCACGGAACATGTCAGTGTCGCCCACGCCATGGCGAGCCATCCAGGCGCCCAAAGCCAGCGATGTGACGAGGAGAAGGTGATTGGCCCACGACGGAAGGCGACGGAGCGAGAGGCCGGCGACGACTGCACCGAGCGCGAAAGTGGACGCCCGGGTGTCGGTGCCCTGATACAGGCGATCGATACTCCAGCCGTTCGACGCACCGTACGAAGCGAATCCGAACGAAAGCACGACGATCGCGGCAGCCGCGACGCGGATTCCGACTCGCGATCGCCCGATGATGACGAGTCCGGCGATCAACATCGGCCAGACGAGATAGATCTGCTCTTCGATCGCAAGCGACCACAGGTGTTCGAGCGGATCAGGGTTGGCGAACTCGTCCCAGTAGCTACGACCTCCCGTGATGTTGAGCCAGTTCGTGGCGTAGGTGGCCGCACCGAGGAGTCCGCGACGACGGATGTCGACGAGATCGAGCAGGCCGAGTACGGCGACGAGGACGATCGACACTCCGAGAGCAGGAAGGAGGCGCCTTGCTCGCCGAGCCCAGAAGGCGCGAAGTGACAGCCGGTCGGTGCGCTCGATCTCGTCGATCACGAGTCCGGTGATCAGCCAACCTGACAGCGCGAAGAATACGTCGACTCCGACCCATCCCCAGTCGAAGACTCCGCTGTGGAACCCGATGACCGAGACGACGGCAAGTGCCCGCAGCCCGTCGAGGCCGGGTCGATACCCGAGACCCGTCGCCGCCGGTAGTCGTTCCATGTGGGTGATTCACGTCGTCGGGCGCCGATCTTCGGACGCCTGAGAGCAACGTGCCTCAGTTGACTTTCAGAAACTTGCTGAAGATCTTCTTCGGCTTCATGTCCTTCGCGATCTTCTCGGCGATCGAATGGAACATACGAGCTGCTTCACTCTCCGGGTCCACGGCCGTGATCGGTCGTCCATTGTCGCCACCTTCGCGCAACTGCGGAACGAGAGGTAATTGTCCGAGGAGGGGAACGCCGAGTTCATCGGCGAGTTCTTTTCCGCCACCGCTACCGAACAATTCGTAGCGCTTGCCGTCGTCGCCGACGAACCACGACATGTTCTCGATCACACCCTTCACGGGCAGATTGACCTTGGCGGCCATTGCCGCCGACAGACGAGCAACTTTTTGCGCCGCCTGCTGCGGCGTGGTGACCACGTACACCTCGCCACGGGGTAGATACTGACTGAGCGACAGAGCGATGTCGCCGGTTCCCGGTGGCATGTCGATGAGCAGAAAGTCGGGTTCGTCCCAATAGACGTCGGTGAGGAACTGTTCGAGGGCCTTGTGCAACATGGGTCCGCGCCACACGACGGCCTGACCATCGGGTACGAAGTAGCCGATCGAAATGCATCGCACGCCGTACGATTCGGGAGGAAGCAACATGCGATCGATCACGACCGGATCGCGATCGGCACCGAGCATGCGCGGAATCGAGAACCCGTAGATATCGGCGTCGACCACACCTACTTTGTGGCCCTGTGCGGCGAGAGCCACGGCCAAGTTGGTGGTGACACTCGACTTTCCGACACCTCCCTTACCCGACGAAATGAGGAGGGGGCGGGTCTTCGAGCCAGGCTGAGCGAAGGGAATGACCCGTCCTTCGGCGTGGCCGTGGGCCTGACCTTGGCCCGCCGTGGCCGATGGATCGCCGTGGAGCTTTTCGCGAAGCGTCGCTCGCTCGTCATCGGTCATGACGGTGAAGTCGAGATTCACGCGGGTCACACCGGGAAGGGGGGTGACGGCGCCGTTCACGCGGTTCGAGATCTCGTTGCGCAAGGGGCAGCCGGCCACGGTGAGGGCGACGAGAATGCCGACCGTTCCGTCGGATTCGATGGTGACATCGCGCAGCATGCCGATGTCGACGATGGAGCGATGCAGTTCGGGGTCTTCGACCGGCCGGAGGGCGTCGACGACCTGCTCACGGGTGAGTGTCATGGGTGGGGGCTCCCGGTTCGTGGTGCCAGCGTGATTGCTCACGCCGAATTTGCACTATGGCGATAGGTAGAATACCGGCGTGTCGACGAGCACCCCCACCTCTGCGAGCGGTTCTCGTTCACCGGCAGGCGCTTTCACAGCCACGGTGGCCGCCATCACCAACGCATTCGGTGATCCGACTCGCCGAGCGATCTACATGTTCCTGCGAGACCACGTCGATGGTTCAACGGCGGCTGAAGTGGCCCGAGAAGTCGGTGTGCATCCGAATGTGGCCCGTCACCATCTCGACAAATTGGCTGCCGGTGGTTACGTCGAGGTGTCGGTGGCTCGTTCGGCCGGTGCAGGTGCCGGACGACCGTCGAAAAAATATGTGGCGGTCGCCGATCGGGTCGAGGGTGAACTACCCATCCGCAGCGACGACCTCGTGTTGAGTCTCCTCGGCAAGACGTTGGCATTGCTGCCGCACGATCGAGCTCAGGCCATCGCCGAAGAAGTGGGGCAAGAGTACGGACGTGCCATGGCCACCGCTCTCACCGGAGACGACCTGACCATCGGTCAGCGAAGCCTGCGATCGGCGATGCAGGCGGTGGCCGATGCGCTGACGGCCCATGGTTTCGCGTCGCACGCCGAGAAGCGCAACGACCAGTTGCGCATCATCAACAACCATTGTCCGTTTGGTGACGTGGCGCTCGAGCACCCGGTGGTGTGTGCGGTCGATCGGGGCATGGTGAAGGGGATGTTGAAAGCTCTGTATGGCGATGCCGACGTGTCGACGAGCGCCTCGTTGCCCCAGGGCGACACCTTCTGCGCCACCGTGGTCTAGCCGGTAGCGTCGATCGAGTCGGTCTGAAGGAGGACGTCGTGGAAGTTCGCATCGTGGTCAGCAACGTCGGTCGGGAAGTCGTGATCGAACAGGCCGACGATCAACTCGATGCCACGCGCAAGCAGGTTGAAACGGCGCTATCGGGCGCGGTCGACGTGTTGTGGCTCGTCGACAAGCGCGGACGTCAGGTGGGAGTGTCGGCCTCGAAGATCGCCTATGTCGAGATCGGGTCCACCGACAAGGATCGAAAGATGGGGTTCGGGTCGTAACCGAATTCCTGTTCCGACACCGCGCTGTCGGGCAGACTTGAGACATGGCGACTCTTGCCGATTTCGTCCGGCAGCACACCGATCTTCCCCGTGAGGACGCCGCCCACCTGCAGCAGCTGATCGGTGAGTGGGGAATGCTCGCCGACCTGAGTTTCGCCGACCTCGTTCTCTATTTACGCGATCGCAACGGCAACTGGATCGTGGGAGCTCAAGTGCGTCCGGCCACTGGTCGCACGATCTACCCCGACGACCTCGTGGGAGGTTGGGCCAACGACGCGACCACGACGCTGGTCGACCGCACGTTCCATGACGGCGGGATCGGTGAGGCCGAGATCCAGATGGACGACATCGACGATCCGGTGCACGTGCTCGCCATCCCGGTGCGCAGTGTGCGTGGTTCGATCGCCGTTCTGACCCGTAACTGGTCGTCGCTGTTCAGCCGTCAGCCAGGTGAACTCGAGCGCACCTATTTGGGGATCTTCCAGCGGTTCGCCCAGATGGTGTCGGACGGAACCTTTCCGTTTCCGGGTCGTGCCGCCGACCTGAGCGCGGCACCGCGGGTGGGCGACGGGGCGATCGTGTTCGACGAGAACACCCGCGTGCAGTACGCGTCGCCGAATGCCAACTCGACTCTTCATCGAGTCGGTATTCCCACCAACGCGGTCGGGCAGACGCTGTCGGAGTTGGGATTCGCCGACAGCCCGGCTCGTCAGGCCTTCGAGACGTTGCGGCCGGTGATCGAGGAGTTCGATCAATCCGAGGACGTCACTCTCTTGGTGCGGTGCATTCCGATCGTGTCCGAAGGTGTGGTCACCGGTGGTGTGTTGTTCGTGCGCGATGTGACCGAGGTGCGCCGCCGTGATCGCATGTTGCTGTCGAAGGACGCGACCATTCGCGAAATTCACCACCGCGTGAAGAACAACTTGCAGACCATCTCGTCGCTGTTGCGTCTTCAGGCTCGTCGTCTGCAGGCCCCCGAGGCCAAGGCGGCCGTTCAGGACAGCGTGCGGCGAATCCGAACGATCGCTTTGGTGCACGAGACGTTGTCGCGTGAACCAGGTGAAGATTTCGCCTTCGTCGAGATCGTGCGTCCGCTCATGCGTCTGGCCGAGGAGAGTCTGCAGTCACCCGATCGCCCCGTTCGATTCCTCATGAAGGGCGACGGAGGTCGTCTACCGGCCAACATCGCCACACCTCTGTCGGTGGTGGTGACCGAGTTGCTGCAGAACGCGATCGATCACGGCTTCCCTGAAGGCAGCGCAGGTGGAACGGTGGTCGTTCTGCTCGGCGGCGACGACGACACGATCCACATCAAGGTCGTGAACGATGGTCGTGGGCTCGACCCAGGCTTCGATCTCGATGCGGCTACCGGATTGGGACTGTCGATCGTGCGAACCCTCGTGACTACCGAACTCGACGGCACGATCGAGATGCGCGCCGGAGGACCGACCGATTTCGAAGAAGTGGGGATTGCCGGCGTGCGCAAGGGCGACGGCACGGTCGTCGAGCTACGGCTCCCGCGCTGAGCGGGCCAGCGCTCAGCTGGCGGCTGCGCCAGCGTTGTTGACCTGAGCGGCCTTCAACGCCTTGTTGCGAGCGGCGATGCGACGGCGAATGTCGCGGCGCTCCTCCTCGGAGGTTCCTCCCCAGATGCCCGAGTCCTGATTGGTCTCGATGGCGAAGTCGAGGCACTCGATCTTGACCGGGCACTCGTCGCACACCTGCTTGGCCCGATCGATCTGAAGAAGAGCCTGTCCGGTCGTTCCGACGGGGAAGAAGAGTTCCGGGTCGGTGTCCTTGCAGACGGCATCGACGCGCCAGGTGTAGTCGGCAGAACCGAGGGCCAAGGACGAGGCGAGGATCGACACGATGTACTCCTGGGGATCGAGGGGTGGGGGTCGGGGGACGAAAGTCCTCCGAGGGACAAGCGTGTCAAACCGTCTGGGTGGGATCAAGAGGTCGGCCAAAATTTCCCCCAATTTCCCCGAATCACTTGCGCACAAACCCCCACTTTTCGCGCACCCTGTTGCGGTAATGACCTGTAGAGGGGGTAAGCGCTACAGGGTGGGCGATTTGCGTAGGTTTTGGAGGAGAGGGGTTGGGATGCAGGTGATCGCACATCGGGGGGCGTCGAAGGCCGAACCCGAGAACACCATTGCCGCCTTCGAGCGGGCCCACCAGCTTCGGGCCGACGCCGTCGAACTCGACGTCCGTCGGACTCGCGATCACGTACTCGTCGTGCATCACGATGCTGTGCTTCCCGACGGTCGCGTGATCGTTCACACCAATTTCGCCGACTTGCCGTCCCACGTTCCCACACTCGGCGCCGCTCTCGATGCCTGTCAGCCCATGTGGGTGAACGTCGAGATCAAGAACGATCCGAACGAGCCCGACTTCGATCCGTCCGATCACATCGCCGACGCGACTCTCGACGAGTTGTCACGACGATCAGAAGGCGACGAACGGTGGTTGATCTCGTCGTTCCGTCGCGAGACGATCGATCGCTGTCACGAACTTCGTCCGAGCATTCGCACGGCCTGGCTCACGATCGCCGTCGCACCCAATACGGCAACCGACCTCGCCGCGTCCGGACACTCTGCTGTTCATCCGTGGTTCAGCATCGTCACCCGCGAGATGATCGACGCGTTCCACGATGTCGGTTTGCAGGTCAACACCTGGACGTGCGACGACCCCGAGCGCATGCGCGAACTGATCGAGTGGGGGATCGACGGCATCTGCACGAACGTGCCCGACGTCGCCGTCACGTTCCGCTGAACTGCCGACTACGTCGGGAAAACCAATCGAACGGCATCGGGTACGTGACGGAAGTGCAGGCGATTGGTTTCACCCAAGTAGTCGCCATCCACCTGATACGGGAATCTCGATGCTCCTTCGATCACGAGTTCGTCGACGGCATCGAACACTGCGACGTGTTCGTTCGGCGTGATGCCGCCGCCCCGCAACGCACCGGCGAGCGATGCGAAGATCGCGCGCGCCGACATCGTGCGGAACGTGATCGCCACCAACGGTCGGTCGAGTGTGGCGTTGGGTGACAAGTCGAGAGGACGATTGCCGAGGAACGTGTACGGGTTGGTGTTCATCACGATCGTGAAGTAGCCGTCGTGCACGAACTTGGTTCCGGTACTCGGTGTGCCATCGGCACCGTGTCCACCGATCGATGCATCAGCCGCCACGGTGAAGTGCGGCTGCTTGCGGTCGTACCGCACCAACCACGTGTGCAGCGCGGCGTAGATGAAGAGGGGATGTCCGGCCCACCTCTTCAGGTAGGCGCGTTGCTCGACGGTGCGCACCACCGCGGCGTCGTATCCCACACCCGTGTGGAAGCAGAAGAAGCGTCCGTCGACACGACCCAGTCCGATCGGCCGAATGGAACGGGAGGGATCCCGAAGGGCCGCGACCAGGAGATCGACGGCGGCCACCGGATCGTTGGGAAGGCCGATCGTGCGGGCGAACACGTTGGTGCTCCCACCCGGCAGCACCCCGAGCGAGGTGTCGCTGCCAGCCACACCAGTGGCCACCTCGTTGAGCGTGCCGTCACCGCCGAAGGAAATGACGAGGTCGAGGCCCCGGTGAGCGGCGTCCTGGGCGTACCGGGTGGCGTGTCCGCGCCGGTTGGTCTCGACCAGCTGGACATCGTGGTCTCGGGACAGGGCCCGGTGCACGATCACCATGTTGCGGGCGGTCACCGAGGAGGCGAACGAGTTCACGACCAGGAGGATCCGCACGGGTCGACGGTACCAGCGGCCCCCGCGGTGGGTCGTGCGTCACGCCCAGCTGATCGGTGCGCCGTCGGTTGTGTGAACCTGCGCACAAGCGACCAGAATGCCCGTCATGAACGTCATCGTCTGTGTGAAGCAGATCCCCGATCCGGCCCTGCCCGGAGCCCTCGATTCCGGTACCAACACCTTGAAGAGGGACGGCAAATTGATCCTCGACGACTCCGACGCCTATGGCGTCGAGATGGCCCTCCAGCTGGTCGATGCGGCCGGCGGCGGAGAGGTCAGCCTGGTCTCGATGGCCCCGAACGGCGAGACAGCCGGTCTCCGCACGGCGTTGGCGATGGGTGCGGCCAAGGCCGTGCTCGTGTCCGATCCGGCGTTGCAAGGTTCCGATGCCCTCACGACCGCCAAGATTCTGGCCGCCGCAGTTCAGCGTCTCGGAGGTGCCGATCTCGTGATCGCCGCCACCGAGTCGAGTGACGGTTACACCGGCACCGTTCCCGAGCAGATGGCCGAAGTTCTCGGTCTGCCGTCGGTCACTTTCGCGAAGAAGGTCGCCATCGATGGCGGCACGTTGAAGGCCGACCGTCAGACCGAAGCCGGGTACGACGAAGTCACTTGTCCGCTGCCGGCTCTCGTGTCGGTGACGGCCGGTGTGGTCGAGCCTCGGTACCCGAGTTTCAAGGGCATCATGGCTGCCAAGTCGAAGCCGGTCGAAGAAGTGACCGCTTCCGATCTCGGTGTCACTCCGGTCGGTTGGGCCGGAGCCAACCAGAGCATCAGCAATGTCGCCGAAGCCGAAGCTCGCCAGGCCGGCGAGATCATCGAGGACGACGGCGAGACGTTCGGCAAGATCGTGACCTTCCTCGAAGGTCTGAAGGTCATCTGAGAGAGCGAGGACGAAGATCATGGCAATCAACAACATCTGGGTGTTCGCACAGGTCGCGAACGGAGCCCCCACTTCTGCATCGCTCGAACTCGTCACCAAGGCCCGCAGCCTCGGTGGATCGATCAGCGTGTGGGTCGCCGGTGACGGCAACGCCATCGCTGCCACGCTCGGCGAGTACGGCGCAAGCAAGGTCTACGGCGTCGATTACGGCAGCAATCTCGCCGGTGCCGCCGTCGCCTCGGCGATGAAGGCCACGATCGACGGCGGTGATTCGCCCGACCTCGTGATGTTCCCGCAGTCCTATGAAGGTCGCGACGTGATGGCCCGCTTGTCGGTCAAGCTCGACCGCACGGTGCTCACCAACAATGTCGACATCGCGGCAGCGGGTGATTCGGTGTCGGTCACCACACCGATCTTCGGTGGCAACACACTCGTGACTTCTACCTTCACTGGAGCGGCTCCGTATCTCGCAGCGTTCCGTCCGAAGAGCTTCAATCCCGAATCGGCCGGCGGCGGAGCACCATCGGTGGTCGCTGTCGCTCTGCCCGACCTCGGTGCCACGGGTGGCGCCTCGGTCACGGCAGTGCACGTCGAAGAGACGACAGGTCCCAAGCTCGACGAAGCCGACATCGTCGTGTCGGGTGGTCGCGGTCTCGGCGAGAGCGAGAAGTACGCAATGATCGAAACCCTCGCCAAGTTGCTGAAGGGTGCTCCGGGCGCGTCGCGAGCCATCGTCGACGCCGGCTGGGTGCCGTATTCGTACCAGGTGGGCCAGACCGGCAAGGTCGTGAAGCCGAGCGTCTACATCGCGGCCGGCATTTCGGGCGCCACCCAGCACATGGTGGGTATGAAGGGTTCGAAGAACATCATCGCCATCAACAAGGACAAAGAAGCTCCGATCTTCGGTGTGGCTGACCTCGGCATCGTGGGCGACGTCCACAAGGTGTTGCCGAAGCTCATCGAGGCCCTGCAGGGTCGCTGAGTTCCAGCACGTCTGAACCGTTCGATCACCCCGGGTGATCGCGAGCGAGGAGCGCAACGCTGATCGGCGTTGCGCTCTCGTCGTTCTCGGGGACTTCCGCCACGAGACAGAGCTCATGCGCGTGCGGGCGAGAACCGTCGTCGAATCGCCACCACGTGGCGCCGAGCGCAACGGCACCGATCAACGGGTCGAGTTCACCAGCCTCTCGCAGTTCGTCCCAGTCGTCGGTGAGTCCACCGAGCGCGGCGAGCAACCACCACGCCGAGAAGCGTCCTGTTGCGGTGCCACGCCGACGACCATGTGCGCCGCCTGACGCGCCGCACCAGGTGATCCAGTCGAGTGCGTCGTTCATGGAAAGTGGGGCGAGACGCGCCGACGTGAGACCGAGTGCGCCGAGTGCGGCTCGAGCATCTCCGTCCACGACGGCGAAGTCGGTTCGTCCGTTCGATGACGAGGTCCACGTCTCGACGAGGGATCGGAAGGCCTGCTCCACCCACGGATCGTCGATTTCGTCGGCGCCACCGGATGTGGTGATGGTGTCCCAGTTGTGGCGCCAAGTGTCGGCTGGAGAGGGGCATTCCACACCGACGTCGTGGTAGCGCGGCAACGTGTAGGCCGGTTCCCAGTCGCATGTCGACATGGGAACGTCGAGTACGGGAAACACGTCGTCGTCGATCGTGTCGCCCCGAAGCGCACGTTCGTACGCCACGAACGAACGGCGCGGTCCATCGGGCAGACTGCCGCGCAGTTCCGACCACGTGTGGTTCTGGGCGATCACTTCGGTGAGGGGTCCGATCGAGAAGCGTCCGGCCTCCTCGTCGACCACTCGGCTCGCGTAGTCGGCGTCGGCGAGCAGAGCGAGACGATGTTCGGCGAGGGTGGCGGCCGGCCATACTTGCCGACCGGTCTCGAGAGCGGCACGAGACCGTTGTCGAACTCGCCACAAACCGAGCCAGTCACGAGACTCACAACGTGCATCGATCAAACGGATGAGACCGTCAAGATCGGCCCGTGCCACGAGTAGGTCGAGCTCTTCGTCGATGTCGTCCTCGATCGTCACGCCTCTTCTCTACACGATCGGCCAGGGGTAGCGACGTCCGGTCGAGTCGATCGGAAACATCCCTCCCGCAGCGAGCATCTCGGCTCGTTCGATCATCGCCTCCACCTCATCGTCATCGAGAAGTGCCGCCACCTCGACGGGAGGTGTACTCGCAACTCGCTCGACGGCTTCCCGGACATCGGTCGGCATGGATTCACCGCCGAATTCCCAGATCACCGTCCGCAACTTGAAGTCGGCCGAGAAGCAGAGTCCGTTGTCGATGGCCCACACCCGTTCGTCGGCGTCGACGAGGCAGTGACCGCTCTTGCGATCGGTGTTGTTGGCCACGATGTCGAAGGCCGCCAGGCGCCGGAACTGGTCGTGCAGATGTGAGCGACTCTCGAAGAGAGTGAAGTAGTGCTCCCGAAAGTCGGCCTCCACGAACTGCTGCAACGACCCGACCCCAGCCGGACCGTCGCGCTCGATCGTCAGGGGAACGAGTCCGAAACCCATCGCCTCCGAGAGTCGATAGGCGGCGATCTCGCGCCGGTACAGACCCGATGGGAAGTCCCACAGTGGACGCTCACCTCGGAGCGGCTTGTAGATGGCGCGTAGCGACTCGCCAGCGAGAGTGACGGTCACGAGGAACGTTCCGTTGCTGCTGTCGGGCATCCGACCTTCGACGTCGATCTCGCCGGTGCTCAGGATGTCGAGGGGAGTAGCACCCACGATCAGTTCATCCGGACGCAAAAATGTCCGTCGGAGTCGACGGGTCGACCGCAGAATTCGCAATCCGGTCGTCCGGCCGCCACCACGCGGTCGGTCTGGTCGCAAAAGGCAAGTGCTTGCGCTCGGGACATCGTCACCCGGATCGAATCACCGTCGTAGTCGTCATCCGTGTCGTCGTAGTCGTCGCTTTCGTCGTCGAGTTCGTCGGCCATCGACGACTCGACATCGCGAAGCCTCAACGTGAAGCGGTCGGAGTTCTTGTCGAATTCGAGACCGACCGATCCGAGGACGAACTCCTCGTCGACTGGTTCGACGAGTGACATCGGCCGGCGAACGACCGTACCTTCGACGATCGGAAGGTGGGCGAGAGCGCGGCGTAGATATTGCGCGATGGCTGCGGCTTGTTGTTTCTCACATCGCACCGAGACCACTCGATCGTCGTCACGCGCCTGCAGGAAGAACGTACGTTGTCCGGGGCGACCGACGGTGCCGGTGGTGAACACGTCGACCGAGTCGAAGACGATTTCGCCCATGAGTCAGCTCGGGCGCAGATCGCCGAGCGATCCTCCGGTCGAGTTCACGGTGAGAACGATCGGACCACCGACGGTGTAGGCCACGGCCGAGATCGAGCACGTACTGATGACGATCCGCTGGAAGAGATCGAGGTGAGTTCCCATGGCGTGGGCCATGGCCGCTTTGATGGGATCGGCGTGCGAAACGCACACGATCGTGCCACCACGATGTTCGGCACAGAGACGGTCGACCGCCGACACCATGCGGGTCTGCATCTCGGTGAAACTCTCACCCTGGGGAAACCGAAACGTGGACGGTGCTCGTTGCACGGTGTTCCACTCGGGCAACTTCATCAACTTCTTCAGTTCGGCGCCCGTCCAGTCACCGAAGTCGCATTCGAGAAGTCCTTTGTCGATGCGGGTTCGCTGTCCGAGTGCCTTGGCGATGGGGGCTGCGGTCTCACGCGCCCGTTCGAGTGGTGATGCGTAGACCGCGTCGATTTTCGCGATGGCCGACAGACGCCGAGCCGCTTCTTCGGCTTGTTCGACACCCTTCGGTGCGAGGTGCAGACCGGCGGCTCGGCCGGGCAGAAGTTTGCCGGTGGACGGCGTTTGACCATGGCGAACGAACAGCACCAGCGTCGACGAGGGCGGCGCCGTACGGGGGGATTTCCGAGTGCCCATGACGAGTGCTAACCTAGTGGTGTCATGCCGAAGCCGTCTCGTCCGTCTCGAGTTCTCGTCGAAC
>Ga0075478_10000303_pt1 | contig 17915 bp, 28 predicted proteins | sample DEB08_DNA_15_FD_71483 | JGI IMG/M metagenome (GOLD analysis project Ga0075478, IMG submission 71483) | Aqueous microbial communities from the Delaware River and Bay under freshwater to marine salinity gradient to study organic matter... | ecosystem: Environmental > Aquatic > Marine > Coastal ...
CGCTGATGTGACGCTTTACCACACCAGGAATGGAGCCGCAAGCGTTGCAAATGACAAAATCAGCACGTTGTTCTACAGGGCAAAAAACGATAACGCGAGCCCTGCTGACGTTGACTATGCTGCGATTGAGGGGAGCGTTTCAGACCCGACTGATGGTGCAGAAGTTGGCCGACTGAAGCTACAGGTTCAAACCGCAGGCACGCTGACTACGCAGCTTGAGATAGACGGTGACACCATTGGATTCTTCGGTGCGACTGCTGCTGCGCAACCTGGCGCCATTGCAGATCTGACCGTTACAGCGTCGACGGGAACACTGCCTACAGCAAGCGGCACCGTAACGATTGCTGATGCTGCATCTGCAACAAATGCTGAGCTGCTTGAGTATTGCGGAGAGATCGAGGCAAAGCTTGAATCAGCACTGGCAGCATTGCGAGCGTTGGGAATAATTGCCGCGTAACAGATGGACCGTCGCACGCTTGAAAACTGGCAACGGATCGAGAAGGCTCTACGCGAAACAGGCAAAAAAGACTGCATGTTTTACAAACGTGCAGTTGCAATATTAAGTGGCAAGCCAGACCCACTAAAATAACAGGGAAGGAGCGCCTAAGTCGTGATTGAAATTTACGCAGCAATCCTAGGGGCTTCTCTCGGCATAGCTGGGATGAGTGTCTCTGGGTTTACTAGGCGAACCAGCGAAAGCCGTGAAGCGGTTATTCGCCTCACAGCCGGTGTCGAGTCCATTGCAACTAAGCTTGAAGACTTGCATCAGGACATGAAGGCAGAAAAGGTTCAAGCTACTGCTGATCGCCGTGAAATTTACGAACGGCTGAATGATCATGGCAACCGAATAACTGTTTTAGAAACCACCAAGGCTAGAATCGACTAAGAATCAACGGCATTCAAATGGGCATCGAAGAAATCTTGGCATCTCCAATCACATGGATCGTGATTGCAGCCGCTTCTGAGGTTATTGCGCTATCACCATTGCGCGATAACAGCTTGATACAGCTTATCTTTCATGCACTAAGGGCGCTGAAAGGAAAAAAGAGCTGATCCCCGCTGGCGGGAGGTGGTTGTTTAGATTCTCAACACAATCACCGCTTGAGGCATTGAAGCGCGAAATTCAACGTCGCAAGTTCGAGGTGACGCTTAAACCTCGGATCGATGCTGAAGTCGAACGCTGGCATAAATCACAGCCGCCAGCCATGCCACCACCCAGAATTGACGACCTACACATAAAATCACCGTGGAGCAATGACGAACAGTAAGGCAATCTCACTTGAACAGCTCTTTAGGTACTACAAAGGCTTGCCGCATCAGGCCGCAAGTATTGCGCTCCTGGAAGAAGATCTAGCAAGTAATGGTTACGACGCAGCGATGCGACGTGACCGTGAATGGTTTGCGACTTGGAGTCAATCAGGTAAGCAATCTGATCACAAGCAAGCATTAGACCTGATTAAAAAGTTTGAAGGATGGCACGCCGAGGCATACCTGTGCCCCGCAGGGTTCTGGACGATTGGATGGGGCAATCTGTCGCATCCAGATGGTCGCCCCGTAAGAAAAGGCGACTGGATCAGAAGGAAAGAAGGTGATGCTTTACTGGAAGGCACAGTAGACAAAATTGACGAAAAGCTTTCGCAGACCGTTCCTTATTGGGCGGATATGGCGGAGAATCAGCAGGCAGCATTGATCAGCTTCGCCTACAACCTTGGTTCTGGATTCTATGGCTCTAAAGGTTTTGAGACAATCAGCCAAAAGCTTCGTGCGAAAGACTGGAACGCTGTTCCTGACGCGATGCTGCTCTATCGAAACCCTGGGAGCAGCTTTGAAGCCGGTCTAAAGCGTCGAAGGCAAGCCGAGGGTAACCTCTGGAAAGGTGGCGATCAGTCACCGCCTACTGAGACTGCAAAACTGCGCCCTGGGTCATCGTTTACCAGTCGGCTGACGCCCCACATCACGCTCGGTGAGTTTGCTCTAAATCAAGAAGAGCGGCGCTTTAACGAGCAGTACCAGCTAGACACTGCAGCTACTCTCGCGGCATTTCTAGAGCGTGTTCGTGGCAGGTTTGATAGCAAGCCAGTCGTAATCACATCTGGCTACAGACCACCAGCTATAAACAGATCGGTTGGCGGTGCTAGCGGGTCAGAGCACTTGTACCCGGCACCGGGAGTTGGTGCTGTGGATTTTTATGTGCAAGGCGCTGACATTTATGCGGTACAAGAATGGTGTGACCAAAACTGGCCGCATAGCTTAGGATATGGGGCCAATAAAGGATTCGTTCATCTCGGTATGCGAGAAGACGGTCCAAGAATACGCTGGGATTACTAGAAATGGTGCTTTCTGATCGAGAAATTACTCTGCTGTGCTCCGGCGGAGCAATGGAAGACTGGTCCGAAGATCTAATCAACCCGGCCTCGCTTGATGTGAGACTGGGCAGTGGGCTGATGATTGAAGTCGCTGGGCAAAAAGACCTGCTACATGTTGACATCTCGAACAGAACTGAAAAGAACCCTTATCGATTAACCCCCGGAGAGTTCTGTCTTGCTGAGACGCATGAAACTTTTAAAAAGATACCTGATCACATCTGCGCTCAGTTTGCGTTGAAATCAAGCAGAGCTAGGGAGGGCTACGAAAATCTTCTTGCCGGTTGGATAGATCCAGGTTTCTGTAACAGCAAATTAACCCTCGAATTAGTAAACGCAAGACGCCATTACGACCTCCCACTATACCCTGGCCTGAAAATAGGGCAGATAATCTTTATGAGGATGAGCGAAGTCCCTATGAACAGTTACTCGAAGACGGGTCGCTATAACGGCGATTCGACGGTTCAAGGCAGCAAAGGTTAAAGCAGACCCCTTGGCTAGCATTAGTAAGCCTGATACCGGCAGTAGTGGTAGCTGAGTTTAGGCAGTGTCGGAGAAGCAGTCTATGTCGAGAGTATTTGCCTACCTCGGAGATGACGCACGGAAAAAACGGATGGTTTTGTGATCCTCGAAGGTGCCCCATGAGAGCATCCGAAAATAGTGCTTCTTATCAAGTCGAAAAACGCTACCTAACAACTGCGACAATTATGTTTCTGACCTCAGCAAAGGAAGATCAGGAACCTGAAGAGTTTAGTGAGATATTTGCATCACGATTAGAGGAGCTAACAGAGGAAATAATTAGCTTTGAGATGGAAGTGTTGCCTCTAAGCGGCGGATTTATTGGCCATGAAATAATAGGATCAGAGCTTGTACCAAAGAAAACAAGCAAGCACAGGTTCAGGCGTCAAATACTTGATGAATGGGACAATAGATGTGCTTACTGCGGCCAACCCGGAGACACCTTGGATCACATCCTTGCTAGATCGAAAGGTGGCAGTATGAGCGTTGTAAACAATCTTTTGTGTTGCTGTAGATTTTGCAACGGATCAAAAAGTGACAAGGCAGTATGGGAGTGGTTTAGGGCACAGCCTTTCTGGAGCCAAGAGCGTGAAGATCTGATCAATTATTGGATGGAGCATGGAACCTTGGATCAGCCATAGGAAGCATCATGTGATACAAATAAGTCTTTGCACGCCAAAAATCATCTGAATATCTGCAAATAGCTCCACCAGGACTGCAAGCCCTGTAGTAAACGCCTTGGGTGTCGTCATTCAATATCTCAATGTAAAAACCATTGCCGAAATCTATCGCCCAGCTAGGGACATCAGTCGTTGATCCAAAAGGCCGAGCATTGGCTGGCAAATCTTCCGCCACTTGATTTCCCCTCGGCAAAACCAAGACTGCATTCTGATTGTACTAACTTCCAATGCAGGCACTGCCAGCAATACGGCTTCGGACTAGCAACTGCACGCAAATCAGCATAAAGTTGCTCGCCCTGCAATATTGCGCTTTCGATATTAGTTGCATTTAAAGCAATCTCAAAAGTGTCGGATTTAGTGGTAATGGTTGCAATCCATTCTCCGCTTTTGTCGGAAATGTTTAATTTGCCGGAATGAGAGCGATGACTTGTCATTTAAGGCGATCAAGGAAGAAAGCTTTTAGCTCTTGCGCTGACGCCCGTGCGTCTGACTCAGTTTGCTCTGGATTGCCCCAATAGACAACTTTTCCATCAAAATACCAAGGCTTGAAGTATGAATCCACTCCGTGTGCAATTAATTTTATGCCTATTTCTGAAGTGTTCACGGTCAGTGTTAGAGTTTTTGTTCAACTTGATTCCGAGGAGTCATCTTGTCCTGATGCGCATGGGGAGCGCATCAACCAAGCCATGCAGGCGCGAGAGCCGGTGGCATCCCCTCCTAATTCAGTCGTGATTCAAAATCAGGTCTTCCTCCAAAGACTTCAGTTCCGTGGCGGCGCATACTCTCATTTGGTCGTGCTCGGATGATGAGTTGAAGCCATCCCAGCGCACGGCAAGGTATTTGCGCTGATGGCCGTCTTTTCTGGTCTTGGTCCTAAGCTCTGTTACCGTGCCAACCCGCGACGAATAGCGGCGCTGATTCTCTGGCTTAACAGCAATACCAAGGTGAATGCGAGGCTTTTCAGCAACTCGATCGCCAACGGCAAACTTGAATGGTGTGCGGCGTGATTCTTTTGTCATGGTGCCAAACGGGCCTTGCCCCAGCGATTTTTTGTGTACCAGTTATGGACTGAGGGAATCCACTGCTCAAAGTGAGGCATCATCATCTGGCACATCTGATGAATTTCTATCTGTGCATCGAGCTTGCCTCGTAGATCAAGGAAGTGCATCAAGCTGCGCAGATTGAACGTAACAACAAAATGCTGGCGGTAGTCAAACGGCAATACTCCCCTTGCGTGTTCTTCGGAGATGCCAGCATCAAGAGCCTCTTTATAACGCCGAGCCGAGTCTTCGCAATGCTGAAGATCCTTTGCCCTTAAACGCTCGTCGTAGGTGTACTTCTTGCCTTGGCGGTTGGTGTAATCACCAACGGGACGCAAGTAAAAAGCCTCTTCAACATCGACGATGCCTTCAGCTACAGCAGCAATTCTCTGACCTGTGTAGCGCATTGACTGGACATCCCAGCTAGTGCCAACCCTATGCGTCCGAGCTTGTTGAATCACCGAGTGAGGGAAATAGCCCACAGCAAATGTAATACTGGCGTGCTCCAGTGGCCCGTAATGGCCGCGACCTCCCAGGAGTAGGTGCTTGACGATGCGATCACCAGCGTCTGGCTCGCTGAGTGGTTCGTCATAAAAAACCCAGCCTTCAGAGTAATCTTGGTGCATTGCCTGCCAGCACAGCGTGGCAGGATCCCTGGTCTGGCTTAAGACGCCAACCTGAAAGCGAGGATCAATTTGCATCTTTAAGCTCCTGTACTAATTTTTTCAGTTCTTCGTCCTCCATTGAATCTACAGCCGACAAGAAGCCAGCTATTACGGCTTGCACAAGACGTTTAGGGCTGAATAAAGCAAGCAAAACAAATTGAAAGCGAGTGCAAATGCCAAATTTAATTTTCATTGGTCATGCATCTCCAGTACATGTTGAATGCCGCGAATGTAGCCATCCCAGTAACGGGAATCGCCTTGACGGCATTGAAGGCTTTTTTCGTAATTGTTGTAGCCGTCAATCAAAAGACGTTTGACTGACTCAATACTGACTTCAAGTGGCTTTTCATTCATTGGATTCTGAGCGAGCGATTGCCGAGGCTTCAGCTTGGATTTTTTTTAGTGAAACAGGCCCAAGTTCTTCTAAAAGAATGCGAAGGAAATGATCTTGGTACAGTTCGTCATAGCTTTTCGGAAGCGGTTTGTTTAGCGCTTCAATCTTGGCCGCAAATTGCGTCGAGATCCTTAACTTTTTTTTGGCCCGATAGTACCATTCAGTGTCGGGCGCATAGCCATGCTTCTCTTCAAAGCTTGAAACCTCCGCCAAAGAGGCCGTGATCTCATTAATACAGTCAATAAGCTCATGGTAAAGCTTGCGAAGCTCATCCGTTCCGAGATGTGGAAGCTCTGTGGCGAGAATCGATCTGTCTAGCGAAATGCTGTTGTAAATTGCCATTTTAAGTAAGGGGCAGAGTGAGTCTGCCCCGATAGGGGTTTAGGGGCAGAGTGAATCTGCCCCGATCAGGGTTTAGAAGAAGTCGTCTACAACGTTGCCGTCAGTGGCCTTAGCCACAGACTGGGCAGCGTCATTGACAGCGCCTTCAGTGTTCTTTTCGTACTTGTAGTGAGGCTTGAAGCTCAGACTGATGTAAGTCTTGCCGCTTGTTGATTGCTTCTTCCAGCCGCTAATAGCGAGTGGAATTTCATTGCGCTCACCAATAGGCTTGCCCTGCATGATGTACTCCGCCAAAGCGTATGCCTGATCAGCTGGGATGTTGATCACTCCATCCACCGTGGGGTAGTTTTTAGAGGGATCGTACTTGTCTTTCAACCGAGCTTTCATGTCCTCAGCGGTCTGAGGGAACAAGGCTCCGTTTACTGAAAATGAATCGGTCATGATTTTGTTTTGCAGATGATGTAGCAGCCGTTTTTGGCTGAATCGGACTGAACTGAATACTTGTACTGAGATGATTCCTTGGTCATGCGACCAGCAATCTGAGCGATGGTGCTTGCTTTGTAGCCTTCGTCAAGCTCTTCGCAGTAATAAAGGACGAAAAGACTGGTCTCAGGTGTTAAAGCAGCAATTTTCTCCCGCAATGGAGTCGTTTTACTGTGTCGGCTTGTGCGTGCTGGAATATCAGCAGCACTGACAACCTTAATAGAAGGCATAAACGGTCTTAGCTTGCGAGAAATACTTTAACTCAAGCTTGTGATTTTAGCAATAAGCTGATTGTGCTCCTCCTCTGAAAGATCGTTTGAAGCCCTTAGTTCCGAAATGCGCTGACGAATCGAATCAAGCTGCGATGGGTCAGCCTCATCAATCTTTTTCATTGCAGGCTTGAACACACCTGTAGGGTGCAGCTTTTGCACGATTTTGCGCCGTTTTGGCGGTGTCCACTCACAGCTGATCTCTTCGTCAATCTCAGGACTGCCATAAACGCGGATGCAAGGTTCGTCCTTGCGAAGCGGGTGAGGCATGACCTGATTAGTCGCGTAGAAAGTCACACGCTTGCCAGGCCATAGCGCCACATCATTACCCAAGAGCTTGATCAGCGGAATGGCGTTGATTTTGGCCAGAGTCAGTTCGGAATTGATTTCTTGAAACGACATGATCGTTTGAAGCTTGGGCTCCTGATCGTCGAAAGTAACCTCAGCCTTGCGAACGCCTTTGACTGTCAGAGTCATGCGCCCGGAAGCCGGGAACATAAATGCCTTGAGCCAAGGCTCGTTCATCAAGTCACCTACAAATTGCATCAGACTCCCTCCAGCAGGTCAGAAACATCTGTGTCATTGGCTGGATCATCAACTTGAAACCAGCGTGGAGCTTCCATCGTATTAATGCCCCACGATGGCCACTCGTTAGTTCCGCGACAAGCCTTGATGCCTTCAATCGCATCGTCACGACGCTGACGGCCAACCTCCAGCAGCTCATCGCTGATGATATTCACCGAGTAGTTGAACGGATACACCCACTCGTAAGCCAGCAGCACAATTTGCTTTGGGTAGGCACCGTGACGGTCTAAATAGCCCTCACAATAATGTGCAACCTGAAGATCGTACGCAAGCGCAAATGACTGCCTTGCGAAATCGCGTGGGTTGGCCGACCGAGCTTTTTTTAGATCCACAAGCAAGCCGTCTTCTGGTTGCTCTAAATCCGGCAGGTAACGGCACTCAACATCGTTATCAGCGTCATGCCAGAAATGAGGCACCTGACCCGAACCCTGCAAAAACTCAGAGGCAATTGGATCGTTTTTGAGCTTGCTCACGATCAACTGGGCAGTGTGGTGCCATTCCTCAGTGATCAGATCTGCGCACTTGGAGCGAGCGAGTTCTTGAGCCTCAGCCCAGATTTCTTTACCTGCTTTTGTGCGACGGTCTGCTCTTGGGGCAACGACGTATTTACGGCTGAATTTTTCGGGCTCCGTGATCAAACAGTCAACCAATGAGCCCTGGCGCATTGCATCAGACGGCACCATCGGCATACGGTCTGGATCTTCATAAGCAGCCCAATAGTCAACTGCGGTGCCGCAAGCGTATTTCTTAAGCTTGCTAGCTGATAAGGCGGGATGATCGTGATAATTCATTGGTTTGGTAATTCAAGTTCCATTTCAATCCAGTGATGGCGCATTTCGCCATCACCAACCAGTAGCCGTGCATCTTCAATTAGATCTTCATCAGTGCCGCCGGGATAGCCGATCACGCACCAAGTGCCATCTTCAGCGGAAGCAGCTAAGGCTCGCACCTTGACTGCTACAGGCACAGCTTTGCTTGTCATTCAAAAACGCAACGATGTTTGCAAGACGAATGGTATCACTGTTTCGACTAATCGGCAATAGAGACCGAGAAATCCAATGCCTCAGCTTCATGCTCTGTCATTTTCTTCGCCCACATCTTCGGAACCAGATTGTTCCAAGTGAACCCAGCGTCTTTGCAGTGCTGACGCTGTTCGTACCCCAAATTACTGACGTAAATATGACGAGGTAGCAAGGCATTCTCGATCAACCGCTCAAGTTCCGGCTCGCGCTTCATGACCTCGGCCAGATAGATGCAATCGGTCAGCGCACGGTGAGCGTTCCAAACCGGCACCCCGTAGTCGACGCACAGCGAGATTACGGACGGGCGGCTGCGCTTGCTGCTCAGTGGCCACTGAATATCGTCCATCGAGCAGATCCATTTCAAAGGCATCGACGGGAGTGAGCCTTTCCCTCCAAACCATTGCTGGTCGAAAGCCGCATTGTGAGCCACTGCGTAATCCGCTTCCGCAACCATCGCCCAGAATGATGCCGCCATTGGAGACGTGAGATCCGGCGCTCTCATGGTCAGTGACGGTTGGATGCGATTTACAAACTCAGCTTCGTTTGTCAATGTCGGCAGCAAGAACGACACCTGGCAGATAACAGATCGCAACTCAACATCAAACAGCACAGCCCCCAGTTCAATCACCGTGCTGTCGGCTGGAGTCAATCCAGTCGTTTCCGTATCGATGATCAATAGTTTCATGCTCATGAGGATTCAATCTCCAGTGATAAATTTCAAGTAATCGTTTGTCTGATTCTGCAATCAGACGCTTAGCCTCAGCATTAGTCATCAACAATGCACAGCGAATACAAGGTCTTGGACCTGCCCTTGAGCTTCTTTAACGCACCGTGATAGCTCATCGCGTTAATGATCTCAACGTGCTCCAATCCGCTTTTTTCGCGGAATGTTGCCTCAAAGTGCAACATCTTGGAAGCCTCTTCCCTTCCGGGAGATTCTTCGATACCAGCATCACGCATCATCTTGCTCCAATCCATGCGCATCAAGTGCAGATCAAAAGCTTCGCTCCTGAAATTTGACAACTGATTCAGGAACCAAGATCCGATAGCTATCGCGATTGCGATGGATCTTGGATGCCTTGTGTATTGCCTGCTCCTCAGATCGAGCCAATACCTCGACATACTGTCGATCTTGGCCGGGGGACTCGCAGGCCACGCAAAAATAAAGACTGTTCATCAATCCTCTGATTTTGATTCTTTTGCCTTGGCTTTTTGTTTCGCAATTCGCATCGCTTTGGCGTACTGCTCTTTCAGGTATCGAATGAATGCTGGTGTCACGAAAAGTTGTCCTCCTGTTGTTGTGGGCGCGTTGCTTCCTTTAAGTTATCAATCTCTTCATCACGTTCCTTCCATTCCTTAAACTTTTCATAAAGGTCTTCATCCATAGTCAGTTCATACTCAGCACATACTTTGCGCTGGTATTCTTCACGGACATACTCATTAAACACCAGTGACATAGCACCAGAGCGAATAGCTGCGGGCTTCATCCCAACACACAGCATGAACTTCTCAAAGAGTTTGAAATACTGTTTGGCATTAAGATCAGCAGCAGGTGCTGTGATCAGGAAATGCTCTTCAGGGAGAAAGTCATCAGCACCAAGGTGAGATGCAAACCCACGAGTATAATCATGAGTGTAGGTAGCATCAAATTTGAATGTCAGTTCAGCGTTGTAAGTCATGAGTTGTTCTCCTGTGGTCGCATTGCTTTCTTGAGGTCTGCAATCATCCTTCGACATTCGGAATGAAAATCAAGGTCATAGTTTGGACATTCCTTAATCCACTCAATCACCTGCAATAACTGCCAGTCTGCAGCGGCACGCATGTTTGCAGAGTCACAAGGGTGGATTGAGTCTTGAATTTGATCGCAGATTTCGTCAGTCATTGGGTGTTGTTGTTCAGCCATTGTTGTTCTCCTGTTGGGTGATTGGCGCTTCCTTGATGAGCTTTAGAAGCAGGTCGCGCTGACGACGGCGAGTAGCCAATTCAGCAGCCAAGTAATCAAAGTCACTGGCTGCCAATTCAGCAGCACTGGCTACCCTGTCAGCAGCCCTGGCTGCCAATTCAGCAGCCAAGTAATCCCTGGCTACCAAGTCAGCAGCACTGGCAGCATCGGCTACAGCACAAGCAGTTCCAAACCTGGCTGCCCTAACACCAGTCATGACAGCAGCGGCCTCGGCTGCCTTGACAGCAGCCCTGGCAGCAGCATAGGCAGCCGCACTGGCATCTTCTTCGGACCACTCGTTACCCTGTGCAAGCAGGTCAATCCCGGTGATGACGGTATCGATAATTGCCTGATTTTCTGGCTCAACTGCTGGGAGTGAACGCAGCTCCGCAGCGAGGAACTGCCACACGACGCGGCTGAGATCCTTCCCGTCAGACTCAACAGCGCTAGGGAATGCTGCAAAGAACAAAGGGGCTTCGCCTGGATGCAGCCCTTCAAAAATTGAGTCAGCGATGCGGCTCACCGCCAAAGGGATGCCGTACTCACCTTCGAGGAACTCAGGGGAATCCTTTGCTCTAGCTAAACAGCCAATGAAACAGGTCTTGTAGCTTCCCTGCTTAACCCGATCGGCTGCAACGTGAGCAGAGACTTCGGTCTGTAGTTGTTGAAAGTTTTTGGTAAATAACACTGTTTTCGTAAAAGATTAGAATAATGGGTCGAACGCAAATCCAAAGGGAAGCCAAAAGCGGTTGCGTTGTCCATTAGCTTAGCAGTATAGATTTCGCTTCGTCAACTGATCTAGCTACCCCTGCAAGCCCGCCTGCGTTTCGGATGTGCTCAATAAATGCCTTTTGCTGTTCGGTAGCCTTGCCCTTGCCAGTCTTAACCTCGATTGCCGCGAATACTGGCACCTCTGTCCCAACCATCTCAGGTGTGACCGTCACCCTCCGATACCCAATAAGGTCTGAGCCACCAGGGCTCCCCACACCAAATCGCACATACCGGCCAGTCCTTGGATCCGGCAAACTCCCGCTGTTGTTTCTCCACAGTCTTACCGGGCCGCGACTGCACGCCAACCTGATCTCTTGCTGGATGCTGGTTTCGCTCAAAAGTGCCGCGATGCCATTATTTTCTTTGCCCATGGTACTGGATATTTATAGCCTCGACTTTTGCCTAGTTCAATCAATTGCTCCAGCGTTTTAGCTCTGCCTTGTTCCGCACGTTTAGCAATGTGGGCTTTTTGTTTTTGAAGCCTCTCTAACGCTGCTGCCTGCCTTGGATCAATCTCACCCAATTCGCCATCAACTTCAGCTGGGCCGCCACGAGTCGGAGCCGGATACCGATACCCGCATTCAGGGCAAACCGGCGCTGGAACGTGAGCGCAAAAACAAGCAGGACACTGCCTAACGGGAGGTGCCTGCTCGCCTCGCTTCTTCCGGCCCTCCAGGCTCCACTGCCGTTCCATGTCCGGTGGGCCATGCTCGAAAATGGACCCGGCATGATCCAGCACGGTTAAATGCTGCTTGCCACTATCCGGCGATGTTCGCAGGCCGCGACCAATTGATTGCAGATAGAAAGTCAAGCTCTTTGTCGGCCTGAGCAAAATGATGCACTCGATCTGAGGCACATCAACACCAGCAACCCACAGCTGGGCATTGCATACAACCTGCAAACTGCCGTCCCTAAGACCAGTCAAGGCCGCGACTCTTTCTGATCGTTTGCTCTTGCCTGAAATCGCAACGGCCTTATAGCCCTGAGCCTGGAACTCAGCAGCAACATGCTCGGCATGGCTAATCGACGTGCAAAATGCCACTGCTCTCTTGCCATTGCAGTGCTTCTGATAATGCTTGATCACATCACCCGTGATGGTTGAACGGTCCATCTCGCCGTCAATATCTGATTGTCTGTAGTCACCGGCCTGCATCCTTAGCCCGGTCAGGTCCGGTCGATGCGGCGCAAAATATTTAATTGGAGCCAAGAGCCCCTCTTGAATTAGTGCGTTGGTGCTGCACGTTGGCACGATCTCATCAAAGATCTCGCCCAATCCCTTGCCATCGAGCCTGCACGGGGTGCCGGTCAGCCCCAGCAGCGGTGGGTTGCCAATCTTGCCCATCACCTTGAGATAGGTCGTGGCCACCGCCAAGTGACACTCATCCACAATCACAAGATCCGGCGGCGGGAACCCATCACGCCTCGCAGCAGTTTGCACGCTCACGACCTGAACCCGGCGGTGATACTCCATTGGCTTGCCAGCAGCAATCTCACCGAACGGGATATTCACCGAACGCAGCCGGTTGGCCGTGTCATCCAAAATCTCGCGCAAGTGAGCAAGGAACCAAACAGTCTTGCCCTTGTCGAGCGCAGACTGAATAATCGCTGCACTGGTATGGGTCTTGCCAAACCCAGTGGCAGCACACAAAATCGGTGCCCGATACCCAGACCGGTACGCCACCCTGATGTCATTGATCGCTTGAGTTTGGCGGGGGCGGAGGGTCATGGCAAAGAGTTAGTTGCTTTTTCGTAGAAGGTTTGCTAACTTTACACCGTACACGAATCCATGCAATGCCTCAGAGAAAATTAGTCGGCAAGTCAGGGGTGACACCCTGTAAGCACTTCCTCCTTGACAAACTCATAGGTAGAGAGTGTGGCGTTTTTACCAACTCAGGCTTCATGCGAAGCTATAACATCATCGACTTGACTGCTGGTGATGGAGTAGCGCCTAATGGTGAATTTAGCAAAAGGTGCTCGCCCGGTATCGCATTAGGTCATATTGATTGGCTAAATGAAAAATGCGTCGTAGCAGATTTCAGGTACATGGCTATTGAAAAACAGCCGGAAACTTATGAAAAACTTGTATCAAACTGTGACCAGAGAATTGATCAATCCTGGGCAAGAGCTAAAGGGGAATCGATTTACACAGCTAAAAATAAAAACTGTACAATCGAGCTAATTAATGGCGATTCAACTGAGATTGTGTATCCTTTGCTTGAAAACAATTACGGCAAAAATGATGGCGTCTTTATCTACAATGATCCCAATCATGTCAATGAATGGTGTATTACTCGCGACATGCTAGTAACCTTGCCTCCATTGACCACATCCTTGTCCACTTTGGGTTGCAACGTTGGTGGCTTAAAAAGGTTGTCAAGAGAAACCAGGCAGCAATGGTTTAAGAGGGTGGATTTAGTTACAACGTTTTTGGTAAAAGACTGGCATGACGCTTGTCTCTTCTCTTTAGGTGGAGCTGACCAGTGGGCTTACTTGATCACAGCACCGGCAAAATGGAGAGACAAAATAACCACAGAATGCCTGAACGCCGCTAAAAAAGTTGAAGGCCGAGTTGTTGACCCTGAAATGTTTTGGTATCGTCAGAATCGCGATGGTTTTAAGCGTTTACAAGACTACCTTTTCCTTACGAAAAAAGAAAACGAGGTTGCAGTATGAACAGCATTCAATCGATCCTTCGTCATTATCCTGAAATTACCGGGATACACCCTGCCGCTGATCTCTTTCCATTAATCGAAGGCCAAGAGTTTAGGGAACTCTGTGCTGACATCAAAAGTCGTGGACTTTCTCAGCCGATAACAATTTACAAAGATGGCTCCTTACTTGATGGCCGTAATCGCTTATTAGCGTGTTACGAAACCAATCAAGAAGTCGTTATTGATCAATACACAGGCAATGATCCGGTTCAATTCAGCCTTAGCGCAAACTTACAACGTAGACACTTAAATCCTGGTCAGCGTGCTGTTGTTGCGCTAAAGGTTCGTGAGCTACTTCAACCTTTAGCAAAGGAGCGGCAGGCCGAGGCAGGCAGGTCAGCAGCACCTGGGAGGCCAGCGGAGAAAGTTACCGCAGATCTGCGGGAAGTTAGCAAGCAATTAAAACCGGCAGAGGTTAAACCGCCTACTGAACAACGTCGTGAGGATCGCACTGCTTCAGCTCAGGCTGCTAAAGCCACAGGGTCAAGCACTCGCGCTGTTGAGCAAGCCGCCCGTGTCGCCAAAGTCGCTCCAGATCTAATTCCGCAAGTTCAAGCCGGAACACTTGCACTTGATAAGGCTCACAAGCAAGCGCAACAACGGCAACGTCAACAGGCCGTCAGCAGGCCGCAACCTGAAACTCCCAAGGTTGAAGAGAAGCAAACCATCACGCTGCTCGACCACAAGGGCAATCCTTACGAATACCCAAAACCTAAAGGCAAGGCCACTTTCAACCAACAAAAGGGCACCGAAATTGGCTGGGCAATGTACTCATGGAATCCAGTCACAGGTTGCAATCACGGTTGCACCTACTGCTACGCCAGAACGATTGCCGAATCTCGCGATATGGCCAAGTTCTATCCAGCAGGATTTACTCCCCTCTATCATTCAGAACGCCTTGATGCACCTGCAAATACTCCAGTGCCTGCACGAGCACAACATGAGCCAGCCTTTGGTCGAGTTTTTGTCTGCTCAATGGCTGATTTATTTGGTGCTTGGGTTCCTCAAGACTGGATTGATTCTGTTGTTGCATCAACAGTTGCAAACCCACAGTGGGAATATCTCTACCTAACAAAATTCCCACAACGTTATGCTCGTCTAGACCTGCCCAAGTCAGGCTGGATTGGCGCTTCCGTCGATGAGCAGCACCGCGCAGAGCCGACACTAGAAGCTATGTCAAAAGTTTCTGGCGTCAAGGTCAAATGGCTTTCAGTCGAACCTCTTCTCGCTCCGCTGAAATTCAGCAGCCTTGAAGGTATTGATTTAATCGTCATCGGCGCTCAATCCGCAAACCCCGGTCAAAACCCTTCCTTTGCACCACCATTTGAATGGGTGGCTGATTTGGTGGCCACGGCAAGACGCGACAACTGCAAGGTCTGGCTTAAAACCAATCTTCTGGGTCAAACCAGTAATGATTGGCCCGGAATGCAACTGCCTAACGAGATGCCGCTATGAAAAAGTATTCAGGAGAGCGCACTGTCCGCTTTGTTCTTACTGAAGAACAAAAAGCTTGGCTTAGGTCAAAAGCAACAGGCATGAAAACAATGTCTCAGGTTTTGCGTGAGTTGATAGACAAAGCGATTCAGGAAAGCCGCTAATGAGTGACCTTCTTATCGACTGGTCAATCACCGATGACTTCCTTGAAGCCATCGGTCGCAGTACCGGCCCCATAGTTTTTGCTGTCTACCCCTCGGATCCGTCGCGGCCTTGTATCCATATCAAGGCTGATGCCGAGGACATACCGCGCAACAAAATCGAACGCATCCTTGCCCGAAATTCAGGCAGCAGCCTTGGCTTCGTCGTCAATCCACCCTCGGACCAGCCTGCTGTATGGGGCACCAAGCCGGAGCACATCAACCGGGCTGGTGAAATTAAAGCTTGGGGTGCTTCCAACGCACACATTGCTCACGCAATTGCTTGCTTTGCAGAGTGCGACGGCAATCTCGACCGCGAAGCTCAAGCAGCACTGCCTGCAATGGCGGGACTCCCAGAGCCAACGGTCTCGGTCTGGACTGGTGGCAAATCCCTACACCATTACTGGCTCTTCACCCCAGGCCAAGAGCCAGACATCCAAGATTTCTCCGACCTGCAACGCAGAATCGCCACAGCAATCGAGATTGTTGCGCCTGACTCCAAGCCAGACAAAGCCATCTCCAACGCATCTCGTGTCATGCGCCTGCCCGGTGGTATCCACCCCAGCACTGGCGAACGCACGGTTATCGCCTCGACCACCACCGAAACATTCACCCCAGACGAGATCGGTGCCGCTGCTCCAACAATTTTTCAACGTGGCACCCGGCCAGCAGAACCGTCTCATCACTGGTTTTCTAAACTCCCACCAGCAGAGCAGCGCACACTTGCTGTTGAAATCCTTCGTGATTACATCCCGCTTCGCACTGAAGCAGGCCAAGGCACCTATCCGGTCTGCTTCGCCTGCCTCGCCGCTCTAACCCACCATTTCGGACAGTCCCTTGCACAGGACATCGTTCTGGAAGCTGACTGGCAATCACCCGGTACATGGGAGCCAGCCAAGAAAATTCTCTCAATTGGTGATGCGCCAATCAGGGCTTCAATCAGCAAATTAATCAACACTGCAATATCAAATGGCTGGGAATTACCTCAAAATGTTGATACCGAAGAGCCAAACGAAGCACCAGAAGAACACCATGCTGTTATCCCTTTTCAGTTCCTTGGTTATGAACATGGCAAGCATTACTACATGCCTAGAGCAAGCTCACAAGCCATTGAACTTTCAATATCATCACACACAAAACTGCACCTGATTTCACTTACGAGTTCACTAGAGTTCTGGGAACGTAACTTTACAGTCAACGATAAACTTGACTGGGATCGTGCTACCGAATGGTTGATGCAAGAATCACATAAGAAAGGTGTATTTGATCCAGACCGAATCAGGGGACGCGGCGCTTGGGTGGATGCGAGTCGCGTAATCTTTCACCTTGGAATGAGAATGATAGTCGACAATCGTGAGCAAAAAGTATCAGACGGCATCTCAAGCTATTACTTTTACGAACACGCCAAACCCCTTGATGGGCCTAGCGAAGTCCCGTTAGATGACGATGTTTCAGTTCAGCTTTTCAACCTTGCAAAATCTTTCTCTTGGGAGTCGCCTTCCTATGCGTTCCTGCTTGCTGGCTGGGTTGCTCTTGCTCCTATCTGTGGCGCACTTGAGTGGCGCTCACATATCTGGGTCACCGGGGGCAAGGGCACGGGTAAGACAACAATCCTCAGCCGTTTCCTTAAGCCTTTGCTAGGCGGGATATATCAATCAGCCACAGGTGGCACCACTGAACCTGGCCTTCGCGCTGCTCTCCGGTCTGATGCAATCCCTGTACTGTTCGATGAATTTGAGCAGAACGACTCCCGCGAAAAACAAAATCGCGACAACGTTCTGGCCATGGCAAGGATCGCATCATCTGAAGGCGGCAAAATTATCAAAGGTTCAGCGGGTGGTGGTGCCGCTAATCAATATGAAATTCGCAGCATGTTCTGTGTTTCATCAATTAATGCTTCCTTAGTTCAGGGCGCTGATCGTGATCGCTTCTGTGTATTGACTCTGCAGAAGGGTGAAGGCGATTGGTTGCCGCTTGAGGCACAGATCGCCAAGCTCTGCACATCAGAGACTGGTCGCAGCCTGGTGGCACGAACACTGGCACGGGTGCCGACTATTAGAGCCAACGCTCGGAAGTTTGCATCGGCCTTAGCCATCGAGCACGGTCAGCGTTTTGGAGATCAACACGGCACCTTGCTCGCAGGTGCATTCAGCCTTCTCCCCGGCAGTGATCGAGAGGTGTCTGATGCTGAGGCTGCTCAGTTCTGCTCTGACATCGACTGGACATCACAGCGGCGCGATGAGCGTGATGCTGATGAGGATCAGTGTCTTGCGCGGATCCTTGAATCGATGATCGCCGTCGAGGGCGGCAGAAGGTTCACAATCATGAATCTTGTTGAGAGTCTTTGCGGTCCCAAAATGGGAACTATCGAAGGTTCGGATGAAACTGCGGAAAAAGTTCTTGGCAGATATGGAATCAGGCTTATGTCCGGTTCGATGATGATTGCGAACTCAAATACGAATTTAGAGCGGCTCTTGGATGAAACGGCGTGGTCT
>Ga0075478_10000308_pt1 | contig 17797 bp, 13 predicted proteins | sample DEB08_DNA_15_FD_71483 | JGI IMG/M metagenome (GOLD analysis project Ga0075478, IMG submission 71483) | Aqueous microbial communities from the Delaware River and Bay under freshwater to marine salinity gradient to study organic matter... | ecosystem: Environmental > Aquatic > Marine > Coastal ...
GACCCTGCCGAGCAGGTGATCGAGGTGGCTGCGTGGTGCTCAGGAGAACACGTGACCGTCACCGATGTGGTGCTCGAGCGCCTCATCGACCTGGCGCAACATCACGACGATGCCCTGGTGCGTGAATCAGCCGCCGCCGCTCTTGGGGCCATCGGCGATGAACGCGGCCTCCCTGCGATTCTTGCTGCGTGCACGGACAAACCGGCAGTGCGGCGCCGCGCCGTGTTGGCGCTGGCTCCCTTTGACGGACCCGAGGTGGACGCCGCGATCGATGCAGCCCTTACCGATCGTGATTGGCAGGTACGCCAGTCTGCAGAGGACCTGCGTCGCTAGTTGGGTGCGGCGATGCCGCGCCCACGCTCAGACGCTGACGGGTTCGTCTTCTGGTTCGTCCGCTCCCACCACCTCGGCTGCGGCCGACGATGATGGGACATGGGCGGAGCCCTCCACATTGAGGTGTGGCAGGAGGCGATCCAGCCAGTTCGGAATCCACCAGTTCCGGCTTCCGAGCAGAGCCATCGTGGCGGGGACGAGCAGCATGCGCACCAAGGTGGCGTCAAGCAGGACCGCAACGGCCAACCCAACACCGAACATCTTCACGATGCGGTCGTCTTCGAGCAAGAACGCGCCGAACACCACCACCATGATCGCGGCAGCCGCGGAGATCACTCGAGCGGTGGCGGCAAGTCCGTCGGCCACCGAGTTCACCGCGTCACCGGTGCGATCGAACTCTTCTCGCACCCGCGACAGCAAGAACACCTCATAATCCATCGAGAGACCGAACACGATCGCGAACAGCATCATTGGTAAGAACGGTTCGATCGGGGCGGGTTCCACCCCGAACACCGACGACAGCCACCCCCACTGGAACACCGCCACCACGACGCCATAGGCCGACGCGATCGACAGCACGTTCATGAACACGGCCTTCAACGGCACGAGCACCGAGCGGAACACCATGGTGAGCAACAAGAACGACACGCCGAGCACGGCACCGAAGAACACCAGAATGCGTCCTGCGAGATAGTCGGTGAAGTCGATATTGCTCGGCACGGCACCGGTCAGGCTCACCACCGCGTCCGAGTCACCGACCGCCGCGGGAATCACCTCGGCGCGAAGCCGTTCCACGGTGTCGACCGTGACCTCGTCTTGAGGTGACGTGGTGGGAATCACCTGAATCAACCAGGCAGGCGACTCTGCCGCGTTGGTGAGATCGCTGGGAAATGGCTGACCCACCCGCGCTACACCAGGGTCAGCCTCGAGCGCGGCAGGGAGCGCCTGCACCATAGCCACATCATCAGCCGATGAGGTCTCGATCACCGCGATGAACGGCCCGTTGAAGCCCGGACCAAACCCCTCGGCGACCAGGTCGTAGGCCCGTCGCGTAGTGGTCTCCTCGGAGTAGTTGCCCTCATCGGAGAAACCGAGTCGCAGCGAGAACACCGGGATCAGCAACAGCACCAACGCACCGCCACCGACCAGAGCAAACGTCCATGGCCGCGCTTGGATCGCGCGGCTCCAGCGATAGGAGGTGGTGGCACGCAACGGCTTGGGTTTCCGCACCGGAACCTGGGCGCGAAGGGGACGCGCCGCAAGACTCGCCACCAACGTGGCGACGGCAAGTAGCGCACCGGCAGCGGCCAGCCAGCCGAGCGACAGACCCGCACCGAGCAATGCAATGGCAATGAATGCACCGGTGAGCAAGCCACGCCAACGGGTGACCTCGACCTTGGCGTGGAACAACCCGAGCAAGGCCGGCACAAGAGTGATGGACGCCAGCAATGTGACGGCAACAGTGGCGGCTGCCGCGATACCGAGCCCGGCCACGAACTCCAGGCCGATCAACAGCATCCCCAGCAGCGACAGCACCACGGTGATACCGGCAAAGACAACCGCGCGACCCGACGTATCAACCGCTCCTTCGGTTGCTTCCAGCGGTGTTGCGCCCGCACGGGTCAGTTCGCGATACCGCGTGATCATGAACAGCGCGTAATCGATACCCACGCCAAGGCCGATCATGATGCCGATTAGCGGCGCGAACTCGGGAATCGACACGCCATTCGACATCAAGCTGACGAGACCGAAGCCACCGGTGCCCACCCCGGCGAGAGCAACGCCAATTGGGATGCCCATCGCCATCACCGACCCGAATGACACCACCAAGATCACGATGGCGAATGCAAGGCCGATCAGTTCACTCTCCGGAGGTTCGAACTCGGCAAGCACCGCACCGCCGATCTCCACGGTGAGCCCGTCGATGTCGGGGATCAGCTCGCGGATCTCGGCACCGATCTCAGAGGCCGTGGTCTGGTCGACATTCACCTCAAAGTTCACGCTGGCGAATGCAATCTCGCCCCCGGGCGCGATCTGGTTCTCGCCGAGTGGTGTGTACGGGTTGGTGACAGCGACGTGCTCGATCGCATCAACCTCGGCAAACATGTCGGTCATCGCCGCCGTCACATCAGCCCGGCCGAAACCACCCTCGGCGGTGAAGACAATCGACCCGCCGAATGCGCTGCCCGCACCGGGGAAGTACTCCGACACCACATCGAATCCACGTGAGCTCTCGCTCTCCGGGGTGGAGAACTCACCGGAGAAGGCGGCGCCGACGGCCCCAGCCAGAGCGTTGACACCGACAAGAGCGACAACCCAGGCGATGAGAACGAACAAGCCATGGCGAAAACACCAGCGTGCAAGGGAGCGATACATGGGAGGACTCTCCGTTGTTGGGGGATGTGTGTCGAGTGAGACCGTGACAGGCAACGTCACAACACGACACGAGGATCGTATCGGTGATCACCGCCGGTCGCCGGTGCGACCATCGTCGCCTCGATTCTCCGCGGCGATCGCTGAGCGCGACCGGTCGATGCACTGTCGGAGCGGTGGGGTTCGTTGAATGCGTTGTTGACTTGACTGTCGCTGTGCCGTACACATACCGCCATGGCCAATCGACAGCCGCTCCTCCATCGCAGCGTGGCAGCAACACATCACGTGACGGTGGAGTCGCCGGTTGGCAACCTCGTGCTTGTTGCCGACCGCAGCGCACTGCGGGCAGTGCTGTGGAACGACACCGAACCCGAATGGCGTCGCGCAGGTCTGCAGCATGCTGCGTCGAACATTGACCACGCCCACCCCATTCTCTGCGCAACCGCCAACTATCTCACCGACTGGTTCGATGGCGGACGCTCGCGATACGAACCGCCACTGGCTGTTGACGGCACCGCGTTTCAACAAACGGTGTGGAACGCTCTCACCAGCATTGCCTACGGCACGACGGTCACCTATAGCGATGTTGCACACACGATTGGGCGCCCAACCGCGGTACGCGCTGTCGCTGCTGCGATCGGTCGCAATCCACTATCGATCGTGGTGCCATGCCATCGGGTCATCGGGTCGAACGGTTCGCTCACCGGGTTCGCGGGCGGTCTCAATGCCAAACGCACCCTGTTGACCATTGAAGGGACGCTCACCCTGGCCGGTGCGCCAACCCACCATCAATTTTGATGACTGCCCCGGTGGTGTACGACGACGCGTCACTCGCCAAATACAGCGCCGCGCCCACCACCTCATGGGCCTCGCCGCCCCGCGCGAGGGGAATCTCCTGTGCAGCTCGCACGTTGAACGCATCCAGATCCCAGGCCTTAGCGATATCGGTGAGGAACGGTCCCGGCATGATCACGTTGGCTCGCACCGTCGGGCCGTACGCATGCGAAAGACCTGTTGTCAGGGTGTTCAGCGCCGACTTCGCACCCGCGTACACAAGTTCGTCCGGGCTCGGTGCTACCGCCGCGATGGACGACACGTTGATAATCGACCCACCGCTCGCGGCGGCCATCGATGCGCCAAAAAGGGCTGACAGCCGAAATGGCCCTTTGAAATTCACCGCCATCACCTTGTCGAACAGGTCCTCGCTCACCTCGACCAAGGACGGGTACAGCGGTGACATCCCGGCGTTGTTCACCAGCACATCGCAGCGACCGTATTCGTCGTAAACCAAACGGTGAAGTGCCTCACAGTCATCCCAACGGCCCGCGTGAAACGCGGTGGGAGTTGCCCGTCGGCCAGTTTCCGCCACGACCTCGGCGGCTAATGCCTCGCAGGCATCAACCTTGCGGCTCGCAATCACGACATCGGCACCGTGACGGGCAAACGCCATCACCATCTCACGACCCAAACCACGGCTACCGCCAGTCACGACCGCTACTCGCCCTGTCAGATTGAACATGTTGTCCATTTCGGCCTCCCTGTGTGACGTCTTTACACCGTTGCGCCGACCGTAGTTCTGTCACACCGCCGGCTCCGCGTCAGCACGTGAAGTGGAATGACTCACCGGTCCGCGCGGTTAGCACTCGCATGAGCGAATCCACCCCCACCCCCACTCGTCGCGGCAGCCGCGTCAAGTTCTCGCTCAGCCGCACACTCGACGTAACCCCCGACCGCGCCTGGGCACTACTGATCGATTGGCCCGGCCACGCCGACTGGGTACCGATGACCCGCGTCGAGGTCGACCCTGCTGACACCGATCGTTTCACCGCCTGGTCGGGCCTGGGGCGTCTGGCGCTCGAAGATCGCATGCAGGTTCGCGAGATCGATCACGACAGCGACATCCGCCGCTGCGTGGTCGACAAACTCGGGCCGATCCTGGTCGGCGAAGCCGAGTTCAGTGTTGCTGCTGGCCCTTCCGAGGTGACCAGCATCGTCACCTGGCGCGAAGATGTGCACGTTCCCTACCTGCCTCGGGTGTTGACCGGGATCGTTGGACGCATCGGAGCGGCACTGTTTTCGCAGTCGCTACGCCGTATGACAAGGCCGCCGCGTCGTCCCCGGCAGTGACAGCGCGGCCGCCTTAACTGTCTTGACAAAACGCTATTTCTGCGCGCTTCGCGGGAGAGACCCACACTGTGGGCACATTGACGTCGGTACCGTCAACGCGATGTCGTGCCCGTCTTAGTCCTCGGTTTTGCCCCTTTCATCGTGGGCGTTCCAGCGTCCTGAGCATCATCTGATTCGGCCCGAGCCGAGGGAGAACGGGATACCGCTCTCTTAGACACCTGCGCCGAGGAGCTCTTCACCGCTTGGTCACCCGCTGTTCCAGAAGTCACTATTTTCTTAATACCCGTTAGCCGACGATCTGCCGTGACTTCGAACTCCACATTTACAGCCTCAATTTTTGAGTTTGCACCTTTATCGAAAAGAGGGCCATGTCGCAGCGCATCCAAAAGATTGCTTTGAATCTGTTGCGTCCAGATCGCGTTGACAGCGAGCAAACGTTCGCTATCGAATGCGAGAAGTTGAGTGGCCGCGAACCATTTCGCGAGATACTTCTGGGCAAACTTCAGAACTTTCTCGTCTTTGACTCCATGCGATGCGCCCGCCAAAAGTACTCCTCCAAACCGCCAGGGCGACACCTCTTTCCGCTCTACGTATGGTTTCAGTGCTTGGGACTTCAGTGCATCGAGACTGAGTTGCAAGGACTCTGTCGCTACTGCCTGGTTGGGGGCGATGCCCGTCAGGCCACGGTTGAAGAAACTCGCGATCCAGTTTCCTGCACCGCGAAGTCCCGCGTAAATACCTTTTCCAGCCTTTTTGACCGTTTCCCAGTAGCCCGACAATCGCTCGCTCGCTGTTAGCACGTCTCCACCCTCAATAAACTTGACGGCGTTATCCCGAGCTTCATCCCACTCGAGGTCATTCAGTAGCTGCGGAACAACGACTCCTGACGGGAACGTCTTGACATCAACCTGTTCCAACTTGTCTCGCTGTCTCATCACCCACTGCTCACCTAGACCAAGACTGTGCAGTAGATTGTTTGACTCTGACGTATCCTCCATGAGAGCCTTCACAACGACATGTTTGAACGCCGTCTCGGTGTGGTACTTCGTTACTTTTCGATACAAATCATCGTAGCGATCTTTATCATTAACCGAGGCGCCAGGCAGGCTCGCCTGACGGGTTGCATCCTCAAAGTTGCCGACCTCATTCGAGTGACGCGCAGTGCGCACCCAACCGGCCACGAACGAGCCTAGACCTATCGTGACCTTCGCCAAACCACCAATTGCTGCCGTCGCCGCTCCCGGAATGAAAGCGCCGCCGAGGGTCATAAAGCTCCCGACTGCAACTGCTAAATCGGACGCAACCTTTCCGAAGCTCAGTCCATAGTTTGTTGCGACCTGACTCCTGACTGTTTTAATGGCCTCTAAGTCAGTCTCGCACTGTAATGCTTTTGATTTCCTATCATCAGAGGGGTCTGTTAACGCGGCCATCTTAGCTAATTGGAGGGCACTCTTTTTCGTCTTGATGTCATCATTGAGTTCGCCCCAAGTTCGCCACAACGGCATGGTTGTCTGGGTCCACTCTTCGAAAATTGAGAAAATCGCCCCGACGGCCGCTGCCACTGGAACCATCTCAAGCCCCGGTACGTTGCCAAGATTTTCTGCGAGTTCTTTTCCGGCGTACACCGACTTCGCAACCAAATCCCACGTTGTTAGGATTGCTTTTGTCGATTTTTGAGCCGCGTCCCTTCCCCCAGTAGCCTCCCAATTGGCTAAAGAACTAATGGCGTCACCCGCCTGCGTGAAGACTAGGACACTCTTACCAACCAGTTCCGCTGAGGCAACTCCCTGACCAGCATCCTCAGAAATCGGAGCCCACTTCGCTTTGGACAATTCATCCGCATTGCCTGTGCCAGCATTCACCCCCTCAGCAAATGTCTCAGTAACCTCTTTAGACGATTTCAAATCTTGTATTTCGCGTTCTTTTTTCGCGTTATATTGGAGCTCTTGAATCAACTTTCGGGTCAGTCGATCTTCTGAATTGCGTAGTTCTTGTTCCGCAGATTCAAGAAGGGTCGCCTTTTGCTGAGAAATTAATGTCAGTTCCTCTACGCGACCGGCCAGTACATCAATATGGTTCGTCGTTTGGGTTATCTCGGCGCCCAGTTGGTCCTTCGTTACGTTTGGAGCACTCCCTTTGGCAGCCGTTAGGTCGCGAGATCTTTCATCTCTCAAATTTTGATTGGTATTTTTGGCCGCTTCGGCTTGCCCTTTCTGTCGTTCAGTATCGACTAACCCTGCTGCCTTTCCGGCGATGAGCAGGTTTTTATCGCTCAATTTCGCCGTCAGATCTTCAACCTTCCCGAGTAAAAGCTCTGGTTCTCTGAGGCGGTCTTCAAGATCAGCCTGAATTGCCACCTTCTGGGCCTCAAGTTTCGCGGTAAACCCGGTCGCGATCCTGACTTTGTTGAAAAAACCGGTCCTTAAATTTTCAAGTTTCTCATCGGCTTGCTGTTTCGCATCAGAAATTTTTACAGCAATTTCCGCTTTTTGATTTGACTTCTTTTGCTCTTCTATTTTTCTGCTTAGCGAATCGGATTCTTCATGAAGACCGTTCAATTCACCCGTCAAACTACTGACCTGGGCTTCTAATGCCGTGAGAGCGTCAACCGACTGCTGCAGGGTTGCCTCTGCTTCTTCAAGGTCGTTGTATGCCTTTTGAAGCTCTGTCAAGGCTTGGAGCTTGTTGGCCTCGGTAACTTTTGCTTGTCTCGCGGTATCTACACCGCGTTCCGCGGATTCCTTGTTATCTGCTGCATTCTGCTTTGCAGTTTCTTTCTGTTCTACATCGAGCTGCAATTCTTGCTTAGTCGGTTCATTAGTGCTCGTACCCAGGCGCTGAAGTGGCAGGTTCGGGATCCGCCGTGATATTCCCTGACGTCGAACCGCGCCCTGCTGAACGGTGTGAACTACCTCGTGCGCGATGAGGTGCTGGCCCTTTTTGCTGGACGGGTCGTACGTGCCCGCTCCGAAGTAGATGTCCTTACCAGTAGTGAAGGCTTCTGCGCCAATAGATCGGGACAACTCGGCGGCGTCAGCGTCTGCGTGCACCCGAACTTGCGAGATGTCTGCACCGAGGAAAGCGCCCATTTCCGATTGAAGTTTCGGCGGGAGCGGTGTTCCAGAGCTACCGGCTGAGAGCGCAGCCTCGAATTGAGCCCCAGCGGTAAAGCCTCCCGTGCGCAATAGACCCTGCTCGCTACCGTCGTCTGGTGAGCGAAGGGCACCTGTGGACTCCGTTCTGACCTCATCGGGTTTCCACGAACTGAGAAAGGCATCTGCTAACCGCTCGGCTTCAACTTCAGCGGGATCGTCAGCGCGTCCGACCGTCATCCGAAGTTGTAAGAGCGACTCCGTGGTGGTTGCATCGAAAACCACCGTCTGCTCATTCGAGGCGTCATCCTTGACGGGGCGTGTCTCGGGCTTGCTTTCTTTTATCGCATGCGAGCGTGCCTTTTCTTGAAAATCCGTCATGACAACTCCATATCACTTCCGGTCCCTCTCTGATTTGGTGACGAACCAAAGTCGACTGATGTAAAAAAATCAACATTTGAGCAATAACTGCGGAAGAGGTCGACCACTAAATTCACAACTTCATCCGCGACCTCCTCGTAACTGCTCTCGGCGTTGAAGGCCACCTCAGAATGTACTGCCGGCACGGCCATGGTCGGGTGCAAAAAATAGGCCCCGCCACTTACGCGCTCAGTTAGCAGCGTTAGCGATTCGGTTACTGTTCTAAGTACTTGCTCTGACGCACCGAGAAGCGAAGGGACGTTTACGGAAAGGACTTCGACACGAACTGATGTCTCGCTGAAACTCACACCGCAGGAAAGGAAGAGATCTCCACAACGAGCGGCACAACCGATACCGAACGGAGAACCCCGGTCTTCAAACTGAATTTCTCGACCGCCCAATTTATCGGCCACACTCGCGCGCAAATTTTCCACCCTCGCCCCACCCTCGCCTCCGGCACACCTAGACGCGCCGTACACTAGTCGATAGCTGTCGCGAGCGTTTCCCCGCCTAGCTCACAGCACTGGCGCCGAGACTCGACCGCGCTCGGGCTCGTGCAATGTGATCGTAATTAGGTGGCCAGCCTTCAGATCGCGCTTTAATGGGCGACGCTGACCGAAACCGGATACAACCCTCTCATGCCCTCTTCGCATCTTTCTTACTGGGAACAGTTCACCGATGAGGTTCTTCGTCTTGCCGCAATCGCTCTCGGTGGTGATACGACCGACGGTGCTGAAACTGTTCGGCGCCTGCCGAGTTTCAAGGCTCCTCCTAACTCCCCGGCATCGAACAAGGCGCTTTCACAAGCAATCACGGATTTCGGCAGGAAAGTCGAGAATGATCTGATCGGCACATGGGGGCGGCTCCTTAGCGCCGACGTCGAGACCATGAGTCGAATTACCCCTCTTCTCGCCCTCCTTGGAGCGGCAGAGACGTCAACCGCCCGAAGGCGCGCTATCACCTCGGTAGGGGGGGACAAAGATGGGAGTTGGACGCTCGGCGCAATTCAGTTCGTGCTGCCCCACGCAGTTCGTGAACTCGCGCCTTCCGCTCGGCTGTCTCGAGCTGGTTTCGTTGTCATCGAAGACACCGGTCCGTGGGCTCGGCGATCGATATGGCTTGCTCCAAACCTTGCGTGGCAGTTACACGATGTGCAGGATCGCTGCGACCCGGAACTCCCTCACAGCTTGGAACGATTCACGCCCGAACATCCTCAGAAGAGTGACAAACGATTTGTTCTCGTCGCGGGACATGACCCCCTGAGCCGTAAACAACGTGCCGCCGATCTACTCGGGGGGCCTGACGCACTCGTCATATCACTCGCAACAGAATCGATTCCGAAGGACGGAGCCATCTCTGCCCTTTCTGTTGCAGAACCAAGCTCTGCGCAGTGGGCAGCGCTCTTACGTGAGGCAACACTGTGCGGATCCTCAATCGTCATTGACCTCCAGGGCCCACTGCCGGTGAGTGTGCGGACTTTGATTCAAGATGTCGACCATATCCGGTGGGGAATCTCCTCTACGCACCATCTCAGCATCGCGGAAATCCCCAACCTGCCATGGGTCGAAGACACCGTCCAACAGACGCGCGGAGAAACAAAAACGACTGAGCAAGCGAACAAGCCGTCGCCAAGCTCCATCCACCGTCTGACACGCACACAGCAAAAACAGGTGGAAAAAGCACTTCCTAATCTTGGAGGGGATGCGGAATCTGCGACACGTCGTCTCATATCCGGTGAAATCGACCGTTTGGCCACTCGAATCACTCCACGAAGGGGATGGGCTGACCTCGTTCTGCAAGAACGTGAACTCAAAGCCGTTCGTCAAATTGCGGACCGATATCGCCACCGTGGAAAGGTTCTCGACCAATGGGGTTTCGGAGCAGGCAATGCCACGGGGCTTATTGCGCTGTTCTCCGGCCCCCCAGGGACCGGGAAAACGTTGTCAGCAGAGGTCGTTTGCTGTGACTTAGGTATGGACCTTTTCCGAGTCAACGTCGCGTCAATGGTTTCCAAATACATCGGGGAGACAGAAAAGAACCTTGAGCGGCTCTTTAACGCAGCTGAGACTGGGACCGTCGCTCTGGTATTCGATGAGGCCGACAGCCTTTTCGGACGTCGAGGGGAAATCGCAAAATCGGCTGACCGCTACGCCAACTTGGAGGTCTCGTACCTCCTTCAACGTATCGAGGCGTTTGATGGCCTTGTGTTTCTTACGAGCAACCTGCAAGGGAACATTGATCCAGCTTTTACCCGACGAATTCATGTGTCAGTTGCTTTTGAGAATCCTGAAAGAGAAGAGCGGAGCAAACTTTGGCAGCTCTCTATTCCTGACGGCGCGCCGGTGCACAATATCGACCTTGACTTCCTCGCGGGCCTAGAACTCACAGGTGCAGAGATAAACAACGTAGCAACAGGAGCAGCTTTTCGCGCGGCAACCGAAAATTCCTCCATCTCCATGGAACACCTCATGAATGCACTTGAGCAAGAAACCACAAAACAAGGTCGCCTCGTCGACCCAAGAAATTTTGGGCCATACGCGCATCTCATCACCTAAAACTCGCAGTTCAGTCTCATCGCCCCGTCTGCACAGTGCCATTTATAGCTTTCAGACACTCATGCTTCGTCTTCCAACTTTTATCAACCTTGCACCCGTGGTGTTCGTGTTCTTATGGAGCACGGGATTCATCGTTGCTCGCTACGCCACCGACGATGCTGGACCGTTGAGTTTTCTCGCGGTGCGCGTACTGTGCGCCGCAGCAGTGCTCGCCGTCGTCGCGCTGGTCCAGAGCAGCCCACGCCCATCTCGAACTGGTGTCGGGTGGTCAATGGTGGCCGGTGTGGGCATGCATGCCGCCTATCTCGGCGGTGTCTTCATTGCAATCAACAACGGCTTGCCATCAGGAATCGGCGCTCTCATCTCTGGCCTTCATCCGGTGATCACGGCGGTTGTTGGATCGATTGTGTTGGGTGAGGTACTTCGGCGCCGACGATGGTGGGGTGTCGCTCTCGGACTCACCGGCGTTGCTGTGGTCGTCGGTGAACGCGCTGCCGCCGGCATTGAGGGCGTCTCTGCTGGCCCCGTCGCCGCCGCCGCTATCGGCACACTCGGGATGTCGCTCGGCACCCTTGTTCAGCGCTGGAGCGGGCGCTCCACACCGTTGCTGTGGGGCACCGTTGCTCAGTTCGGCGGGGCGGCCGTCGTTCTCGTTCCACTCGCCATCATCATTGAAGGCATGGACATTTCCGCCAGCGCATCGACAGCGGCAAGTTTGGCGTGGGCTGTTCTGGTGCTATCGGTCGCGGCCGTCGCCATCATGGTGTGGCTGCTGCAACGCACCGATGCCGCGTCGGTGTCGAGCCTGTTCTTTCTCACGCCGGCGTTATCTGCCATCGAAGCAGCGATCCTGTTCGGGGAACGACTCGCGATTACCTCGGTGATTGGGCTCGTCATCGCCGCCGGCGGTGTCGCACTTGCGACGCGGACCTGAGCGATCGGTCAACGTTCCGGGCGCGGGTGGCTGGCATCACCCCATGGCTGCCAACGCAGCGCTCACCAGCGACTGGCCACGAACGTCGCCGAGGAGGCCGTCATCCATTCGATTCATCATGTAGGTCACCGTCATCTGATTATCGAGATCGTTCACCACCTGGGATCCACCCCAGCCGCCCCAGTAGCACAGCCGCCGCTGTGGCAGGTGCGGCACGGCATCGTTCGGCAGGCCGAAACCAATGCCGAAGCGCACCGGCAACATCAACACCTGATCGGTGCCATCGGCCTGCACCCGGAAAACCTCTTCGATGGCATCAGCTGACAAGAGGCGAACTCCTGCCGCCACACCTCCGTTGGAGATGGCGCTTTGTGCCAGGGCGACAGAACGCGCATTGCCGTGACCGTTCGCTGCGCCGATATCGGCCTGACGCCATTCATCGGTCCACGAGACCTTCGCATGCATGACCGGGCCGGTGAACGTTTTCACCATCACCGATTCAGGGTCGAGGGTCGACGCATCGATTGGCGGGGGTGGCGGTGGCACCACCGCCGACACCCGAGAGAACTCCGAAGAATCAAGGCCGATATGGAAGTCGCAGCCCAGGGGTTCGGCTACCTGACGCCGGAAGAACTCGCCGAGTTGCAGACCGGTGATGCGGCGCACCACTTCCCCGACGAGGTGGCCCTGACACATCGCGTGATACCCACTGGCTGTTCCTGGTTCCCACCACGGCGCCTGGGCGGCCAACATTGATGTGGAGCGTTCCCAGTCATAGACGTCGTCGACGGTGACTGGTTGCGCCCAGCCCGACACCCCTGAGGTATGCCCCAACAGGTGACGCACCAACACGCCGTCTTTGCCTTCGGCAGCAAACTCGGGCCAATAGCGCGCCACCGGGGCGTCGAGATCCAACAAGCCGCGATCCACCAGCATCAACGCGCACAGCGTCATTTGCGTTTTAGTGGATGACCACACATTGGTGATGGTGTGCTCGGTCCACGGCTGGGTCTGCTCCGGATCAGACCAGCCTCCCCAGAGATCCACGACCGACTCACCAGCGATTCGCACCGCAACCGACGCCCCAAGATCTCGTCCGGCATCAAGATTCTCCGCGAGGATCTCCCGCAACGCCGCGAAACGCGCGTCGCATGTTCCATGCACGTCAACCACTGCACACCCCTCAGACCGATCGGCAGACGTCGCACCGTAGCACTCGCTGTGGACCCACCTATCTGGATGCAACGATGTCTGCGGTTGGCCTATGTTGGCGGCCGTGAGCGTGGCCGATCACTGGGACTCCGTGTACCGCAACAAAGCTGACGACGAACTTAGTTGGATGCGCACCGATGCATCGCGTTCGCTGCGCCTGATCGGTTCACCAACGAATTCCGACGCTGCGATCGTCGACGTCGGCGCCGGCACATCGACCTTGGTCGACCATCTCGTCGATGACCAGTGGCCACATATCACCCTGCTGGACCTGTCAGCCGCGGCACTCGAAGCAACCTGTTGCCGACTGGCCGACCGATGCGCCGACGTTGAACTGGTCACCGGGACGATTCTCGACTGGCAGCCACAGAGGCCATACGACGTCTGGCATGACCGGGCCGTGTTCCACTTTCTGCACGGGAGTGAGCGCGAGTGGTACGTCAGCACGGCAGCGCAGGCGATTCACCCCGGCGGCCGGCTTGTGCTCGCCACCTTCGCCCACGACGGACCGGAGTCATGTTCGGGCCTGCCCACTCAGCGCTACGACACAATCGGCCTCTCCCAGGTATTCGGCGACCACTTCGCCCTGACCCATCATGAGCGCGAGGTGCACGTCACGCCATGGGCCGCCGAGCAGCCATTCACCTGGGCCGTTCTCGAACGGCGTCAGGTGTCGAGGCCGTAGCGATACAGGTTCGTCTCGTACGGGGCGAAGCCGAGTCGCTGGTACAACCGGTTTGCTGCGGCGCGACTGGCCCGCGATGTGAGGCTGACATTCTTCGCGCCACGACGTTGTGCTTCATCGATTGCCGCGCGATTCAACGCTTCGCCGACGCCGTGACCACGTGCGGCATCGTCGACCACCACGTCTTCAATCCAGGCTTTCACCCCGGTCGGAATGCGGTACAGAGCAAGAGTGAGCGAGCCAACAATCGAGCCGTCTTCCAGCCGCGCGATGAACAACACGGAATTGTCATTGTTGACAATCGCCGCCAGGTCAGCCGCAGTCGGCGGCGGCGATGAGGATGACAACTGCGGGATCAGACCAGCAAATGCCGCAACCAGTTCATCATCGACAACGCTCGCAGCAGAGATCGTGGCGGCCACGAGCCGTGACCGTACCCGACCGGTAGCGTGTGTGCCGTCATGGAGCACCTCCGCTGGCACGCCGAACCCTCACTGCGCGACCCTGTCATGGTCGCGGCGTTCACCGGTTGGAACGATGCCGGCGATGCCGCCTCGACTGCGGTTCGCACCCTCATTGAGACCACGGGTGCCCAGCCCCTCGCCGAAGTCGACCCAGAAGCATTCACCGACTTCGCCACTGTGCGGCCGCACATCCGTCTCGACGACGGGCGCCGCAACATCGTGTGGCCCACCGTTGGCCTGTGGCACGCCTCGCTACCCGGCACCGATGCAATCTTCGTGCTCGGACCCGAGCCCGCCCTGCGCTGGCGGCTGTTCTCCGAACAGTTGCGCGGCGTTGTTGAACGGTTCGACTGCCCACGGGTTCTCACCCTCGGGGCTCTACTCGCCGATGTGCCCCACACCCGACCGGTGCACGTCATCGGCACCGCCACCGACGACGATCTGATCGAACGTTATGACCTCGAGCGGTCACGCTATGAGGGCCCCACCGGCATTGTCGGCGTGCTCCACGCCGAACTGGCCGACAGCGACGCAGGATGCGCATCGCTGTGGGCGGCCGTTCCCGGTTACGCCTCACAGGTGCCATCACCAAAGGCCGCAATCGCCCTCATGGAACGGGCATGCGACATCATGGGCACCCCCACCCCGTCGTCCGCACTCGCCGACGAGGCAGCGGACTACGAGGCCCGCATTGCTGCACTCGTCGGCGACGATGACGACCTCACCGACCACATCGAGCAACTCGAGTTGCTAGTCGATGAGATGGACGACGAAGTCGACACCTCCGGGCCGATCGATCTCGGTGAGTCCGAACTGCTCCTCGATGAACTCGAGCAGTTCCTCCGCGACCGCGACACCGACACCTGAGTCGCGTCGCGGCTGCACCGCACGTCAGTCGGGCTCGCCGATATCGCGCCACACCGGGGCGCGTGGCGCTTCAAACTGCACCGGCAGTTCCTCACCCCGAATTGCTGCAAATGCCATGGCCGACCACCAGTCGGCTCCCGCCGTTCGCTCGGGAAACGCCCCTTCGGCGAACCATCCGACGTCACTCGTCTCGAGCGGATGGGTGTGCAGCTCTCCCCCGGTTGCATGGCAATGGAACAACAGCATGTACATCCCAAAACGAGAGAACCCCATGCGCTGGCCATCGATCACGGCGATCAGACGCCGTGGTTCGCAGTGGATACCGCTCTCCTCGGCGACCTCTTTCACCGCGACCTCCGACGGCGAGTAACCAACATCAGCCCAACCAGTCGGGTACAGCCACACCCCCGAGTCGCGCCGTTGCACCAGCAGCATCTCGCCGTCATCGTTGCCAACGACTGCACCCACAGCAACTTTCGGTGTCACATACCCTGGGACGCCTTCGCCGATATTCGACAGCCACTCCTGCACGAAGTGATCAGTCTCGCGACGCGTCTCGAGACCATCGGCGAGTTCTTGTGCCGCAGCTTTGATGTCCCCCGCGACGTGGAGCACCTCTTCGTAACGCTCACGCTCGTACAAATTCTCGGTGAATCCCATGCCGGTTCGAGCGATCGCAGCCAAGGTCTCGCTCCAACGCACGAGATCGCGGGGATCGGGCACCGACGACATGGGGGCTCAACCTACAGCGCGAAACACGCCGGCTCAGGCGACAGCATGCAGGATCGCCCGTTCAATCTCGCCGCGATGATGCACATCGGTCACCCGTGAACCGTCTCGGGTGCGCACGTAAAAGGTGTCGACCACCGACATCCCCACCGTCTGCACGGTGGCGTGCCGGATGTCGAGCCCCACCTCAGCGAGCGCCGATGTGATGCGATACAGCACGCCGATCTTCGAGGCGCAGTGCACCTCCACAACGGTGGCATCGCTGGACGCGCCATCATCGAAGACCACCTTGGGCGGACCCGGTGGACGAGCCTGGGTGGCTCGACGCCGACGATACGTGCGCGCCTGCTCCGCCAGTCGCGCCGTGATCGCAAGTCCACCGGCCACAGCACGTTCGACGTCGGCGATCACCGGGCCCCATTCCACGCCAGCACGCGGAACAACGACTTTGAACTGCGATGCACCCATTGCCATGCCGGCAGTTGGCTCATCAGAATGCGCTTGGGCGCCGATCACGTCAAGCCCGTGCAGGGCAAGTGCCCCAGCGACACGAGCGAACATGCCAGGCGTATCGGCTGCCACCACGGTGACCACATCGTCAATCGCACGCACCGCGGTCTCCCCCGATGCCATCAATGCCAAAGTGTCGGCATCGGGAAACAGTCGCCACACCACATCGTCGACGTCACCGCCACCGAGTACGTGATCAACGCGGGCCGCGAGTTCGCGGACCAGCCCAGCCTTCCACGACCCCCACGCCGATGGACCCGTGGCCAACGAATCGGCTTCGGTCAGTGCATGGAGAAGTTCGAGGCGAATACCGTCACCCACCTGCTCGGCGACACCCGCGATGGTGACCGGGTCACTCAGGTCGCGGCGCACCGCCACATCGGGCAGCAAGAGGTGATGTTCGATCATTGTCACCACCACCTCGGTGTCGCTGGCATTCAAACCGAGGCGCGGCCCAATCGAGGTACGCAACAACTCCACGCCGACCTCGGTGTGTTCACCTGGGTAGCCCTTGCCGATGTCGTGAAATAGTGCGCCCAACACCAGCAGGTCCGGACGCCGCACCCGATCAGCAAGATCTGCGGCATTGGCCGTGGCCTCCCACAGGTGCCGGTCGACAGTGAAACGGTGGTACGCGTTGCGCTGTGGACGCGACCTCACCGGCGCCCATTCGGGCAACATCCGCTGCAACAAACCCCGCTGGTCGAGGGCCTCCAACACGCCGATGGCGCGATGCCCCTCCAGCAGCAGGGCAACCAGATCATCAACGGCACCCGCAGGCCATCGCTGTGGCCAATCTGGCATCTCATCGGTCAGACGATCCAGACACCGTCGACCAATGCGGGCCTCGTGCCGTGCAGCGGCTTGAGCAACCCGCAACACCAACCGCGGATCGGTGGCCGGCGAGGCGTCGTCGTCGAGTTCAATCTCGCCGTCGACCAAGATCACGCCGGGTGCGATGAGTTCGAACCGGCCGGTGACGCGGCGCCCAAGACGCCCCCAGGTTTCATCGGCGATCCACGCCACCGTGCGCGCCGCAGCGGCAATATCAGCCATCAGCGCATCGGCGTCATCGTGACCTGAACGAGCAGCGGTGGCATCTTGGTCTTCGAGTCGCAGCACATCGCCGCGGCGTCCGGTCGCGCGATGCAATGCCACTCGGGCACCCAACAATACGTCGTAGCAGTCGTTGAGAACCTGCGAATCGTCGGGATGAAGGGCAAGACCAGCGACCGATGCCCACCACAGCGACTGTGCATCACGGATACCGCCGTGGCCATCTTTCACATCCGGCTCAAGGATGTAGGCAACATCGCCCGCGTCGGACTGACGACGACGGACCCGACCACGAAGTTCGTCCAACCACCGATCACGGTGCCGCCGCCAGTTGTCCTCACCCGCTGCGGCCACCCGTGACGCAAGGCCAACATCACCCGCAAGGTGGCGGGCTGTGAGCAGCGAGGTCGCCGTATCAAGATCCTCAACCGCCAGTTCGA
>Ga0075478_10000309_pt1 | contig 17797 bp, 14 predicted proteins | sample DEB08_DNA_15_FD_71483 | JGI IMG/M metagenome (GOLD analysis project Ga0075478, IMG submission 71483) | Aqueous microbial communities from the Delaware River and Bay under freshwater to marine salinity gradient to study organic matter... | ecosystem: Environmental > Aquatic > Marine > Coastal ...
GACCTTGTTGTTCGCAGGGGTGGTGAGGACGTGCTGGCACATCGACTCTCCGTTGGGGCAGGTGAGCGGGTGGATCAGGTGCTGCTCACGGTGCTCGGTGCGGACGCGACGGTCACCGGCACGGTGTCGGGCCCTCTTGGCCCGGTGGGTGGCGCTGAAGTGATCGTCGGCGACGGCACGGTGCAACGACGAACGGTCAGCCTGACCGAGGGGGCGGTTGGGTCATTCAGCATTGGAGGCCTCGGCGGACCGGCGACGTACAACGTGACCGTTCGTGCTGACGCTTTGGCGACCGAGACCGCGAGTGTGTCGGTCACAGCAGGTGGGTCGGCCTCGGTTGATGTTGAGTTGGCAGCGGCTACCGGTTCAATCGCCGGTCGGGTTGTCAACACTGATGGTGTTGGCGTGGGAGGCGTCGTTGTTCGGGTTACCGCTGATGGCGTGCAGCGCACGGCGGTGTCGGTCGATGGCAGTGGTGAGGACGCGGGGCGATTCAGAGTTGAAGGGTTGGCGCTGCCGGGCGATTACAGCGTGACCGTGGCGCCCGAGTCTGGCCGGGCTGCGGCACAGCAGGTGCAGATCTCCCGCGAGATACCGCGACGCGGTGATCTTGTTGTTCGAGTGGTTCCGGCGACCTCATCGGTGACGGGCACGGTCGTGACCGCTGCGGGCACTCCGGTCGCCGGTGCGCAAGTGACCCTGTCCGATGGGGTGCGTGTGGTTCGGACCATGACGGTGACCGCACCCGCAGGCGCCTTCGGCATGGGTGGTGTGGCGCCGGGTCGGTACACCTTGAGTGTGGAACGTCGGGGTGCCACCACCGAGGTGGTCGAGGTGACGGTGCCCGACACGATTGTCGATCCGGGTCCGGTGGTGGTCGATGTGACCGTTGGTCCGGTGGCGACGGTGGTCGGCACCGTAGAGCGGGCGGTTGTAGTTCTTCCCGATGGTGAGGGTGACGATGACGGCGCAGAGCCTGAGCCCGTGATCGAGGCGGCCGCTGGGCTCACGGTGCGGCTGCATCGTGTACCCGATGCGGCAGGCCCGGCGTCGACGGCGGTAGCGGTGGCCACGACGGCGTCTGATGGCACGTTCACCCTCACCGATTTCTCTGCACCGGTTGACTACGTCGTGGTCATCGTTGACCCGGTTGATCCGACGACGGTGTTGTCGTCGGTGTCGGTGCGTCCGTCACCGGGGGCGGAGACCGCGGTGGATGTACCGACGATCGATCCCTGATCAGCGAGGGCCGAGGCAGAGCACATCGTCTGGGGTCGCCACCCAGCTCGACCCGTCGCCACACACGTCTGGGGTGGTCTGCAACGGTCGCGGACCGTCGGGATCCAGGCTGCCGGGAATGCCGATTGATCTGATCACCGCGAGTTTGGCGTGATCGTCGACGTCGGTGCCGAGCCCCGCGGTAAGTGTGGCGGCATCGAGCGCGGTCAGTGTTTGACGACCGAGGATGCCATCGATGGTGATATCCACGCCGAGGTTGGCGAGGATGGTTTGCGCCTCGGTGATCTCGTCGGATGTCAGCGGTGCATCCGGATGGTCGGTGACGGCGGTGACCACGAGGGTGGCGTCATCGCACGTGGATGGACGAGTCAAGTCATCGGTGACGGTCACGCAACTGCCGGGTCCCCATGTGGTGATTGTCACGATGGGCACGGTGGTAGTCAGCGCGGCAACGGTGGTGGTCGGAGCAATGGTGGTGGCAACCGTGGTGGTCGCTGCGCTCTCGTCGGTGCCGCGACCCTGCCACCAGTCCACGGCTCGTGGGATGACGACGAGACCGATCACCGTGAGCACGGCCAAGACGGCAACGACGGCGATAGCGATGATGAGCAGTCGCCGATTGCCGTTGTCGGCGGGAGGCGTGTCGCTGGCGGTGTGGGCATCGGATTCGGTGTCGGCATCTGCGGTGGCTGATCCGGCGGTTGCGGGGTTCACCAATTTCATTCCGCGAGGCGGCTTGAACCCCTTTGGCATCTTGATGTCGCGTCCGTAGCGGTTGACCTTGCCCTTGTAGCGGCGCGCCTGTCCACTGATTCGGCGTCGCTTGTTGTCGAGGTTGGCCAACTCGGGTGAGTGCTTGCGCACCTGCCGGCGGATGAGGGATTTCATGTCGGCCACACGTCAAGTGTCGCACATCGCCGACCACCTGTGGTTGTGGCGGTGCGCGGGGATGGACCGGTCAGGGCAGCATCAGCCGCCAGCCCTGGGCGGGTGAGGGACGCGCGGTGAGGCCGAGATCTGCGGCAATGGACAACGTGAGCGTCAGCCCGTCACCGATGTCGGCCGTGTGTGCTCCGGGTCCGGTGTCGTCGATGTCGATCGCTGGTGGGTCGATCACGTGGGTGATGGTGAGGGTGCGCGACCCGTGGCGCGCGCTGTTCGTCATCAGGTTCACGAAGGTCCGGACAGCGGCGAGGTGGTCACCGAGGACGATCTCGGCCGCTTCGCCGATTTCGGTGATCACGACATCGGGGTGCAGCGCCTCGACGATGGTGACGGCGTCGGCGATGATTGTGGCCAGGCTCGCCGGCTCTGCACCGTGGTGGTCGGAGATCAGTTCCGCCATGTGGGTGGCGGCTGTGCGCGCGGCGGCAATATGGCGGGCGGTGTCGACGTCGGTGGGGTCGAGGCCACCCGCGGCGAGGTCCAATCTGCCGATCACGGCATGCAGCGGGCCACGCAGATCATGGAGCAGCGCCGACGTTGTTGTGCCCGCCGATGTCGGGTGCTGTGGTGACGGATCTGCCGCCGGCATGTGGCGAGTCTGCCATCTGGGCGTGTGACATCTGTTGTGGAAACGTTGTGAAACGTATGCGCGGAGCGTTTCCCCACCGAAGAAGTGTGTGCCATGTGGCCAGCATGCCCTTCACCCGGTTGCATCCGGGTACCCCGAGATCGACTCGTGTGGGAGCGTTGTCGTGCGTACTTCTCGGGGTCGGGCTGCTGGTCGGATGTGGCGGAGCAGCAGAAATCCGGGCCGAGTCCGGCGAGGTGATCGCCCCCGGGTCATGGTCGGTATTTGATCTCCGCGCGGGCGATTGCATCGATGCGGCCGATGCCGAGGGTGATATCGATTCCGTGTCGCTGGTGCCGTGCGCAGAGCCGCATACCCAAGAGGTGTTCGCACTCGTCGATAGCACGGAGTCGGCATACCCCGGTGCGGCCGAGTTGGCGCTGTGGGCCGATGCCGCCTGCCTCGCCCAACTCCAGTCGGAGTTCGGCCTGACGCTGGCCGACGGGCTGTTCGTGTCGTACCTGCTGCCCAGTTTCGATGGCTGGAACAAGGACGAGGACCGCACCGTCGTCTGCGTGCTGGTCTTCCCCGATCGCGGTGCAGTGGTGGGTTCCTATGTTGCGGGTGACGCGCGGGTGGTGTCGGCCACCACAACCACGGAGGCCGCGGCCTGATGGGCATTTTGGTGTCATCGGGTGCACAGATGATGTGCACGTTCGGCGCGGCGCCGTCGGCGTTGAACGTGTTGCCGGTGGGCATGGTGAACGCGGGTGGTCCGGCGGCAGCCACGATCATGGACAACAAGCCCATGGTCAACATCGCGCCATTTGGCATGTGTATGTCGATGTCGAACCCGCAGGTGGCTGCGGCAACGGCCGCGGCGATGGGGGTGTTAACACCGATGCCCTGTCTTCCGAATGTGCCTGGTCCATGGGCGCCGGGTTCGCCGACAGTGATGATCGGCAACAAACCGGCGCTGAACAACTCATCTAAGGCGATGTGCGCATTCGGTGGTGCGATCTCGATCATGGTGCCGGGTCAGTTCACGGTGATGGTGCCATGAACGGCTGGATGCTCGTGGTTGGCAATCGCCGCTGTCGCAGGCGTACGGGCCATCGGACTGAACTTTTTGTCTGGTGGAATAGACCTTTCTCTAAGGGGTGTCAGATGGGCTACGGTGTGGGTTCCCACACGAGTTGGAGGTATCCATGCCCAGTTATTTGACCCCAGGTGTGTACGTCGAGGAGGTGCCGTCCGGATCGGGCAGCCTCTCCGCGGGCGCTACCGCCATCGCTGCCTTTGTCGGTTTCACCGAGAAGGCCCCGAAAGACGATCCCACCGATCCCGACGGTCTCAAACCGCGCCTCGTCACGAACTGGGCGCAGTTCGAATCGCTCTATGGTGGCTTTGTCCCCGGCGCCATGCTGCCGCACGCGGTGTACGGCTGGTTCCTCAACGGAGGATCGGTCTGCTACATCGTGCGCATCCCGCATAACCGTCCCTCAGAAGAGTCCGGCCAGATGGCGCTGCCCGCCGCCGACCGTGCTTTGGGCTCGGTGCTCGAGTTCGAATCCATCGGTCCTGCGGATGGCATCACCGTCGGAGTGTCGAACGGTGCGCCGATCGAGGTTGAGGACGGCGACCCGATCCCGACCATCGACCTTGAGGTCATCAAGGACGGCGCTGTTGTCGAGACCTATGAGGGCCTCACCCTGTCATCGGGTGACACCAACGTCGAGACGGCTCTGGCCGAGTCACAGTTCGTGAAGGTCGCCACCAAGGTCGACGTCACACCAGAGCTTGACTTGAATCTCGCCCAGCCCAAGCCCGGTTTGTACCCGATCGCTCCCGCACCGCGTGAGCCGGTCGAGGTGAAGGCCGCCAGCTTCGCCGGCTCCGAGACTGCCCGCAACGGCATCAACGGCCTCGTGATCGCCGACGACGTCACCATGGTGATGGTGCCGGACCTGATCACCGCCGCCACCAAGGAAGACGGTTCGGTCGATCTCGGGATGTGGAAGGCCGTGCAGACCGCGGTGATGAACCACTGCGAGGGCCAGGCGAACCGCATGGCCGTGCTCGACTCGCCTCCGGGCATGTCGGTGCAGCAGATCAAGGAATGGCGCAGCGATGTCGCCATGTACGACTCGGCCTTCGCCGCCTTCTACTACCCGTGGATCAAGGTGTCGAATCCGGTCCCGACCAACGGTGACGACGAAATCCTCGTGCCGCCGTGTGGCCACATGGCTGGTCTGTGGGCCCGTGTCGACGAGACGCGCGGTGTCTGGAAGGCCCCCGCGAACGAAATCGTTCGTGGCGCCCTCGATGTCGAATTGCCGATCACCAAGGCCGAGCAGGGCCTGTTGAACCCGATTGGCATCAACTGCATCCGCCCGTTCGGCACCCGCGGTATCCGCGTGTGGGGTGCGCGCACCCTGTCGTCGGATTCCGACTGGCGCTACATCAACGTGCGACGCCTGTTCAACATGATCGAAACCGCGATCATGGAGGGCACGCAGTTCGCGGTGTTCGAGCCGAACGATCAGAAGCTCTGGGAGGGCGTGAAGCGCACCGTGGGTGCGTTCCTCCGCGGCCTGTGGCGCGATGGTGCGCTGTTTGGCGCCACTCCCGATCAGGCATTCTTCGTGAAGTGCGATGCGGAGAACAACCCACCCGAGTCCATCGACGAGGGCAAGTTGATTGTGGAGGTGGGTATCGCTCCGGTGAAGCCTGCCGAGTTCGTGATCTTCCGTATCAGCCAACTGAAGGACTCCTCGGCCTGATCGGCCGGGGACCTTCCTGATTCCCAAATAACAACATCACACCGAAGGAGTAACACGCCGTGAGCGACCATGATGCCGAATATCTGGGTTCCCAGTTCGGTCTTGAGATTGATGGTGTCGAGCTTGCTCGATTCACCGCCGTTTCTGGGCTGGGCTACGAAAGCGAGATCGTGTCCTTTCAGGACACCCTCGCTGATGGAAAGGTGATCACCCGGAAGCGTCCGGGCCGGATCAACTTCCCCGACATCGTGCTCAAGCGCGGTCTGTCGTCTGACAACTCTCTGGTCGAGTGGTACCAGACCGTTGTCGACGGGCAGGTTGAGCGTAAGAGTGGCTCCGTCGTGATCTACGACCAGACGTCGACTGAGATCGGCCGTTGGAACTTCGAGAACGGCTGGATTGCCAAGTGGAGCGCCAGCGACCTCGATGCCGGCTCAGACGACATCATGATTGAAGAGGTCACGATCGCTCACGAGTACATGGAACGCGCCTGACCCAAACGGGTGATTGGCGGCACCACGGAGGTGGGGTAAATGTCAGGATTGCGAACCGAGTTTGAGTTCCTTCTTCCGAAGGGCCTCGTCGATGACGACGGGTCCCTTCACCGAGAGGGGACGATGCGTCTCGCAACAGCTCGTGATGAACTCGAGCCGTTGCGCGACCCGAAGGTCCGAGATGCTGACGACCCCTATCTCACGATCGTCGTGCTGTCGCGAGTCGTGGTCAACCTGGGCACCAAGTCCCGGGTGACCCCTCGCGATATTGAGGCGCTCTTTGCCGCCGACCTGGCGTATCTCCAGGACTTCTACAGCGTGGTGAACTTCGGTACGGACGACGAGATCGAGGCCTTGGTCCGATCCGTCGATGACGCTCGCACTGTCACCCCGGCCAGCCGGGGTGACAGTGGCGAGTCCGACACCGCAGCCTCTTTTGATGGCGGCGACCGCTTCGATGACGACATTGACGACGATGAGAGTGTTGATGATGCCGACGACGATGAGGTCCCGATGGTCACCGCCCCGCGCCGAGCGCGCATTGAAGAGGTCAAGCGCGAGCCGGCACACGAGGCGTGAAGCGCTACCCGGAGTCCGCGCTCTGGGATGAGGTGGTATTTCTCGCGTACCACCTCCACTGGCCATTGGCCGAACTCTTGGACCTGGCCCATCGCGACCGGGTTCGAATGATCAATATCGTCGCCGAACTCAATCGACGTTCTCTCGAAACCTTGAGTGGAGCATGACATGCCGAGTTTGTCCGCGTTCTTCACTGGAATTGACCATCTCTTCGAACGAGGTGGAGCTCTTTCGTCGACCTTTCTCCTCGAGGTCGACGGTCTGGCTATCGGTCGGTTTAGTTCGGTGTCCGGTCTCAAAATGGAGGTGTCTGTAGAGACCTACGCCGAAGGGGGGGAGAATGGCTATGAGCATAAATTTCCTGGGCGAGTCACGTGGGACAATTTGGTGTTCAAGCGCGGCATCACCCACGACAACAATCTCTTTAACTGGTTTGAGATGAATGTCGGCCCGGGATTGAGGATGACGAATATGGTCGCGCGACACACAGCAGCCATCACCATGATGTCGGCAACCGGAGGCAGGTTGAGATCATGGGTCGTCATTGACGCGTTCCCTATTCGGTGGCAGGGGCCAGATTTCGACGCCGATAACGACCAACTTCCAACCGAAGAACTCGAGGTGGCTCACCATGGATTCACATCCGTCACCTTCTGACGTTCCGGTACTGAACCGTGCACTTCGCCCCCTAGCCACCACAGGACGACGCCCGCTGCGCAGGGTTGGCACCGTGCTGAGATCCACGTTGAGCTTTGGTCGTGGCCTCGGCACGGGCATCGTGCGGCGCGAGCAGGCGCCATCAACTCCGGGCCTGTCCCAGGTACGGGTGCCCGATGGTTCATGGCATCTTCCGCGTGTCGAGGCCCCGGCAGCATCCGGCCCGGTCGATACCGAGATGGCAGCGTTGGCAGCATCGATGCGCCGCAATCGGGTGGAACGTGCTGCTGAACCGGTGCAACGCGGCGTGCCCATCGTTGCGCGACGAATGGGCCGCACCGATGCAGCGGGGGGTGTTGGCCCATCGGGGCTGTCGCGCCGGTTGCGTCCGGCGGAGTCAGCTATCCCACGTAACGACAGCCACGGAGCGGATCGGGCTGCCAACCCACGCGACGACGACCCTCCCGGGGGCCTCCGTCGTTCTCCGTCGCCGGGTCCCACGCCATCGGGTCCGCCTCCGGGGTCCCGGCCGGTGCGTCCTGCCACTCCGTCGTCTGGGACATCATCGCCCGCTGCGCCGTCGCGACGATCGGCCCCGTCCACACCACGGCCCACCCCAAGCCCACGGCGATCGCCACGGGGTCAGCTCGCCGATGTTCCCGGTTCCACAAGCGGGGTCCTCGCCCGTGCAGCGGCCATATCGGCGGCCACCGTCACCGGTCGTGCCACTGCATCGTCAGACCCATCTTCGGCTGCGCCCGCCCCAGCAGCGGTGCCAGCTCGAGCCGCATCCGTGCCTACCACCCGCGATAGTCGCGGGCCTCAGGGCCCCGTTGCCGTGGCACGGCGTTCACCGTCGGCTACGGCAACTGATGCACGCCCGAGTGATGTCCGGCCGCGTTCGGTCACCTCGTCACCGACGCCGAGTGCCAACATCACAGATACCGCGGCGCTGGTTCCCGCCACATCACGACGTTCACCTCTCGCTCCCACCGTGGCGGCCCGCCATGTCGCCGAGTTGGCGGCGCGTCAGCAGCGGCAGCCGTCGCACCCGCTGCCGCGAGCGGTGAGCCATCGACCCAGCGTGTCGACCCGTGATGAGGTCAGGCCGACCGCACGACGCTCGCCCGCAACGCCCACCTCACCGGCATTCGCGACCAGCACCTCCGAGCGTCTGCACCGGCGACTCGCCACCGCCCTTCCACTGTCAACGTCGACACAATCGGAGTCGAGTGAAGCTGGGGCAGCTGCAGCCGGTGGCGGCGTCACCACGCTGCACCGATCCGCATCCACCGACTCCCTTGACGCCGTGGTGGCCGATCGATCCCGGCCGTTGCACGAACGTGTGGCCGCGCTCGCCGGAACGGCGCCCACCTCGGAGTCGACCGCCTCAACGTCGAACACCATGACGCCCCCGGAATCGGTGATCGACCCCGTGGGTGCACCGCGGACGGTGGTGCATCGCCAGGCAGCCACACAGGCGGTGCAGCGTCTGGCCGGAGCAACACCGAGCAGCGAGACCGGTGCCACCACGTCGGCGGTGGCGGCCCGCTCGGTCACCGGGGCGAGTGGGGCACCTCAGGAGAGACGAGCACCGGCAAGTACCTCCGCGTCCACAGCCGCCGTGTCGCAGGTAGCAGGATCGTCACCCGCAGCACCATCGGAGGTGCCGCGGGTTGCGACGGCCACCGTTGTTGGCCCGACTGTTGGCCCGACACGGGCGGCCCTTCGCCGGTTGGCCCCCGGCCTCACCGTCGACTCTCCCGCCGGTCGTGCCGCGTCAAGGCGCACGGACTCATCAGATGTTGCACCGTCGACCGCGGGCACGGTTCGTCGTGCGGCCACCCCATCGGCGTCGAACCCGTCAGCCCCGCAGCGAACGGTGAGTGATCAGTCGGCCTCATCGGCTGGGGGCGCGGCGCCGTCGGCCACCGTTCGCCAATCGGTCGCACCTGATTCGGCCGATGCCATGCCCCATGCCGCGGTGAGCAGCGCGTCGTCACCATCACCGGCCACCAGGCCATCACCGGTGACCTCCCTGGCTCGACAGGTTGCCCATCGACGTGGCCAGAGCACCACGCGAGCATCGGCCGCAAGCGGGTCGGCCACGGTGGGTCGCTCCGTCACCCGATCGATGTCGCAGTTATCGCCGATGGCGTCGGCGGTCACCGGAGGGTTTGCTCCACGGCGGACAGTCAATGCGTCAGTGCGAGCAGCGTCGGTGCAGCGTCGCTTGGCCACCTCTGTGGTCGTGGCACCTGCGGCGCGCGCGAGCACCGTTGCGGTCGCAGCGACACCGACGGTTCATCGCCAGATGCCTGCCGGTGCTCAGAGCACGGCAGGTGTCATACCGAGTGCATCACCGCGGCTCGGCGTGGTGAGCGTGCCGAGTGCCACCACTCGTGGTGCTGGGCGGCCCGGGATGCGTCATTCGTCGACCGTCAATGGTGAGTCGCCGACCGCCGTTCGTCGATCGACATCATCCACCGGTACGGGCTCCGCGCCGTCGTTGAGTGCAGCCGCGCCACCTGCGACCACCGACCAGATTGTCGCCGATCGATCACGCCCGCTGCACGAACGGGTTGCGGCTCTCGCAACTGCACCGGCAACCACATCGGCATCGCCCGCAGTGACTGCCCCAACAGCCACATATGCCGATCCGATGCGACGGCGGATGTCCGCTGCACAGTCACAGCCCGCACACGTTGGCACCGGAGACGTGACCGGCAATTCATCGACGCCTCATGACCAATCGTTGATCGGCGTTGCCAGTCCCAGCCTGTCGTTGCCGGTGGCCATGCGCGCGGTTGTCAGTCGTCGGGTGATGGCCGCTTCGGCACACAGCAACGCTGCATCGCGGGACAGCAACGATGTCTCACCGTTTGGCAACGCTGCGATGTCGGATGGCCATGCTGCGGTGTCGAGTGACGAAGCTGCGTCGTCGAACAGCAGCGGCCGCGTAGCGCAAAGGACGCCTGCAACACGGCCGGTGTCACCGGCTCTGGTGGCTTCGGCTGCATCACACGCCGTGTTGCCGAGTCCTCGTGGTCTCTCCGCACCGATTGTCGATGTGCCGGTGCGGCGTCGCGCCGAGGTTGCTGCTGCGCCAACCGGAGTGGCCACGCTGCGACGGTCGGTCACCTCGCCGAACGGCGTGCGGCACAGCGTCGCCGATGACACCTCGTCGGCGCCCGCGGTTGCTACGACCACCGCACCTGCGCTGAGGTCGACCGCTGCCGTCAGTGGGTCACCCACCGGGGGAAGTCACAACGTGTTGCCACCCGCACCCCGTGAAGAATCAGCCACCTCCATGGCCGTTGTTCGTCCACCGTCGACGGCGCCTGCGTCTGCGCGGGGAGTGTCGTCTCCGCTGGCGGTCCCCTCGTCGGTCGCGCGACGCGGCACAGCCGACTCACCGCCGGCAGTGGCACTGGGCCCGGTGCCGGTGGCGCGACGCAGTATCGACATGGGCAGCACCATCGGGCGTCGAGCACACCGCGGCGTCACCATGTCGGCCGATGTCCGTCGGGTGACGATCGATCCCGATGGTGCCGGCGTGGTGTATCGGTCGATCGCGTCGTCGCTGCCCGATGCAGCGGTGTCGGCGCCGACGGCATTGTCAACACCTGGCGACGCGGTGAGTGCGTCATCGGCACCCCGTGTCCCAGCTGTGCGGCGCCAGTCGGCCGATGAATTCGTCACCACCCCAGCCGGCGACACCGTCGCGGCGGCGGTGCTCGACCGTGACCTCCCGTTGGCGCAGCGGGTGGCGGCTCTGAACCGTCAACCGACGCGCGATCTCACCGTATCGGCCCGCAGGGACGATCTCGCGCAGCCCACCGCACCCACTGAACGCGTGCCATCTGCGGTGACGCCGACGACGGCCGCGGTCACATCACCCATGGGTGCAACGGCGGTGCAGCGTGCGGACGTGCGTCGGTCGGCATCGGGTCAGCGAATTCCACGACTGACCGGCACCCGCTCGCCGCAGGTTGTGCAGCCCCGCGCGCTGCCCGCGCCGCGGTCGGCGGTGGTGATGCGTTCGGCGTCCACCGATGCACCCGAACCAACCGATCGGTCAACAGTTCCTGTTCGCCGGTCGGAGTCGGCCGCACCCGTTGGTGCGTCGGTGGGCAGAGGGTCTGCTCCGCTCGTCTACCGGTCGGCCTCAGCGCCAGCTCGAGCGTCGCGTTCGGCTCCCGCGGTGGCACCTCCTGGCGATGACGCAGCCACAATCCGTCGAGCTTCAACGAATGGGAGGGTGGTGCAGTCGCGATCCTCATTGCGTCGACGCACGGTGACCGCGACCGCAGCCAGCACCCCCGTCCGCCGAACCGCGGCCCCCGTCGACACCGATGCGATGTCCCCGCCGTCGATCACCGAGCATCTCGATTCACTCGATCAGTTGATGGAGGCCCTTGAGGACCGCATCATGAGAGCGTTGGAGCGACGTGGTGGCGTCCAGCGAGGATGGTTCTGACATGGTGAAGACGGGCACGAAGGCATACATCGAGGTTGAGACCGGCGACAAGATCGAGTGCATGTTCAACCCGCCGGAGTTGAGCTTCACCGTGTCGTCGTCGTGGAAAGGTGCCGACAAGCCGGGTCAGGCCGTGCCATCTCTCGAGTTCACCTCTGGTGACTCGGGCAGCATGTCATTGGAGTTGTTCTTCGACACGACGACCAGCGGCAAGAGCGTCACCGTTCACACGAACAAAATCATCGAACTCACCAAGGTGTCGACGAAGCTCTCGGGTTACGACAAGTCGAAGAACAACGGACGTCCGCCGTGGGTGATCTTCCACTGGGGCAAGTTCCGCTCGTTCAAGTCGGTGGTGTCGTCGGTGTCAGTGAACTACATCCACTTCTCCAACACCGGCGATCCGTTGCGTGCTCGGGTGAACATCGATCTCACCCAGTACGAGGACGACAAGAAGTTCCCCGCGCAGAACCCCACATCGGGCACTCCCGCACCGCAACGCTCACATATGGTGCAGCCCGGCGAAAGCCTCGACCGCATCGCGTGGCAGCACTACGGCGATGCCACCCAGTGGCGTGCGATCGCGCAGGCGAATCGCATCCGTGACCCGTTCTCGGTGCGCCCCGGCACCATGCTCGACATACCGACGGTGGATGGCTGATGGCCGATCCGATCACACAGGTGCCGGTGATCAAGGTGGGTGGCTCCAAACTGCCCACCGCCACCATGGCCGAGCTGGTCGACCTTCGGGTCGAACTGTCGGTGCACGCCTCGGGGTCGGCGCAGATGCGGTTCATGGACACCGATTTTGCTCTGATAGATAGCGGAAAGTTCTCTGTCGGGGCCACGGTGTCGATTGAGATCACCGACGAGAAGAACTCCGCGGGTGAGGTCTTCGACGGCGAGATCGTGGCGGTGGGAGTTGATCAGGGTCCAAGCGGGCGACATCAGTTGCTGGTCGAGGCATACGACCGCACCCATCGCCTGAGCGGTGAGACAACGGTGAAGGCGTATCTGAAGAAGACCCGTGACGCGGTGGTCAAAGAAATCGCCAAACGTCACGGCCTGAAGGCCACATGCGATTCGGCTGGTGCCGCAGAGCCCTACCTGCTGCAGACCGGGACCGACTATGCCTTCTTGTGGGAGATGGCCCGCATGGTGGGGTTCGAATGGTTCGCCGACGGCGACACCCTGCATTTCCGGAAACGACCGTCGAAGAGCGGTGCCACGGTGACATGGGGTGACGACCTCTATCGGTTTACCGCTCGCTACTCCGCCGTCGATGTCGTGTCGAAGGTGACCGTGCAGGGCTGGGACTCCGCGCAGCAGAAAGAGTTCAAAGGTGACGCGAAAGATGTGCCGTCACCCAAGCCAGAGCAGCTCGGCTCCACGGCGCCGTTCGTGAAGACCCAGCACGGCAAGGCCAAAGGCAAGTTCGGTAAGCCATTGGTGATCGGATCGACGGCGGTTCGTGACGCCAAAGAAGCCGAAGCGTTCGCGACCTCGGTTGGCAACGATCTGGTTGGCGCGGGGCTGTCGGTGCGTGGCGAGACCCAGGGCAACCCCAAGATCACTCCCGGCGCGATGGTCGAGGTGAAGAACGTCGGCAAGGATCTCGCCGGCAAGTACTACGTCACCGAAGTGGAGCACGTTTTCGGTTCCGGCCGCCCGATGACCACCCGGTTCGCTGTCACCGGACACCGTGGTTCACACATTGTCGATATGGTGCGCCAGGGCCATTCGGGGCCCGGCGTATCGGGTCCGGCAACGTACGGCGCCGGTCCGGTTGTGGGTGTGGTGACCAACACCAACGACCCGGAGAAGATCGGTCGGGTCAAGGTCAAATATCCCACCCTCGGCAAGGAAGCCGAGAGTGATTGGGCACGTGTTGTGGCTCCCGGCGCAGGCAAGGAACGCGGACTCGATTTTCGTCCCGAGGTCGACGACGAGGTGCTGGTTGTCTTCGATCGGGGGGATCTGCGGTCGGCCTTTGTCATCGGAGGGCTTTGGAACGCCAAGGCAAAACAGTCTGATGCGGATGTGGTGGCCGATGGGGTGACCACCAAGCGGGTCATCACCTCGCGAGCAGGCCACAAGATCACCATCTCCGATGGCAAGAAAGGCGCCGCGAAAGGCGACAAGACACGTTTTGTGGAAATCGCCCTCGGCGACGGCAAGACCACGGCGATGTTCGGCGAGGACGGGGTGGCGATCGAGGCGGCGAAGGGTAAGAAACTCACCTTGACTGCCGGTGACGCATCGATCACTCTCGACGACAGCGGCAAGGTGACGATCAAGTCCAAAGGTGTCACCGTGGATGCCCCGGCAGGTGATGTTCAGGTGAAGGGCAAGTCGGTGCAGATCAAGGGATCGACCGGTGTGAAGATCGACGGCGGACCGTCCTTCGATGCCAAGGGTGTACAGGCCAAACTGACAGGTAGTGCAATGGCCGCGGTCAAAGGTGGGATGGTGAAGATCAATTGAGGTGTGGGCGATGAGCGATCCGTCAATGCCGTCCTATGTCGGACGGGGGATTGCGTTCCCGATGCGCGTCGACGCATCGGGTTCAATCGCCATGTCCACGGGAGTGGAGGACCTCGAGAAAGCCATGCGTGTGATCTTGTCGACTGCGCCGGGTGAGCGACCCATGCGGCCCGAATTCGGGTGCCGCATCTGGGAGATGCTCTTCGAGCCGATCACTCTGAACAATCTCGGTCAGATGGAATCGATGGTGCGTGAGGCCCTTGCGAGATGGGAACCTCGCACGGAGGTCACCGAGGTCACCGCGGTGAGCGACGATCCCTCCACCGGTTCGGTGCACATCGAGATCGAGTACACGGTGGCGACGACCAACGAGACCCGGAACCTCGTGTATCCCTTCTACACGATTCCGGGTGAAGGCGACGACGAGGACATCTGATGACACTGCCCACCCCGAATCTCGACGATCGCCGTTTCCAGGACTTCGTGGATGAAGCCAAGCGCATGATTCCGTCGTTGTGCCCGGAGTGGACGAACCACAACCTGTCCGATCCGGGTGTTGCCCTGATCGAGATCTTCGCCTGGATGTCAGAGCAGGTGCTGTTCCGGCTCAATCAGGTGCCTGAACGCATGTACATCGACTTCTTGAATCTTGTCGGTGTGCGGCCCTTCGGCGCATCCGCAGCCACCGTGCCGGTGACCTTCTGGCTATCTGCACCGCCGGAGGAGGCAGTCGTCGTTCCCGAGGGCACCGAGGTGACGACCGAGGGCGAGGACGGTGTGGTGTTCGCCACTCTGTCGGAGTTACGTATCGAACCGGCCACGCTGCTGTCGGCGATCACCGCGACACCTGAAGAGGTCTTTGCCGACGTCACGGCTGAACTCGAGTACGACCGCGACACGGTCACGTGTTTCCCATCGGTGCCGGTGCGTTACGGCGATGCGTTCCATCTCGGTTTCGACGGGTCGATGGCCGGACAACTCGTGGAGTTGGGCGTTACCACTGCCGAACGCGGCATCGGCGTCGACCCTGAGGATGCACCGATTATCTGGGAGGCGTGGACCGGTGAGGTGTGGGCACCATGCACGATGGTGGTGGACACCACCGGTGGCCTCAATCGTGACGGTGTGGTGCGGATGGTGGTTCCGCCCGCCCATGAAGCGCTCACACAGGCCGGGTTGCGTCGTTGGTGGATCCGGGTGCGGCTTCTCGAACCTCGTCCCGGTCAGGCCGGGTACGGATCACCACCGACCATTTCCGATATCTCGGTGACGCCGCTCGGTGGGTCGGTGCTTGCCGAACACGCGAATCTGGTGAACGCAGAAGTGGTGGGGCGCTCCATTGGGGAACCCGGCCAACGATTCGCGTTGGCGAACCGACCGGTGCTGGCGCGCCGACCCGGTGAGCATGTGGTGGTATCCCACGACGGCCGACATCGCATCTTCCGCGAAGTGGCGGACTTCTCCCATTCAGGCCCAGATGACGACCACGTCGTGTGGGACGCTGCCTCAGGCGTGCTCGAGTTCGGTCCCGCGGTTCGCTATGCCGACGGCAGCACCGTGCAGCACGGTGCGGTGCCGCCGTTCGGTGCCGAGATCATGGTGCCGATGTACCGCTGGGGTGGGGGATCGGCCGGCAACATCGGGGCGGGCACCTTGACCACCTTGCGTGAAGCGGTGCCCTATGTCGACCGGGTGGTGAACCTGGCTCCTGCGACCGGCGGCGTCAACCCCGAAAGTGTCGACGAGGTGCGCCAGCGCGGCCCGGCCAGCCTCCGAGCTGGTCAGCGCGCCGTCACGGTGGGTGATTTCGAGCAACTCACCTTGGAATCGTCACCGCTGGTTGCACGTGCGCTGTGCCTGCCGCCGGAGGAGCACTGGGGTCCGGTGCGGGTGCTGGTCGTGCCCCGCTGTGATCTGCCGCCCGATACGGTCAGCATCGACGACTTCGCGCTCGACGATGATCTGTTCTCCACCGTGCGCGACCACCTCGAGGAACGTCGCACCCTCGGATCGGTGGTGCAGGTCACCACCCCCTATTACCAAGGCGTGTCGGTGATCACCCGTGTGCGCGCCGCGACCGGTCGGTCGACATCGCAGATTCGTCAGCGGGTACTCGATGCGCTGCATCAGTATCTGTCACCGGTGATCGGAGGGCCGAACGGCACCGGGTGGCCGTTCAACACCGGGCTGTCCGCAACCGCATTGGCCGCGATGATCGGAGAGATCGACGGAGTCGGCGGCATCGATGAGATCGCCCTCTTCGAAGTCGACCTGCGCAACGACCGTCGTCTCGGCGATTCGACCGAGTTCGTGGCCCTCGACCAGGGCTCACTCTTCCTCGGCCGCCGACATCAGGTGGTGGTGAGATGAGCGCGCTCGTACCAGCCACCACCGTGTACCCGCAGGGGTGGCTCACCGGACAGTTGCCGATGGGGGTGCGCGAGGATGACTTCACGGTGCGTTTCGCGACCATCTTTGAACGACTTGCCGAGTCGATTCGGGCTGATGCCGACAACGTGGAGTACGTCGCTGATCCAGCGGTGACACCGCTGCCGGTGTTGGCCTATCTGGGACGGTGGATGGGTATCGACCTTGTCGATCCTCGTCTCGATCCCGAGCATCAACGCGAAGTGGTGGAGGCGTTGGGTCACACGCTGACGCGTCGGGGCACCGCAGGAGCGTTGCAGGAACTTCTCGAAGCACTCACCCGAGGTCAGGTCTGGGTGACCGATTCGGGCGCGGTGATCGGCGACGAAGATGTGCCCACATATCGGCCCGTGGACGTGCATCTGTCACGTCTGGGGCATCTGCGCATGCACGAGGTCGAAGCCATCGTGCGCGCCGAGGTTCCCGCCCATGTGCCGGTGCGGGTCACCGTGGCTCCGGAGGTTGACCATGGCTGACAACCACGATGATGTCCGCGCCGACGAGCGCACCGATGTGGATGATGTGGTGATCACCCCGGTGAGCGATGGCGAGTTGGATTTGTTCGAACCCGATGACACCAGTGGCGGCACGGATGTGGTGGTGATCGACGAATCTGAGACCACCGAGACCACGCATCCGGTGCGGGTGGAGACCGGGGTGCTGATCTCAGATGGCTCCAGCGATCGCGAAGTGGCGCAGCTCGATGTTGACGGCCCGGGCCACACCGTGGTGGTCGAGTGCCCGGGGTGCGGTCTGCTGTGCGAAGGCGTCGATCCGCGTCCCACCGCTGCATGGTTCTGCCCGAATTGTGACTACCCCCTGTTCCTCGCTGCGCCGGCCCCGGCGGCGGTGACGACGAATACCGCCTTGGCGCGGCGGCGACTCCCCGGCACCGACGGGCGTGAGATGCTCGGCGCCGATGCCTGCTGGGCCTGTGGTGAACGCAACCCTCCGGGCACGATGAATTGCATGCGGTGCAGTTCGCAGTTGATACGTCCGACTGCTCCGGCACCTCTCGAGGCACTTGCGGCCGAACCGGCCGAGGTTGAACCGTTGGTGTTCGTGGCACGTCGATGGCCACTGGTGACCGGTGGCGCCCTCGCGGGCGCTGTCGTTGCCCTGTTGGCGGTGTGGATCTTCT
>Ga0075478_10000312_pt1 | contig 17732 bp, 20 predicted proteins | sample DEB08_DNA_15_FD_71483 | JGI IMG/M metagenome (GOLD analysis project Ga0075478, IMG submission 71483) | Aqueous microbial communities from the Delaware River and Bay under freshwater to marine salinity gradient to study organic matter... | ecosystem: Environmental > Aquatic > Marine > Coastal ...
CGGACGCATTATTGATTTGGCCGGACGAGGCGATCTCGATCTGTCACACGTGCGCGAGCTCGTGCTCGACGAGGCAGACGAAATGCTCGACATGGGGTTCCTCCCCGATGTCGAGAAGATCGTGGCACTCATTCCCTCCAACCGACAGACAATGTTGTTCTCCGCCACCATGCCGGGCCAGATCATCGCCCTCGCGCGTCGCTACATGAACCAGCCGACCCACATGCGGGCGATCGATCCCGGGGATGACAGCGCAACCGTCGATGCGATCGAACAGCACGTCTGGCGTGCTCACCCGATGGACAAGGTGGAGTTGCTGGCACGCGTTCTGCAGGCGAAAGACCGCGGCCTGACGATGATCTTCACGCGCACGAAGCGGAAGGCGCAGAAGATCACCGACGATCTCACCGAGCGGGGCTTCGCCGTGGGATCGGTTCATGGTGATCTCGGGCAGGGAGCGCGTGAACAAGCGTTGCGTGCATTTCGCTCCGGCAAAGTCGACGTTCTCGTCGCCACCGATGTTGCCGCCCGCGGCATCGATGTCGATGGCGTCACGCATGTCATCAACTACGAGTGCCCAGATGACGAGAAGACCTACCTGCACAGAATCGGTCGCACCGGTCGAGCCGGAGCGTCGGGAGTCGCGGTCACGTTAGTCGACTGGGAGGACATCGCGCGCTGGCAGATGATTGATCGGGCATTGAAGCTGCCCTTCAAAGATCCTCTGGAGACCTACTCCACCAGCCCCCATGTGTTCACCGGACTCGGCATACCTGAGGGAACCACTGGTCGACTGCCGAAAGGCCAGCGCACTCGAGCTGGATTGTCTGCTGAGAAGGTCGAAGATGTTGGAGAAACCGGAAAGCGCACCGGCGGTCCGCGCCCGCGGGAGGATCGCCGTGGCGGCAACCAACAACGCTCGGGTGGTTCGAAGCGCCGGGGCTCCACCACGTCTTCCGGGAAGTCATCCTCGGGGAAATCGTCCTCGGGCAAGTCCTCTTCGACAAATGAATCAGGTAACTCGTCGGGGTCATCTTCATCCGACGCCAGCAAGCCGCGCCGTCGTCGTCGCCGCACACACGGCGGCAAACCAACCGGTGGCAACCCCACCGGCGGGAACGCCGCCAGCTAGGTCACGCGCCAGCTCGCTCACACCCCGGAGATGTCCTCGGCGAGTTGCCGGTACGCGCGAGCACCGGGGGAATCGGGGGCGGTAGCCAAGATCGTCCTCCCCACCGCTGGCGCTTCGGCGAAACGGATACTTCGGGGAATCGGCTCGAACACTCGCACGCCGTATCGGGGCCCAATGTCGGCCAGCACAGCGTTCGCGTGCGCGGTTCGGCCGTCGAACATCGTGGGAACAATGCCGGCCACCCGTAGATCGGGATTGCTCCATCGCGTGACTTCATCGATGCTCTCCATCAATTGACCCAATCCGCGGTGGGACAAGGTTTCGCACTTGAACGGGACGAGTACATCGTCGGCCGCAACGAGGGCATTGATCGTGGTCAATCCCAAGGACGGCGAGCAGTCGATCACGATGACATCGAAGCTGTCTCGGATCTCCTCGAGTATGCGGGAAAGTATTCGCTCACGCGCAGGTCTATCCGCGAGAGAAACATCCGCCGAAGCAAGGGACAATGTTGCGGGGAGCAACGCGAATCCCTCCTCGGTTGTTCGGATCGCAGAACGCATGTGGGCGGCGCCCTCGCTGGAGGGAAGGTTGTCGAGAAGAAAGTCAACGGTCTGCGGGGGTAGGTCCTCGGGATCGATACCGAGGGAGAAGGTCGCGCACGCCTGCGCATCGAGATCGATCACCAGAACTGCGTGTCCTGTGTCGGCGAGCGCAGCAGCGAGGGTGATGGCGGTCGTGGTTTTCGCCACTCCACCCTTTTGGTTCGCCACCGCGATGATCCGCGCCACGCGTCTATTGTGGAGGGTGGACGAAGGAGCGTGATGACGGCCACGTTCACCTGGGACTTACCCATGGATTCGACGGCTGCGGTGATAGCCCGACAGCACGTACGCGACGTGGCATCGACCACTAGCGACGTCATCGATGCCGAACTCGTTGCTTCCGAGTTGGTCACCAACGCGTGGGCGCACGGACGTGGCACGGGCGCAATCACGATGACGATCACCGTCGCAGGCGACGTGATGCGCCTCGAGGTGTGCTCGGACTCCGACGGAAGTCCGCATCAGGTAGCGAGCAGCGACGAGTCACCGGATGGTCGGGGCTTGTTGCTGATCGACAAGCTTGCAAGCGACTGGGGTCACGTCAGGCGCGGCGCAAGGTTGTGCGTGTGGGCCGACGTGCAGTGTCTCTAGAGATGGCGCTCAGACGCAGCCCAGCGACCAGGCCAACTGCGTGCAGATTCGCTGCTCACGTAGTTAGGAGGTTCCACTCGGTCAGCGCTTCGATCAGACCCTCACTGGTCGGCAGCTCGGCAAGTTCCGAAACGGAGAAAAAGCGTGCGTCAGCTGCATCGTCCGCGGCCACCACTGCATCATCCCCACGCACCACACACACGAAGTCTCGAATCACGTAGTCATCACCCGACGGGGCTTGACGAACCACCGTCCCGACTTCCCGCTCGACACGCACGGTGAGACCCGTTTCCTCGTGGACCTCGCGCACGACGCCCTGCTCGGCGGTCTCCCCCGACTCTTGCCGCCCACCCGGTAGCGACCACAATCCCTGAGCAGGAGGGTTCGCGCGCTGGACAAGGAGCAAGCGCCCCTGGTCGTCGAACACGACCGCACCGATGCACGGAATGTCCGCCATCACGTACGGATTTTGTAGTCCTCGAGCAGGCGTCGCGCGATGATCATCTTCTGGATATCGGCCGTGCCCTCACCGATAATCAGCATGGGCGCTTCGCGATAGAGCCGTTCGATCTCGTACTCCTTGGAGTAGCCATACCCGCCGTGAATCCGGAAGGAATCCTCGACGACCTCTTTGCAGTATTCACTGGCCAGGTACTTGGCCATTCCCGCCTCGAGGTCGTTGCGGGCACCGGAATCCTTCGTCCGCGCAGCCATCACCATCATCTGGTGCGCTGCCTCGACCTTCGTTGCCATGTCAGCGAGACGGAACGCCACGGCTTGATGTTCGCTGATCTGCTTGCCGAATGTGCTCCGTAGTTGTGCATACTCCACGCCGAGTTCGAAGGCCCGCAGAGCAAGACCGCAGGCTCGGGCGGCGACGTTCACACGGCCGACCTCGACTCCGTCCATCATCTGATAAAAACCCTTGCCCGGTTCACCACCAAGAATCGTCGACGCGGGAAGGCGCAAACCGTCCATGACCAATTCCGTGGTGTCAACGCCCTTGTAGCCCATCTTTTCGATCTTGCCTGGAATCGTCAGACCGGGCCGCACCTCACCGAAGCCTTCTGGCTTTTCGATGAGGAAGGTGGACATGCGCTTATACACGCTGCTGTCCTCACCAGCGGCGTTGTCTGTGCGAACCAGCACAGCGACGAGCGTCGATGAACCGCCGTTAGTCAGCCACATCTTCTGCCCGGTGAGCACGTACTCGTCGCCGTCGACGACGGCCTTGCTGGTGATGGCGGAGACGTCCGAGCCGCAACCCGGCTCGCTCATACTGAAGGCTCCGCGAACCTCACCCGTGGCCATACGGGGCAGGAAGTGCTGCTTCTGCTCTTCGGTGCCGTGATGAAGCACCATGTGCGAAACGATGAAATGGGTGTTGATCACACCACTGACACTCATCCATCCCCGCGCGATCTCTTCGACCACGAGGGCGTAGGTCAGTAGTGATTCGCCGAGCCCGCCGTACTCCTCGGGGATCATCAGGCCGAACACACCGAGTTCCTTCAAGCCATCGACGATGTCTTTGGGGTACTCGTCGTTGTGCTCCAACTCGCTGGCTACCGGCAGGATCTCTGCGTCCACGAAATCGCGGACGGCATCGAGAATGTCGCGCTGTATCTCAGTGAGACCTTCGGTTTGCAGGAGACGACCCATGCCCAACCCCCTTCTGGAATTTCAGCATGCTAACGCCCCTCGTGCGATCTCGCCTCTAGAGAGCGCTGGACCTCACGGGCGTCCACAGGCCCGCACCTGCGTTCATCCAGGCGACCGAAGCGACCAGCGGGACGGCGAACACCGGCAGCATCAACACGATGTCGGAGCCGAGACTGACGCTGAGTCCGACTTGCCCGCACGCCACAGGCAGCCACAGGGCCGAGATGCAGGTGATTCGGTGGCCAACATCACCACGATCTCCTAGGAGCGCACGCGTCGCACCTACGGCGAAGCCCGCAGCACACCCACCCATGATCGCTGCGCTCAGCCATGGCGCGAGTGAGAGTGTCACCACAGGACTCGCGAGCGCGATGACCGCCACACCAACCAGCACGATCGCAGCACCGCGGGACGGTCGACGAACGACCGAACGAAGTGACGGGCGATCCGCTGCGACGTGATCAGCCGCCGGTGCCGTATCCATCTCAACCGTGTTCGCCCGAACAACATTCGCCAGAAGAACGCGCCGTGCGTGCATCAGTGCCTCGAAGTGATCTCGGTCGCCACCCGCGTCGGGGTGAGCCAGCCGAACCCACACCTTCCACGCCCGCTGAACGTCATCAGCCGAGGCGCTCTCGTCGACACCTAGCAAGAGAGCCGCGTGCTCCCGAGTCATGTCGGTGCGGCGTGCCATCAGGACTGAGGAGGCTCGAACGTTTGGGTGCGCTGCATTCCGGCGGCGCGGCCCTTGCCGGCGATCACAAGTGTCATCTTTCGCGATGCCTCGTCGATCATCTCGTCACCGAGCATGGCGGCTCCACGCGCACCGCCGGCGGCCGACGTGTACCACTCGTAGGCGTCGAGGATGAGTTCTGCGTGGTCGTAGTCGTCTTGACGCGGCGAGAAGATCTCGTTTGCCGCTGCGATTTGATCTGGATGCAGCACCCACTTGCCATCGAAGCCGAGGGCAGCGCTTCTCTCCGCGACTCGGGTGTAGCCGTCGAGGTCCTTGATTTGCAGGTAGGGGCCATCGATCGCCTGCTTGTCGTATGCGCGAGCCGCCATCAAGATTCGCATCAGGATGTAGTGGTACGCGTCTCCGACGTCATATCCGGGAGGCTGTTCGCCAACAACCAGAGACTTCATGTTGATGCTGGCCATGAAATCAGCGGGCCCGAATATGATCGTCTCCACTCGGGGACTGGCGGCGGCGATCTCATCCACCATGGTCAAACCCATCGCGTTCTCGATCTGCGCTTCGATACCGATGCGCCCAACGTCCAAGCCTTCAGACTTCTCGATCTGCGTTAGCAGCATGTCCAAGGCGCGGATCTGCTCGGGGCCTTGCACTTTGGGGAGCATGATGCAGTCAAGGTTGGCTCCCGCGCCGGAAACGACCTCGATGACGTCCAGGTACGTCCACTCGGTGGTCCAGTCGTTCACTCGCACCGAGCGCACTTTTCCGTCGTAGCCACCTTCGTTGAGAGCAGCCACGATGTTTTTACGGGCATCCGGCTTGGCAAGCGGAGCAACCGCGTCCTCGATGTCCATGAACACCTGGTCTGCCGGCAGACCTTTGGCTTTGTCCAGCATCTTCGGGCTCGAGCCCGGCACCGCGAGGTTCGAGCGCCGAGGTCTGATGCTTCTTGCGACATCGGTCACCGAATTCTCTCCTTGTCATCGACGGTTTCTGGGTTAACCCCACGCACGCAACGCCTCTCCAGCCTAGCCGGGCCCGGCTCGGGCACCGGCGCAGCGATCCGTGCCTGTGCCTTAGCACCCGCGTTTGCGTGCCCTAGATTCAGCCGCGTGAGCAAGCCGCGCGGGGCCGACGACGCTGTACGTAAAGCACGTATCGCCGTTTCCGTGCTTTTCTTCACCAACGCGCTCACGCTGTCCGCATGGCTTCCGCGACTGGCTGAGCTGCAGGCTGACATTTCCTTGACCGACGTGGCGGTAGGTGCCGCCTTGGCCGCCGGAGCCGCCGGAGGTATCGCCGCCGGAGTATCCGCCGGTCCCCTCATTCACCGCTGGGGCAGTCAGCGGGTTGCGATGGCGGCGCTGTTCATCGTCGCGCCGATCCTTCCCTTCATCGGTCTGGCGCCCGGCGCCTGGACTCTAGGGTTTGTGCTTCTGCTGGTCGGCGGCCTCGACGCCGTCATGGATGCCGCCATGAACTCACATGCCATGCGGGTTCAACATGAGATGAGGGCAACGGGTGTCCACCGTTCGATCTTGAACACCTTCCACGGCTACTGGTCTCTGGGAGCCGTCGCAGGAGGCCTCATTGGGGTCGCTACCGCGGCTATCTCGCTATCGATCGCGTGGATGCTGGCCGCGGTCGCAGTTCTGTGCACCGTGCTGGTGCTGGTGGCGCGGCCCTGGCTGCTTCCCGGGAAGGACCCCGATTCATATCTGGAGACCACCGACGATCCCATCGGTGACGCCCAACCAGACCCAAGCTCTTTCCTGGCCGCCGGTCCGGCGCATGCCGACGAGCGGTCAGCCGCGACCCGCGTTCTCCACCGGCCGATCATCTGGGGCCTGGGGCTCTTCATCATTCTCGCTGTGATGATCGAGGACATTCCCGGACGGTGGAGTTCCATCTATCTGACCGACATTGGCGCACCCAGCGCTACCGTCGGATGGGGATTCGTCGCCTTCACCGTGGCGATGACGATCGGACGCTTCAGCGGGGATCGGATCGTCGACGCCCTCGGCGAGCGTCGCTGGACGCGAGTCGCCATGTCCGGCACCGCCGTCGTTCTCGGGCTGTCACTTCTCGCGCAATCACCATGGCTGTTCATGATCGGCTGTGCTGTTACCGGATTTGGCGTCGCCACGTTGTTTCCCGCCGCCATGCGAGCCGCTGCTCACCTGCCCGGTATCCGACCGGCCACGGGCGTTGCCACGATCAGCTGGTTGTCACGTGCCGGTTTCGTCACCGCACCACTCATCGTCGGTGTCATCGCGGAGAACTTTTCCGTGGCGTGGGGTATCAGCGTTACCGTCGTAGCGGCGCTCTTCTTGCTGCCGTTGAGCTCGATACTCACATGGGAGAAGTCTCGGTAACCGTGGCGGCAGCGGGACCACGATCCGCGGCTTTGATCACGATCACCAGGCCGGCAAGGATCAACGCGGCAGCAGGGAGCAACGCCAACGGGGGCACCTGGCCCAGCCAGATGGCGGCAACCAGGGTGGCCCCCGGCATCTCGAACAAGATGGCCAGCGAGACAACCGTCGCCGATGTACTCGACAGCACCCGGGTCATCATCGAATGACCGAGTAGTTGCGCGCCGAGCGTCACCGCAAGGATCAAGGCCCAGGCCTGGGCATCGAAGCCCACGAGTTGCTGACCGAAGATGAATACGAGCGGGAGAATCGTCACCGCCGAGACGGCGTAGAGAACGAACGTCATCGTCGATGTGTCCACGGTCTTGCGGACTCGCTCCGCGACGGACACGTACGCGGCGGAAAACACGGCTCCCACCAGGGCGAGCGCATCACCCCACAGGTGCGCGGGATCGACAGACAGATCCACTCCGGTTAGGACGATCACTCCCGAGAAGGCGATAGCAATTCCGATCCACACTCGAGAAGAAATTCGCACACCCGTTGCCCGTGCGATCAATGCGGCCCAGATCGGCTGTGTTGCCACTAGGGCTGTCGACGCCGCGATCGTGGTCAACGTCAACGAGGGAATCCACGTTGCGAAGTGCAACCCCAGGAAGACACCCGCGATCACCGTCAGCCGGATCTCCCGCCTGGTCAAAGCGCCGAGCGAACTCCACCGACGCGCGATGACCCACACCCCCGTGATGCCACTTCCGATGAGGCATCGCCAAAACGCAATGGCCAGGACGGGCGCCGCCGTCGCCGCGATCATCGGCCCACTGAGCGAAATGAAGACCACCGCCACACCGAGCCGCACCACATCCGGAGCCGGCGGCCGAGACAGGCCGGACGGTGTCGCAGAACCGTCGGACATGACACCTGCCCCTTTCCGATGCGTCCCTCACTTCGACTCGGCAGGAACACTCCGCGCTGACGTTAGCCTGATCCGCATGACGACGAACACCAGCCGCGTTTTCCTCGCTCGCTTGGCGGGCCTGGGCGTGCTCGACCCACGAGGCGATCAGGTCGGAAAGGTGCGTGATGCCGTCGTCGTTCTCCGTATCGGTGACAACCCACCTCGTCTGACCGGACTGGTGATGGAGGTGCCGCCCCGGCGCCGCATATTCGTGCCCATGACGAAAGTGACCGCCATTGACGCCGGTCAGGTGATCGTCACAGGAACCGTGAACCTTCGTCGATTCGAACAGCGCCGAAACGAATCACTTGCCACGGCCGAGCTCCTCGACCGCTCGATTACGCTCCGCGAATCCGGCGAGCAGGTGCGGGTCGTGGATATCGGTGTCACGACTACCCGAAGCCGGGAGTGGTTGGTCGACTCACTCTTTGTGCGCCGGCCGGGAACCGGGTTGCGGCGGCGGTCCGAACGCTTCATGGTCGAATGGCCAGACGTCACCGGACTCTCCCTACCGGAAACCGCTCAGCCAGCGGAGCAACTGATCGCGTCCATCGATTCCCTGCGACCGGCCGATGTCGCATCGCTACTGCACACGTTGGTACCCAAGCGACGACTGGAAGTAGCGCGAGAACTCGACGACGAGCGACTTGCTGACGTGCTCGAGGAACTCGTCGATGACGATCGGGTGGAAATCATGCAGGCGCTGGACCGCGAACGTGCCGCCGACGTTCTCGAGGAGATGGATCCCGGCGACGCCGCAGACCTCATCTCCGAGCTACCCCCCGATCAAGCCGAATTTCTTCTCGAGGAAATGGAGCCGGGAGAGGCGGAGGATATTCGCCGTTTGATGACGTACGACCAGTTCTCTGCCGGCGGCATGATGACCAGCGAGCCTGTAATCCTTCCCCCCGATGCCGCGGTCGCCGAGGCTCTGGCAAGCATTCGACAAGCCGACCTTCCACCCGCCCTCGCCGCCCAGGTGTACGTCTGCCGTCCACCAACGGAAACCCCGACCGGCAAGTATCTCGGCACGTGTCACTTTCAGCGGCTGCTTCGCGAGCCGCCGTCGACCTTGATCTCATCGCTGCTGGACACCAGCGTCGACCCTGTTCGACCTGACACCCCGCTAGCCGACGTGACCCGCGATTTCGCCGCCTACAACCTTGTCGCTGTTCCCGTCGTCGACGAGGACAACCATCTCGTCGGTGCTGTCACCATCGATGACGTGGTGGACCACATGCTGCCGGCGAACTGGCGCGAGCAGGTTGGACCCGACCGGGTGGAGACCACTGCCGGCACCACCGATGAACTATCGACCCCGGGAGCATCCGATGGCTAGCGCCGGCCGCCGCGGTCACAGCGCCGTCGACCAGCCCATCGAGACGACCCGCGGAATTCGCCCCAGTTACGACTCCGAGCGCTTTGGCCGCATATCAGAACGGGCCGCCCGGTTCATCGGCTCCTGGGCCTTCATCGCCTGGATGACGGTCGTCATCTTGATGTGGGTTGCCTTCAACGTCTTCGCGCCGGGGGGAATCCAGCCGGATGCCTACCCGTTCATCTTCTTGACACTGCTGCTGTCGGTCCAGGCGTCCTACGCGGCACCCCTGATTCTTCTCGCCCAGAACCGGCAAACCGATCGCGACCGTGTCCAGTATCAAGAGGATCGTCAGCGCAACGAGCGAATGCTCGCCGACAGCGACTACCTCGCCCGCGAGGTGGCCTCCTTGCGCACGTCTCTCGGAGAACTCGCGACCCGGGACTACGTCCGCAGTGAGGTGCGCGAGGCCCTGGATGCCATCCTGACTCGTCTGGATCAACTTGAAGTCGATCGGCGCGATATAGATTCCGGCGCTGTGGATTCCGATGTTGTGAACTCACGCGAATCCGATGACCATCCCCGGACCTCGACGTCGGCAACCGACGCCGATTCGGAGAATTCGCCCCCCGCCTAATCGGCCAATACCATCGGGGCGTGCCCGCTCACCCTGACTCCGACGCCATCCACGCAGCACTCGCGACCGTTGACGATCCTGAAATCCACCGGCCGATCACCGAGATCGGCATGCTCAAGGGCGTCGACATTCACGACGGTGGTGTCGTCGATGTCGGCATCTACCTCACCGTTGAGGGCTGTCCCATGCGCGGCACCATCACAGATCGCGTGGTCGAGGCAGTCATGCAGGTGCCCGACGTTTCGACGGTGAATGTCGAGCTTGACGTCATGAGCGACGAGCAGCGCGCCGACCTGAAGAAGCTTCTCCGCGGTCATGATCAGCGCGAGATCCCCTTCACCCAACCTGGATCGACCACCAAAATCTTCGCGATCGCTTCCGGGAAAGGTGGCGTCGGCAAGTCTTCGGTCACCGCGAACCTCGCCGTCGCTCTCGCGGGCCAGGGCCTGAGCGTCGGCCTGCTCGACGCCGATGTGTACGGACACTCCATACCTCGCATCCTCGGCGCCACGAACCCTCCGACGATGGTCGAGGGAATGCTGATGCCACCGCAGGCTCATGGGGTCCGGATTATGTCGATGTTGCCGTTCAAACCGGGAGGAGTCGAGACGCCCGTGGCGTTTCGCGGACCGATGCTGCACCGAGCCCTCGAGCAGTTCCTGTCCGATGTGTGGTGGGGAGATCTCGACATTCTGCTTTTGGATCTGCCCCCCGGTACCGGAGACATCGCGATTTCAACCGCTCAACTGCTGCCGCACGCAGAGATTATCGTGGTGACGACACCGCAGTTGGGATCATCGGATGTGGCGGTACGCGCAGGGACCCTCGCCGAGCAGACTCACCAGAAGGTTCTCGGTGTCGTCGAGAACATGAGTTCCTTTCCGTGTCCGCACTGTGGGGAGCCGTTGGATCTCTTCGGTGTGGGCGGGGGCGACCTCGTCGCCGAGCAACTTACGTCGACACTCGGGACCGAGGTACCCGTCCTCGGCAAGATCCCCTTCGACCCGAGACTCCGCGAAGGTGGGGACAGCGGTAACCCTCTGGTGATTTCTGAGCCGCAGGCTCCCGCGAGCACCGCGCTGACGGACATCGCCGCGCACCTAGGAGCCCGACCCCGCGGCCTCGCTGGCATGCAATTGGGTATTTCGCCTACCGGACGCTGATCACGGCGAGCCGGCCGCGCCTGACCGCAACGGCCGTGAGAAGGCTCAGGGAAGATCCGGCTTAGGAAAGATCCGGGTCGAAGGTCTGCGCTGGCTTCTTGTTCGCGTCCTTCTGTGTGCCGCTGTCGCCGGAATCCGTTGCACCCGACGACGCCGTAACCTCATCGTCGTCCAAGAGCCCGGACATTAGGCGCTTGGGATGCAGTTCACTCAAGCTCTTGACACTGTTTACTGAGTCCGCCAGGTCGACGCCGGCGGAGTCCACGATCTCCTTACGCGCCGACGATGCCATCTCACGAATCTGGCGCACCCACCGGCCGGCATCGGCGGCTGCCTTGGGCAGCCGTTCGGGCCCGAAGATCAACAGTCCGATTACCGCGAGGGCGACCAATTCACCAATGCCGATGTCGAACATCTCAACCGATGTCTTCCGAGCCACCAAGAACGAGATCGACGGTCTGGGATTCTCCGCTGCGCAGGTAGGTGATGCTCACGGTGTCTCCCGGGGCGAAATCTCGGATCGCCACGACAAGCTCTGTCGAGTCGGTCGTCTCTCGTCCCGCGAGAGCGGTGATGATGTCGCCACTGCGCAGTCCGGCAGCTTCCGCCGGCCCACCCGGATTCACCTCGCTGATCCGGGATCCACCATCGGTGTAGGACGTATCGAGGGTGACTCCGATGATCGGTGTCTTGGAGTCACCCGTCGCGATGATCTCCTCGGCGATGCGTCGCGCGGAATTCACGGGGATCGCAAACCCGAGACCTATCGACCCGCCTTCACCGGTGAACGTCGGAGCCAACGTGGCGATGGCTGAGTTCACTCCGATCACCTGCCCCGCACTGTTCAGCAGCGGCCCACCGGAGTTCCCCGGGTTGATCGCCGCGTCGGTTTGCAACGCGTTGATGTAGGCCATCTCTCCTTGACCACCCGCGGTCACTGGTCGATCCAGGGAGGAGATGATGCCGGCGGTCACCGTTCCCTGAAGACCCAGCGGCGCTCCGATCGCGACGGCAAGATCCCCAACCGTGACAGCGTCGGAGTCTCCTAATCGAACAACGGGCAAATCATCTGCGTCGATCTTCAACACCGCAAGGTCGTATGCGGAGTTTCGGCCGATAATCTCCGCGTCCGCGCTGTCGCCGTTCTCGAAGAAGACTCTCAACGATCCACCATCGGCCGCGGGGGCAGCGACATGGTTATTGGTCAAGATGTATCCGTCACGACGAATCACAAAGCCGGATCCGCTGCCGCGCTCATCGCGACTCTCGATAGCGATGGAGACCACCCCGGGAAGAACCGCAGACACCATCTCCGACACCGACTCTGGCATCTGATCCGCGGGGATCGGGTCCGACGGGATAGTCGATGGTTGAGGATCAGGCGCTGCGAGAGTTGCAGAACTCGTCGAATTCGCTGAGTCCACCGCTTGACCGACAACGTAACCAGCGAGCCCTGCGAAAGACCCAACGATCAACGACACGATCGCTGCGACTGCGATGACGCCCCACAGGCCCATACCCGATCGCCGCGATGGCTGGCCAGGAGCCAACAGCGGGTAACCGCCCGGAGGAGGAGGGGGGCTCGCCCCGTAGGCCACGAAATTCGGGTAGCGGGCTGGCATCGCCGGCGCGGGCGGGCCCTGAGGCGCGGCAGGCTGAGGGGAAACCGGCGAAGGGTCCGAAGGTGCAGGGGAACCGTCCGGAGCCGTCTGTGGGGGCACGCCTGAGCCCTCGGGGGGCCTGTCGTCGCTCACGAACCTCAGCCGCCTTTCCGGAAATCTTCACCCTGTCGACTCTAAGGCTAGGCTGCGATCGATCCCGGGGCACATCCACGGGGGCGTCGCACGACAGAGCCCCCGAAAGAAGGCGGAGAAAGCCGCCGCTACCGGGACGAAGAAGAGAGGGCGTCCCCCATGTCATCGACATCGCCGAACTCCCCATCCACCGTCACCTTCGCCCAATTCGCTGACTCCTGGATTCCCGAACCTGAGCCCGTGGAAGCTGCGCGGGAAAGAGCCCGGGAGTTCGGAGTCTCACCCGCCTCCCCCGCGACCGGTCGCTTCCTGACCTTCCTCGCAGCAAGCGTGCAAGCCCAAACAGTCGTCGAGGTCGGCACCGGGACAGGAGTATCCGGAGCGGCACTTCTCGAGGGAATGACGCCCGGAGGCGTGTTGACCAGCATCGACACCGAAGCCGAGTACCAACGGCACGCGCGTGGGGCATTGGTGTCTCTCGGACATGAGCCGTCCCGCGCTCGCCTTATTGCTGGTCGGGCGTTGGATGTTCTTCCTCGCATGTCCGACGGTGCCTACGACGTCGTTGTCGTCGACGCCGACCGAGGTGAGTACCCGGCCATGTTGGACCAGGCTAAACGCCTCTTGCGCATCGGTGGCGTGGTTGCATTTCTCGGCATCGGGGAGGACGACATGGTTGCCGACCCCGCCCGCCGGGATGTCGAGGCGATCGCTGTCAAAGAGCTCGCCGAACTGATGAGGCGGGACGCAGATTGGGCCGCGACGCCTCTCGCCGAGGGACACGGGATGCTCGTGGCCTGCCTACGCCGCCGAGACTAGAAAACCTTTTGCGATAGCGAGACGTCATCCGCCGGGAGGCACACAGGCCAAGCCTGGGGGGAACGCCGCCGCTCCAAGGGCGCACCTGGTCGGTGCAACGACGCGTGGACTAGGACGGAAGGGCGCCCGTGAGGGCTTCGCCGAGGTTCTTCACTTCTTCGGCATTCAATTCGACGACGAGGCGACCGCCACCTTCGAGGGGTACCCGCATGACATAACCCCGACCCTCCTTGGTCACCTCGAGCGGGCCATCGCCCGTTCGCGGCTTCATCGCGGCCATATCTGTCCCCTTCCGTGTTCCACCTCGAAACGCCTGGGAAGCGCCCCGGGAAATCACGGCTCGCGCACCCACGCCAGCCTGAGGGCTCTATTATCCCCGGTCGCCGAGATGTCAGCGCGGCAGGGTGCCAGACTCCACCAACGCCGCGAATACCCGTAGGGACTTGCGGACACCGGCGGCGAACGCCGGCTTCACCACTGGCCACCCCACTCGACCGAGAGCACCGAGGGGTGGAACCAGCCCTTCGCTCCACACGAAACGACTGCGGCCATCGGGAAGGGCGAGCACTTCCATCGTTCCCGTCCCTCGCACCAGTGCGCCCGTGTGCAACACATCCACCCGATACGGCGGCTCCCACCGCGTGATCGTCATCGTGTCCCAAAAGCCAATCGGACCGATTCCCGTCCACCCGGCGATCTCGGAATAGCGGCTGCGGCCGTCTCCGTGGCGCACCTCGACCCGCGTTCCCATCATCCATTCGTCTTGTCGAGACCACTGCGTGAACGCATCGAACACCGATTCCACCGGAGCATTCACGATGACGTCGAGGGAGAGATGAGCGGTCATCGTTGGCGATCGTTCGTGCGCAAGGACTCAATCTCTGCTTGCAACTGCGCGATCGTGTCGTCGACCTCGTCCATTCGATAACCTCGAAGGACGACATCGAAGGCCGGGTCGTTATCTCGGGTGTCCGGCTTCAGATCGCTCCCCGCATCGGGAAGCCACACCTCGAATTTGCCGACAACGAACCATGCGATGGCCGCCACAACGGCAGCACCGATGAGGAAGAAGACCACGCCCACGTGATCATTCCATCACGGAATCGGCGGACGGCAACACCGGTGCCGTCAGGGCCTCAATCGCGTGATCGACGGTGGCGACCCACCGCACGCGGCTCAGACTGTCCCGGCTCACGAAACCCCCATCAATCCACGCGTCCACCTGCGCTCGAAGCAGGGCAAAGTCGCCCCACGGATCCAACGCGACTACCGGCTTGTCGTGCATGGCCAAGGCTCCTGCTGTCCACACCTCCATGAGTTCTTCCAAGGTGCCGATTCCCCCGGGCAAGGCGAGGAACGCTTCCGCGCGCTCGTCCATGATGCCCTTGCGCTCACGCATGTTCTGCGTCACGACAAGTTCATCGGCGTCAAGATCAGCCATTTCTCGACCCCGCAGCGCCTCCGGAATCACCCCGACTGTGTGACCGCCTGCTGCACGCGTTGCCCGAGCGAGCCGGCCCATCATGGACACAGACCCGCCACCGGAGACGCACGTCCAGCCCCGTGATCCAAGAGCCGCACCGACATCGTCGGCCAATGTCAGATACCGAGGCGCAATGAGCTCACTGGAAGAGCAGAAGACGCATACCGATGGGGGCACGATATGCACCTAGAAGTTCTCGGCCGTGTCGAGCCAGGCACTCACCTTGGCGTAGACCTGATGGATCTCGCTCACGTCCACATGCTCATCGACCGAGTGCGCGATCGTCGGATCACCCGGACCGAAGTTCACCGCCGGCGTGCCCAACGCAGAGAACCGAGCCACATCCGTCCACCCGAACTTCGGTTCTACTTTCCCGCCCATCGCGTCGACGAACGACGCAACGATCTTTCGGTCCAACCCTGGACGCGCGCCCGGTGCTTCGTCAACCACCGTGAGTTCGAACCCGTCAAACACCTCGCGAAGGTGATCGATCGCGTCGGCAACGGACAAATCGGGGCCGAAGCGGTAATTGACGGTGACGATGCACTCGTCGGGAATGACGTTTCCCGCGATACCTCCGCGAATTCCGACTGCGTTCAATCCCTCCCGGTATCGAAGGCCATCCACCGTTGGTTCTCGCGGCACGTATCCGTTCAAGCGATCAAGGATCTCGCCCGCACTATGCACCGCATTGCTCCCCTGCCACGAGCGCGCGCTGTGGGCGCGTTCCCCTGGAACTCGAACCTCCGCCCGGATAGTCCCCTGACATCCGCCTTCCACCACACCGTTGCTCGGCTCCATGACGATGGCGAGGTCGGCTTCGACAACCGATGGCTCCTCGGCGACGAGGCGGGCCAAGCCATTGTGGACGGCCGCCACCTCCTCACAGTCGTAGAAGATGAAGCGAACACCGACCGAGGGCGTGCGCATCTCGTAGGCAAGTTTCAAGGCGACAGCCAGTCCGCTTTTCATGTCACACGCACCTAGTCCGTACAGCCGTCCACCGTCGAGCCGGTGCGGCATGTTGCCCGCCGCCGGGACGGTATCGAGGTGTCCGGCGATGATGACGCGCGGTGCAAGGCCCTGCGTCTGAGCGACGATCGCGTTCCCCGAGCGATGGACCGACAGGTGGCCGCACTCCCCCAAGGCAGCTTCGACCAAATCGGCGATCTCCTGCTCGTGGTGAGACTCACTCGGAATGTCCACCAGGGCGGTCGCGATCTCGACGACATCTGCGGCAAGGTCCAACGGCACGTGGATACGGTAGCCCGGTGAGCAATTCATCTGCCGTTGAGGAACTAACCCCCGTCTCCGGTCCCGCGTCGGGCTTGGGTTTGGCGACCATCGACGGAGACACCATCCTGGACGTCTGGTTTCCACGACCCAGCCTCGGTGCAGAGCCCATGGACGTCGCGTCGTTAGACGCAGGAACACGCAGCGACGAACTTCGCGGGGTGCGAACTGTGGCAGTGCGCACCGTCATCGACGATCTGGCGGCCCCTCCGGTCGATGTGGCGGACGCTTACCTTCGACTCCATCTACTGTCCCATCGCCTCGTTGGCCCCCGCACCATCAACCTCGAGGGAATCTTCGGCACGCTGCCCTTGAACGCCTGGACCAACCTCGGCCCGGTCGAGCCCACCCGAGTGAACGACGTGCACCTACGCGGGCGCTCGAAAGGCGTGCACGTCACCGTCTTCGGCGTAGACAGGTTCCCGCGCATGGTCGATTACGTAATCCCCAGCGGGGTCCGGATCGCCGATGCCGACCGCGTGCGACTCGGAGCCCACGTGGCGGACGGGACCGTCGTCATGCACGAGGGGTTCATCAACTTCAACGCGGGAACACTCGGCACGTCCATGGTGGAGGGACGTATCAGCGCCGGGGTGGTCGTCGGGGACGGATCCGACATCGGCGGGGGGGCATCCATCATGGGAACCCTCTCCGGTGGTGGCACCGAGGTGATCAGCATCGGTCGAGGGTGCCTGGTTGGCGCCAACGCCGGCGTAGGGATCTCTCTGGGAGACGATTGCGTCGTCGAGGCGGGTTGTTACATCACCGCGGGCTCCAAAGTCTCGCTGCCGGATGGAACGGTCGCCAAGGCGCGCGAATTGTCGGGGCACTCGAATGTTCTCTTCCGACGGAATTCGCAGTCCGGGGCCCTGGAGGTAGTGCAACGCTCAGGGAGCTGGGGAGGGCTGAACGCCGACCTGCACGCCAACGACTAGTGCGAGTCAGGTCTGTTGTGTGTCGACGCCGGCGTATTGATTTAGTCGATTAACGCGAGGTAATCGGGGCGTAGTCGCGCAGGACCTCTCCCACGTACACCTGTCGAGGCCGGCCGATTTTGGTCGTCGGATCTTCGATCATCTCGCGCCACTGCGCGATCCATCCAGGAAGTCGGCCGAGCGCGAATAAGACGGTGAACATGCGGGTCGGGAAGCCCATCGCCTTGTAGATCAATCCCGTATAGAAGTCGACATTCGGGTAGAGCTTCCGCTCGATGAAGAACTCGTCTGCGAGCGCAACCTCTTCGAG
>Ga0075478_10000319_pt1 | contig 17620 bp, 17 predicted proteins | sample DEB08_DNA_15_FD_71483 | JGI IMG/M metagenome (GOLD analysis project Ga0075478, IMG submission 71483) | Aqueous microbial communities from the Delaware River and Bay under freshwater to marine salinity gradient to study organic matter... | ecosystem: Environmental > Aquatic > Marine > Coastal ...
GTGTGGCATGAGTTCTCCGATAGCTTGATGTCGTATGAAGTTGAGATTGAGCCGGACTTGCCCGTGCATATTGGGTTGGACTTTGGTTTGACCCCCGCTGCTGTGTTTGGTCAGAAGATGCGCAATGGTCGCTGGCATGTCGTGCATGAGCTGGTTGCGTTCTCTATGGGGTTGGAGCGTTTTGCGCATCACCTGATGGCGGACATACAGCAGAAGTTTTCCAAGTCCGATGTGTTTATCTGGGGCGACCCGGCGGGTATGAAGCGCGATGAGATTTTTGAAGTGACTGCGTTTGACCATCTGCGGACGCTAGGGCTGCGAGCGCAGCCCACCGCGTCCAACGATTTTATGGTGCGGCGTGAGGCAGGTGCAATGCCGATGAATAGATTGATTGACGGTAAGCCCGGTCTGCTTGTGTCGCGTGAGTGCGTGCGCACCCGCAAGGCATTGGCCGGTGGTTATCATTTTAAGCGTGTGGCAGTTGGCGCAGGGCAGGAGCGGTTCCGCGATGCGCCGAACAAGAACGAGCATTCGCACGTTGGTGACGCATATGGGTATCTGATGTTGGGTGGTGGCGAGCATCGTATGCTTACGCGCAACCCTAACGGACGGCCACAGTTCAAGCAGTTGCAGGCCAATATGGATTTCAGTGTATGGTAGCCGATACGTTACTTAATGAGATTGTAAGAAGCGACAATCTCAAGATCGTGCCATTCCGCTGGTATCACCCTCGTTCAATGGATTTGCGTGATTTTGATTTGGTCGCCTACCAAGAAATGAACGACTATGAGGGTATGCTGCGTTACTACGAGCTGGAGCCGTTTAGTTTTACAGCTATATTAGGCGGTAAGATGGTTGCCTGTTTCGGCTCCCACATACTTTGGGACGGTGTTTCTGAGAGTTGGCTGATAGGAAGTAAGCAACTTAATAGCGTTCCGATAACGCTTACGCGAATGTGCCGCCGATATTTAGATGTAGTAGCGCGCGAACTGCAATTACACCGCATGCAAATTACGTGTAATACTAAAGATGAGCTTGCAGTTCGATGGGCAATCGCGTTAAAATTCGAGCGAGAAGGATTGCTACGCCACTACGGCCCGTGCGGTTCAGATTATATTATGTTTTCGAGGATATACGATGAGCGGTTTGTTCAAAGTCAAAATGCCTAAGCCCGATCCTGAGATTGCGGCAATGCAAGAAAAACAAGAAGCCCGGATTGAACAAGAGGAAATAAGCAAACGCCGACAGCTTGCTGCTCGCCAGCGCGCTCGTCGTACCGGCGGATCACGCATGCTTTTGTCTAAAGAACGCGGAGCCGAAACGCGTATGGGCTTAGACCCGCTGGGGACGGAGCAGTAGAATGAGCAAGCTTGTTAGAGAAGTTAGGCGGGTAGGCCGACAAGCAAAACGCGTTTACGAAGACGTTGAGGATGTTGTAACCGGCAAACAAATAAATAAAATTACTGAGGCTCAGCGTGAGCAACAAGCTGCTCAGGAATCGGAACAAGCTACTATGGAGGCTGAGGCCGCACGCGAAGAAGGTATTTTGACAGGTAGGGCTGCTAAGGCTGTTGCATCTCGTCGTCGGGCTCGTCGGCTAGGGAGGCGCTCGCTATTATCCCCTAGCCGTTTGGGGGTTGCACAACCGCAGGAAACAAAGAGGACTTTAGGATAATGCCAAAAGTAATTTTGAAAGACGGAAAAACCCGTCACTTCGCATACACAAAGCCTGGCATGAAGGCTGCAAAAGAATACGCCAAGCAATATGGTGGCCGTGTTGTTGATGGTGGCATGAAATATTCAATGGCTAAGAAGAAGGACAAAGCGTAATGGCTTACGAAAAGAAGAAAAAAGAAGTTTGGGACAAGAAGCGTCCCAAAGGTTTAGGTAAACCTAAGTCCCTCTCATCCAAGCAAAAGCGCAACGCGATGCGCGCAGCCAAAAAAGCTGGGCGGCCTTACCCTAATTTGATTGATAATATGCGGGCGGCACGTGACAGCTAAGAAATACCAGAACCCTAAGGGTGGTCTAAATGATGCAGGGCGCGAGCGCTATGGTGTAAAGCGCCCGGTCAAGTCAGGTGACAACCCTCGCCGCGCTTCTTTCCTAGCGCGAATGGCTGGTGTATCTGGCCCAGAGCGTGATGCAAAAGGCAAACCCACGCGCCTGCTTTTGTCTCTCCGCGCTTGGGGCGCGTCGAGCAAAGCAGACGCAAAACGTAAAGCTGCTGCGATAAGCAAACGAAATAAGGCGAAGAAAAATGCATAGTGTAGAACATATCATTAAACGCCACGAGTCCGCGCAGCGCCGTAAGGACAACTGGCGACAAGTCTACGAGGACTGCTACGAGTTTGCTCTGCCGCAGCGCAACCTTTATGACGGTTACTATGAGGGCGGCGGCGCACCAGGCCAGAATAAAATGGCGCGTGTGTTTGACAGTACTGCCATTAATGCAACGCAACGATTTGCCAACCGCATTCAGGCTGGCCTGTTTCCACCCTACGGAGAGTGGTGCCGCTTAGAGCCGGGGCCAGATATTCCCGAAGAGCGCCGCATTGAAGCGCAAGCTGCGCTTGACGTATATCGTGACAAGATGTTTGCGCTGCTGCGCCAAACAAACTTCGACCTAGCTATGGGTGAGTTCCTGATGGACTTAGCTGTCGGCACCGCTGTTATGCTTGTGCAGCCGGGTGACGACATAACACCTATCCGCTTCACAGCAGTGCCGCAGTATTTGGTTGCGATTGAGGAGGGCGCGCACGGTAAGGTCGATAATGTCTACCGCCGCATGCGCCTGAAGGCTGAGGCCGTTTCGCAGCACTGGACTGATGTTGAAATTCCTGACCGCCTTGCGCGCATGATTGAGGAAAAGCCAACCGAAGAAATTGAATTGCTTGAAGCCACATTGTACGACGCTGAGCGTGGCGACTATTGCTACTACGTCATTTGGCCGGAAGGCAAGGCGCAACTTCTGATGCGCCGCATGAAATCTAGCCCGTGGATTGTAGCTCGCTACATGAAGGTGGCTGGTGAAGTATATGGCCGTGGCCCCCTAGTCACAGCCATCCCCGACATCAAGACGCTGAACAAGACAAAAGAGCTGCTATTGAAAAATGCGTCCCTGTCTATTGCAGGTGTTTATACAGCCGCTGATGACGGGGTACTAAATCCGCAGACTGTGCGCATCGCGCCGGGTGCGATTATTCCAGTAGCACGCAACGGCGGGCCGCAAGGTGAAAGCCTGCGTATGCTGCCCCGCTCTGGTGACTTTAACGTCAGCCAGCTCGTCATCAATGACTTGGTTATGAACATCAAGAAAATTATGCTCGACGATACGCTGCCGCCCGATAACATGTCAGCTCGCAGCGCAACTGAGATTGCTGAGCGAATGAAAGAGCTGGCACAAAATCTTGGCTCAGCCTTTGGCCGCCTGATTACTGAGACGATGGTACCGATGGTCGCGCGCATTTTATCTGTAATGGATGATCGCGGCATTATTGAAATGCCACTGCGCGTCAACGGGCTTGAGGTTAAGGTTACACCAGTATCGCCCATTGCACAGGCCCAAAGTATGGGTGACATCGAAAAAATTATGCAGTGGGTACAGCTCTCAACATCGCTTGGGCCGATGGGCCAAATGTCTGTCAAAGTGGACGGCATATCAGACCACATTGCTGACAAACTTGGTATCCCAGCTAACCTTAGAACCACGCCTCAAGAACGTGAGCAAATGATGCAGCAGGCGATGGAAGCCATACAAGAAGCGCCGGATGAAGAGATTCCGGCTGAAGAGAGTTGAGGTGGCTGATGCGTTTCGTCATACCAATCATAAGGGAGGGTGACGGGACAACGTTCAATCGTGGTGCGCCGGGCGTATCACGTTGGGCGGGTAGGTGGGGCGAGCACTTTTTGCGCCAACGCTACCCACAAACTTGGATGGTTAGGAAGGTTTTGAACAATGTCAGAGACTATCTTACAACCCACTGAAGGGTGGGACGGACTGCGCTCAGTTGAGCCGCAGCTCCGCGCAACACAGCAGGACAATCAGGACGACATAGACCGATTGTATTTGCGTGTGTTCGGCAGCGATGACGGGCAGGAGCTATTGCAGCACCTGCGTTCGCTGACGATTGAACAGCCCACGTGGTATCCAGGCGAAGAGGCTTCGCACGGTTACGCACGCGAAGGGCAAAACTCAATGGTTCGAGAAATCGAACGTAGAATTAGGAGAGCATCAGAATTATGAGTGAAGACGAAGGCCTGATGGCCCAAGCCTCTGTAGAGAGCGAGGATAACCAGCAGCCGGAGCAAGAAGCGATTTCCCATCTTGAGCCGGATAACCAACCTAGCGTAGACGACGTTACGGTAGCGGCAGAAGGTGAGGACATTGAGTTCACCCGCGAAGACTGGTTCCCTGAAAAATTTTGGAACGACGAAAGCGGCCCAGACATTGAAAATTTAGCCAAGAGCTATTCTGAGCTGCAAAAAAAATTCTCACAAGGAAAGCATAAGGCGCCGGAAAATTACGACACAAAGTTTTTTAACGACGCTAACATCGAGGAAGATGACCCGCTTCTTTCGACTTATTCTGACTGGGCCAAAGAGAACGGCATAAGCCAAGCTGCCTTTGAAGAGCTTGGTGCAAAGTTTGTCGAGATGGCTGGTCAGGCTGAGGCTGAAGAGCAGCTTTCTTATGATGAAGAATATAAGGCTCTTGGCCCAAATGCCGACCTAACCCTCAAGTCTATGACAGAGTGGGCACAGGGTCTAGTGCGTAAGGGCATATGGGGCAGTGACGATTTTGAAGAGTTTAAGATTATGGGCGGTACAGCCCAGGGTATTAAGGCTCTACAGAAAGTTCGCAACTACTATGGAGATCAAACCGTTCCTGTAAATGTCGGTGAGCCAGAAGGTGCGCCGTCAAAAGAGGAACTGCAATCTATGGTTGCCGACCCGCGTTATGTCAGTGATCCGTCGTTCCGTATTAAAGTTGAAAAGCTCTTTGAGCAGACTTATGGAAATAACGACTACAATCCTGTATAATAGGATTGTTCATGAAAACCTCCGGGGGCGACGCTGTTTACAGTGTCGCCCTTTTTCTTTATAATCTGATTTGTTGGATAACCTTTTGGCCTGACAAGAACCGCTCCGGGGCGCAGCGCGAACGCCCAAGTCACAGCCCGGCAACGGATACCTGTAACGAAACTTTGTATTAACCACTTCTGAAAGGAACCCGTAATGGCACAAGGCATTACTTCAGCTTTCGTTCAGTTGTTCGATGCAGAGGTCAAACAGGCATATCAAGGCGCACGCGCCCTTGCCGGTGTGACCCGTGAGCGTAACAACGTCGAAGGCAACCAGGTGAAGTTCCCGAAAATCGGGAAGGGCACCGCTACTGTTCGCGTTCCGCAGACTGATGTAACTCCGTTGAACGTGACTTATTCGCAAGTCACCGCAACTATGTCGGACTACATCGCTGCTGAATATTCCGATATTTTCCATCAGCAAAAAGTCAACTTTGACGAGCGCCGTGAGCTTGTTCAAGTTGTCGGTAACGCTATTGGTCGTCGTATGGATCAGCTCGTCATTGATGCTATCAATGCAGCTTCTAGCCCATCGACTGTTAGCACCGATATTGGTGGCTCAGGCACGAACCTGAATCTCGCCAAATTGCTGGCTGCTAAAAAGGCATTGGATGCCAAAAACGTACCGGCTGAAGGCCGCTGCGCAGTCATCCACGCTAATGGCTTGTCATCTCTGTTGGACGAAACCGAACTGACCAGCTCAGACTTTGCAACTGTCAAGGCTCTGTCGACTGGTGAAATTGACACCTTCTTGGGCTTCAAGTTCATCACTGTTGGTGACCGTGATGAAGGTGGCTTGCCGCTTTCTGGTGGCGTTCGTACCAATCTGTTCTTCCACCGCGATGCGGCTGGCCTGGGCATTGGTATGGGTCAACGTTCGGAAATCAACTATGTTGCTGAAAAAACGTCGTTCCTCGTTTCTTCAATGTTCTCGGCTGGTGCCGTCTCCATTGATGACGAAGGTATCGTCAAAGTCAGCGCAACCGAGTAGGAGACTGAACTATGGCATACTCAAACACTGGTTTGAACACCGTAGCTGCCTCCAAGCGTGGTAACGCTCCGAGCATCTACACCTACACGTCAGCCGACGCTATCGCCACTGTGAACACCTCAGGTTATTTCAATGACCTGTCTGACACTTTGGCTGTTGGTGACATCATCTTCGTTCATGACAGCGCAACCCCAACGATGTCTATCGTTGTTGTTCTGTCGAACGCATCTGGTGTTGTTGACGTTTCTGACGGCACAGCCGTTAGCGTCGCAGACGCAGACTAATCCGGCTGGGGGTGGCTACGGTCACCCCCATCCTTTTTTTGGAGGCATAAATGGCTGCTGGCGATACTAAACTTTCTATATGTTCTGATGCACTTGTTATGCTCGGCGCGTCTCCGCTGTCGAGTTTTTCTGACAGTACGGATGAAGCAACTATTGCTGACCGGCTATATGACGATGTGCGTGATACGCTGATTATGCAGTATCCCTATAGCTGGACTATTAAAAAAGTTAAATTGTCCCGCCTTGCCTCTGCCCCGATAAACGAGTGGAAATATAAATACGCTCTGCCAGGTGACATACTTGGCAACCCTAAGGCTGTATTTATAACGTCATCTGTTGGTGGACGTTCTGTTCGTGATTTTGAGATTTATTCTGGCGGCTTGTACACGGATTTTGAAGAAGTATGGATTGATTACCAATTCCTACCAGAGCCCGCCATTTTCCCGCCATACTTTGTTCACCTGTTAAGAACAGCTTTGGCGGCTGAGTTTGCTGAGCCCATCACAGACCAAATAACTAAAGCTGATTATTTCTACAACCGAGCCTACGGTTCTCCGTCTGAAAACATGCGTGGCGGGTTGGTGCGCGTAGCAATTAACATTGATGGGGCTGACCGGCCACCTCAAACTATTCAAGAGTTCCCGCTTACGGACGTTAGATAATGTCGCGCATAATCCAAGTGCAGAACAATTTTACTGCGGGTGAGCTCGACCCAAAGCTTCGTGCGCGTACAGATATTGAGCAATATTCATCTGGGTTGGCCGAGGCTGATAATGTTATTATCCACCCTCAGGGCGGCGTGACCCGTCGAGACGGAACAAGATTTCTTTTCGATATACCTGCACCAGATTTTCGCTCAAGATTAGTGTCGTTTGAGTTTAGCATCGACGACAGCTATATGCTTGTTTTTAACAATAAAAGAATGTTTGTGTTTAAGGATCAACAGTTGGTAACAAACATAAACGGGTCTGGCTTTGATTATTTAGGATTAACATCATTTATTTCTGTTAATTCAATAATAGAAGAAATGAACTGGGTGCAATCTGCTGATACGCTTATACTTGTTCATAAAGACATTCAGCCGCTAAAAATTGTGCGTGGTGCAACAGACGCGGATTGGACGGCATCCAGCATTTCATTTGATTACATACCCAGGTTTGCCTTTACTTTAACAGCGACAACCGGGACAAATTACAACACAGGCGTCCCGCATGACCATATTGAACCATCTGCCACAAGCGGTAACCTTACAATAATCGCAAAACACAGCGGCTCTGATGCCGATATATTTACAGCCAGCGCGGCTAGCTATATTGGGCAGTATATAAACGTCACCCCGTTTGGTCGTTTAAGAATTATTAGAAAGGTCAGCGACGCAAAGCTAGAGTGCTTTGCTGAGGTTCCGCTATTTAGCACAGATAATATTGATGACGCGGATTGGGAGTACGAAGAGGGGTATGAAGATACTTGGTCAAGCACACGCGGCTGGCCTCGGTCTGCTACGTTTCATGAGGGTAGGTTATTCTTTGGTGGGACAGAGACTAGGCCATCAACAGTTTGGGGCTCTAGGGTCGGGGACTTTTTTAACTTCGACCCCGGCGAGGCATTAGACGACGCATCCGTCGAAGCCACTATGGACACCGGCACGTTTAATGCAATTATTGATATGTACTCTGGGCGTCACTTGCAAATTTTTACATCTGGTGGCGAGTTCTATGTCCCACAAACTCTTGACGAGCCGATTACCCCAAGCAATTTAATTATTAAAAACCAGACTGCTTTCGGAACTAAAGAAGGCGTAAGAGTTGTAAACATAGATGGCTCGACCCTGTTTGTTCAGCGTCAAGGAAAGGCCATACAAGAATTTATTTATAGTGATAGCGTAGCTGCATACACATCTGCTAAAATATCCTTGTTGTCATCTCATCTATTGCTTAACCCAAATGAGATGGCCGTAAGGCGTTCGACCGGTACAGACGAAGGCGACCGCCTAATGATAGTAAACGGGATTGATGGGTCTATAGCTTGCTACACTATTTTAAGATCTCAGAATGTGGTTGCTCCGTCGAAGTGGCAAACTGATGGCAGGTTCGTTAGCATCGGCGTTGATATTTCTGATATATATTGTGTGGTACGCCGCGATATTAACGGTGTTATTAATCACTATGTCGAGTTATTTGATCCTAGCGTTCTTTTGGATAGCTCTAAAACAGGTGGAGCAGCAAGTTCTGTTAATGTACCACATCTTGAGGCTGAAACAGTTAAAGTCATTCGTGATGGGATTATTGAGGCAGACCAGACTGTAGGCGCGTCTCCGTCGACCGTTACATTTGCAACAGCCGCCACAACTAGCTACGAGGTCGGCTTAAACTTTACAACACAAGTTAAAACATTACCAACTGAGCCCAATCTCAGCAGCGGCTCAATCAGGTCATTTAAGAAGCGCGTCTTTGAGGTTAGTGCTGAATTGTTTGAGACGCAGTCTTTAAACATTAATGGTAAAGAAATTTCTTTCCGTAATTTTGGTGACGCCGCTTTGGATGACCCGATTGTAGAGTTTACTGGCCTAAAGACATTGAATGGCATTTTGGGTTATACTTACGACGGGCAAATCACCATAACCCAAACAACACCGTTAAAGATGACGGTGCTTGGAATAGATTATAAAGTTAGCGCAGGACAGTAGTATGGCAGAGGTAGCACTTTTTGTAGCAGCAGTGGCGACCTATTCAGCGGGTCGAAAGGCAGCACAAGCGCAGGCTAAGCAGGCTGCGTTTGAGCTGCAACGTTCTCGTCAAGCGTATTTGCAATCTAGGCAAGAGGGTATTTCTGTTCTTGATGAGATGCTACAGAACGCAGCTTCTGTGAACGCGTATGCTGGCGCTGGCGGCATTGACGCATCTAGTGGTAGCGTTGACCGCATTGCCACCTTTAATTTATCTAGGGGCGTAGCTGATTTAATTACATCCGAAGAGACGGGGCAGTTTGCTTTGCGAGCTGGCACCCTACAGTCGAAACAGCTTATGCAACAGGCTAAGGCCACACGTATTAATGCGTTTGCTCAATCTGCTGCTATGATTGCTGCTGGCGCTGACGCGGCTAAGGCGACTGGCACCGGGGGAGGTACATAATGGCTGAGAGGTTTCAAAGATACCGCCGCCGTCCACTGCAATTACCTGACGTTCCTAGTGTCGACTTCGTGTCAGCAGGTCGCGCGCAAATGCAGGCGGCCCAATCTATTGCCGGCGCTTTAGACAAAATGGCTACCTTTGCGTTTGAGGGGCAAAAGCAAAAGGCGATTGAGTATGGCGTCGAAAACGCGCCAACAGCAGAGCAGGCAAAAAAAGCGGCTGCCACAGGCGTTGAGCTTGGCTTGCCAAAAGGTGACATTGCACGTTCGGCTGCTATATCTGTTTTAAACAGCCGTATGGAAATAGAAGTGCAAAAGCAAGTGAGCCTGCTTGACACAAAACCGGAGACTCAGGATTTATCCATCGAAGCTTATGCGGGACAAATAAACTCTATCATTGACGGTTTTGGCTCTGTTTTGGATACCAGCGCCACTAAACAGGCTGGCTCGAAGTTTCGCGCCAAAATGGCAACGGTTTACAATAACAAGCTGAACGCGTTTGCTAAAAGAAAAGTTGACCAACAGATTGAAAGAAACCGCGCAATCGATTTTGCAGCAGCTCGTAACATTATGGGGACTTTCTCAGATATTATTGTTGGTGGTGCGGTTCAGGGTGAAGATGGTCTTGTCACCTCTCCAGTCGACATTATCGACAAAGAAATTGAGAGCATATACGAGCTTCCTAATTTAACAGCTACTGAAATAACGGGTTTGGTTGCAGATGCACAAAAAAGGAAGAAAGAGGTTATCGAGCAGCGCGTTGGCGAGTGGATTTTAGAGCAGCCAACTAATCATGTTGCTCAGGTTTTAACCAATAAGATTGAAGACCCCAACATTTCTATACTCTTAAATAACCTAGATCCTGACAGCCGACGCGACGTTGTTTTGGGTGCGTCAGCGCAACTTGAAGAAAACGAGGCAATCGAAAGAAAGATGGCCGACGCTACTGAGCGCAAGCAAAAGATTGCGGCAGACAAGCATTCAGCTTTAGCCACACAAGCATACCTCGCTAACAACATAGAAGAAAGAGACGCACAGATTGCAGCCCTTAGAGACATCGACATTAGCGCAGCAAACAAACTCGAAGCCGGTCTGATGAAAGAGGGTGGTCAGGACAACCCTGATGTCATTAACGGCCTGCTTATTAAGTCAGCACAGGGAACCATAACGCTGGACGATGTTGTCAACGCGCGTGGCGATATGAGTACTGCGACGTTCAAGGACTTTATTGGCCGGGTCGACGCACGCCGCAACGAAGACCACAACATTGCTTTGGATATGGCGCGCGCTACGTTGGGTATAAACAAAAGTGCTTTGACCACTGACCCAGAGAAAGGCGCTCGTATGGCAAAAGCTGAGAACGAGCTAAACCTTTCGGCTAAAGCTGACCCGACAATCAACCGCATCGACTGGATGCAGAACTACATTGATAACGTGCTTAGCGGCGAAGCAGAGAGAGCTAAGCAGGCTGCGCGCGTAAGCCTAGACGCTGCTAAGAAAGTGCAAGGCATTGAGACGGACGAGGAGTTCATCCAATACGTTCAAAGCAAAGCCAACAATAAACAATACTATAATAGGCAGATGGGTTATCTGCGTACGCTTGAATTGGTGCAAGACTAATGAGTAGCTTGAAGAACGAGTTTATGAATACCCACGACCTGTACTCCACCGGGCAGGAGATGCAGATGGTGCGTGACGAGACTGGTGCGCTGCGCGCTCAGATGGTTATGCCCACTGCTGAGGAGCTGGGTAAGCTACGCGCGCCAATGCGTCAAGGAACGTCGCCTTACGCTACTGGAGAACGCGACCCCTCTATGATACCGGCTGACATAGCACGCACCACAGGCGCACTTGCAAAGGGCGCTGTGTCTGGTGCTGTTGGCGCGCCCGGTGACATCGCTGGCTTAGCATACGGCATTGGCCGCTCTCTCGCGGCTGAAGAGGGCGAGCGTCTCGATGCTTTTGTTTCTGGTGCCGAAGAGATGTCGGCCAAGTACGGCGCTCAGGCAGTGTCTGATATTCTTGGCAATGTAGGTGGCCTTGTTGGTTTAAGCCTTACCCCAGAGGGTGACGAGCAGGCGCAAGCTATGACGCGTCAAGCTCAGCTCGCTGGCGAGGTTGTTGGTTTACCTAAAGGTCTACAGCTTGCAGCACGCGCAGCGCGCGATGTGGCGCGCAGTCAGCGTGGTGCGGCTAGTGAGCTGGGCGCTATTGGCCCAGAGATACAGGCACAAATCGACCCGCGCAAAACCATAGCTATGCAGCCGCGTGAGGTAATCGAAGGGCTTGATGACGAGACGCGTGGCATCATTAGGGATTTGGCTACGGAAAAGCGCGCGTCTGAAACTGTAGCGCCGGGTCTTGATGATACTCAGATTGTAACGGGCGATGAGTTGCTTCGTACGCTTCAGAAGGCTCAAAAAAAAATTCCGTCTCGCAAACAAGATGAGCTGGGCTTCTACAGCCGCGCGCAAGAGTTTATCGACAATCTACAGCAAGAGAAGCTGACCGGGCCGCAGCTCAAGGGGCAGATGCTTAATGCTGGTGTCAAGGCCGACGAGCTGAAGTGGACGGGCCTCGATGAGTTCCTAGAGGCCAACCCGAAGCTGACCAAGCAAGAGGCTATGGACTTTATTGACCAGAACAAGGTCAAGCTGGAAGAGATTACGTATGAGGGTGGTACGCTAAATCCTGATACATACGAAAATTTTAGCAATGCAGGGGTCATAGATGATTATGACGAAATAAATTTTCAGCGTGAACGAATAGACGATGAAATCAACTCTGGCGATGACGATTACTTAGAGTTAGCTCTTGAGAACAGGGGATACGATGTAACGTCTGGTGTTGCCGCGTACAAAGAGTTGATGCAGGCTACAGGTGGTCGCTTCTTAAACGTAGAACCAGAGGTGCTGGCACCTATACAAGCCAAGCACCCTGACGTAGATGTTAAGAATGTCGGCTGGGAAGTTGATGCTGAGCTTACTGAAATTGCCAGAGAGAATTATTTTAGTAACCCGTATTACGAGGTAGATGGCGAGGGTGTTCTTGAGGATTATCGCATCGTCGGCAATGACGACACGGGCTACTATGTCACCTATCAGAACCAAGCCGTCGATGACATAACCGATGTTTACTCACTTAACGAGGCACAGGTGCAGGTGCAGCAAGACGCTATGGAGCGCGGCCTCACTACTGGCGCAGGTGACACACAATATTCCGAATACACCCAAGAGGGCGCGGAGAACTACCGCGAGGTACTGCTGACTAACCCCGGCTATAAGGGTGACCCGTCGTTCGAGTTAAACGAGACGCAGCGTGAGCGCTTGAAGGAGCTGAAGGAAAAAGTAAACGCTGAGATGAAGCGCCGTACCCAATCTGGAGAGGCTCCAATTTACGGGCCTCAAGATGCTCTTAGTTCTAAGGAGATGACGGACTACGAAGCCCTTAACTGGCAAGACCGGCAAGTCGGTATGCCGCCTCGCTCACCACACTGGCAAGAGAATGATGTCGTCGCGCACGCTCGCCTGAGTGACCGCACGGTTATGGGTGGCGAACGAATTGATGTTGAGGGCGGCAAGCAACGCATACCTAAAGCACTTTACATCGAAGAGCTGCAAAGCGACTGGGCGCAGATTGGCCGTCGTCGCGGCTTTGGCGCGCAAGAGGTTGAATTTTCAGAGCCAATTCACAAAGGAAAAGACGATAAAGGCCGAGACACTTGGGTTGTAAATTCTAAAGATGCAGACGGCCTTGAGCGGCCACACAAATTTTTGGGCGGTGCGTTTGACTTCCCCACCAAAGAGGCGGCCCTTGAGGCGATTGAACGAGAGAAAAAAATACGTCCTAAAAGTCTTGGCAAAGTGCAAGAAGGCCCACTGGTCGGCAAGACCGACAAGTGGACTGAGATGTCTATGCGTCGTCTAATCCGCAAAGCCGCTGATGAGGGCTACGACTATATTGCGTGGACACCGGGCGACGTGCAGTTTGACCGTTGGAACGAAGAAGGTCTTGAGACGTATTACAACAACGTGCTGCCAAAGGCTACGGGCAACGTCGCCAAGAAGCTGGACAAAGAAGCTAAGGTCAAACCTATTGAAGTCAGCATTGACGGTGAGCCGCAGAAGACACTAGCCTTGCCTATTACTGATAAATTGAAGACAATGGCAAAAGAAGGCCAACCGCTGTTTGCAGTACCTGCTGCCGTCGGTGTTGGCGCTGCACTAAAACCGAAAGAGGAAACAGATGGCAATCTCTAAGGATAGCATAGAGCAACGCATCGATCAGCTTGGCACGCAAGAGGAGCTGAACGATACGCAGTTTGAGCAGCCGGTAGACTTAGACCCGGCTGAGCCAAATCCGTATGAGGGTTTGCTTGGCGAGCCTGAGATTGTCGAGACGCAAGAGCCTGAGCCTATCGAGGTGGCAGGCCTAAAAGATGTCGTCGTCGGCGTAGCTAAGCGCATGAGCGAAGCTGAGAAGAAGGTCGTGCCGCCTATCCCCGACAAGCCCGTACAGCAGATTGGCGCAAGTATGGTTGTGCGTGAGGCGACACCAGAAGAGGTTGCTGAGCTGGCAGGGGCTATTGGTGGTGAATATACCAAAGGCATAAACGTCGTGCGTATCGGTGACAATATCGACGCATATGATGTGGGTGAGCATTTAGCTAAGGTCAAAGACGCAAACTCTGGCTTGTTTGAAGCGCAGCGTCGTGGCGTTCTCAATATGGAGAAGCTCGAAGAGATGGCTATGCAGCAGGGTATGGACAATATCGTTGCTGAATGGTTGGGTCGCGCGCCGGGCACTGGCGAAACTGCTGAGAAGGTTTTGGCTGGTCTGATTGGCGCGCGTCAAGTAACGAACGAAACTATCGAGGCGTTGGAAGCAGCCCGTAGGTTGCCCGAAGGCACAGAGCGCCAAGCAGCGTTTGAGAAGTTTTTTAAGCTGATGACGGTTGAGGCGAACCTATACGCCAATCTGTCAGGCTCAGTTAGTGAGGCAGGCCGCACGCTGTATATGGCAAGCAAACTTAGCGACGGCGTGCTGGGTCGCCGCGCTGGTGAGCTTAATGCTTTGTTTGGGGCAGAGGACGTGCAAGACGTTGAGTTCTTGGGCGAGCTGTATATGGCAATCCCAACCCGCGCTGGCAAAGCTAAGTTTGTGCAGCAGGGCATACTCGCCAAAACTATGGATGTAATCACAGAGGTTTGGATTAACTCAATCCTTACGCACCCAGCAACACACGCCGTCAACATCGCAGGCAATGCCATCTTTATGATGACACGTATTGCAGAGACTGCTGTTGCCAGTGGCATTGGTAAGGTTCGCTCTGCTGTGACGGGCACGTCAGACCGCGTGCGCGTGCGTGAGGCGCTTATTCGCCTTGACGCTATACGAGAAAGCTACAAGGACGCATTGCTCGTTGCTGGTCGTACGGCCCTGACCGAAGAGCCTAGTAAGAAGTTTGACTTTGCACAATCTTCTAAGATTGACGTTCGCAACCGCCGTGCGATTGGCACGACGGGCGACCCGCGCGTTGTCACACAGATGATAAGAGAGGGTAACGTCGGTGCTGGCCTTATAAACATTCTTGGCATTCAGGCGCGTATGGGTGGCCGCGCGCTTTTGGCTGAAGACGAGTTCTTTAAGGGTATAGCTTACCGCAGCGAGCTGCGCGTTATGGCCTCACTACGTGGCGCTGAGATGTACGACGCTGCTATCGACGCAGGCAAAACGGTTGACGAGGCCAAAGCTGCTGCTGTGGCTGAAGAGGTGCGCATACTTAATAACCCACCCTCTGGTATTGTAGAAGACGCGGAGGCTGCGGCAAAAGCAATGACGTTTCAGGGCGACCTAGACGGCCTCTTGGGCGATATGCAGGGCGTTACCAGCCACCCTGTTGCCAAGCTGTTTGTGCCGTTCTACAAAACGCCAGTCAACGTAATGAAAGAGACGCTGGCTAGAAGCCCGGCTATGTTGGCTAACCCTAACTTCTACAGAACCCTGATGGCCGGTGGTCGTGAAGCCGACTTTGCTTTGGCTCAGGTGGCAACTGGCTCTGCCCTTATGTCGACATTTGCGTATCAGGCGATGGGTATAGACGACCCTGACCGCAACGTAATCATTATGGGTTCAGGGCCGGTGGAGCGCACAGCTCGTCAGGCTATGATGCGCCAGGGCATACAGCCCTACTCCATTAACTTCAAGCAAGATGACGGCACATATAAGTCGGTGACATATTCGCGTCTCGACCCGATTTCTGGGATGCTGGCTATGTCTGCTGACTTTGCTTATTACGCTCAATACGAAGAAGACCAAGCTGTGCTGGATACGCTTGCCACCGCTGCCGTGGTCGGCATTGCTGGCTATATGCAAGAGCTGCCTATGCTTGATGCCGTAAAGGACTTGGGCCGTGTGCTGAACCAGCCTGATGGTGTTGGTCAGTTTGAGGCTTTCACTGAGCTGCTTGCGCAGAAAGGCACAGAGGCCACTCTGTCTCTTGTGCCGTTGCAGTCGGCATTCAGCGCTGGCATTGCACGTATGCAAGACCCAACAGCTCGCAGCACTATGCTGCCAGAAGAGGGCTTCTTCGGTGAAGACCCGACGACGACACCTGCCGCAGTGCGTGGTTTCTACACTGCGCTGCAACGTGCTAAGTCACGCAACCCAATGTTCAACGGCGACCTGCCGCCACGCTTGAACCTATGGGGTGAAGAGATGATGACCGGCACTGGCGCTGGCTGGGAGATGGTGTCGCCTATCCGCATAAAGAATACCAAATACGCACCAGTGGATGAGGAGCTGGTATCGCTGGGTCAAGGCATACCGATGCCGACCAAAAAGGTGGATGGCGTGTTACTGAATGCAGAGCAGTACAACACGATTATTACCTATATGAACGAGGCTGATAATAGTGGCAATCTTCCAGGTAACGTTGGATACACGCTCGGTCAAACAATGCTGGACAGTATGATGAACTTAATAGACAGCGACGGCTACCAAATGCTGGAAACAAAAGAAGACAAGCTGCGTTTCTTGAGAAACATTGCTAGCAGCAAGAGGTCTATAGCTTTGCAGTTGCTGCGCCAAGAAGACGCTCTACTTAACGAAAAAATTCTAATGGCTCAGTAAATCAGCTATAATCCCAAAAGAGGTAAATAGATGTCAAACTATAGTATCAATGCAGTAAACCGACGGGTCGTCTATGACGGCTCCTCTGGCACGGGCCCATACTCGTTTTCTTTTGAGCTTTTAGCTGAGACGGATATTGTTGTGTACCTCAACACAACAGTCTTAACCCTTGCATCTGATTACTCTGTTGATATTAGTGACATAACAGGCACTGGCTCAATAACCATTATTGTGGACGAGAACGGCAACGTGCCGACAACGCCTACGGCATCAGACCAGATTGTAATTATTGGTGCGCGCGATCTTGAGCGCACCACAGATTTCACAACGTCTGGTGAGCTACGCGCGTCAGCTCTTAACGACCAGCTCGATAGTTTGGTTATATTTGACCAGCAGTTAGCCGAGGAAAACAAGCGCACGTTGCGCGCTCCAGAATACGACCCGGCTCTTACTGAGGATGGCGGTACGCTAAATATGACGCTTCCGGCTAAGGCTGACCGAGCTGGTAAGTATCTGCAATTCAACTCGACAACAGGTAACCCTGAGGCTGGGCCGGACAGCTCTGACGTAACTGCCGTTGCCGACATTGCGTCTGATATTGCTACTGTCGCTGATAATATTACCGATGTGCAGAACGCTGCAACAAACGCCGCAACTGCTACAACTAAAGCCGCCGAAGCTGCTGCGTCTGCTAGCGCTGCTGCCACATCAGAAACTAACGCCGCCACGTCCGAGACAAACGCTGCTACTTCAGAGACCAACGCAGCTACTTCTGAGACTAATGCTGCAACCTCGGCCACTAATGCCTCTACTTCAGCTACCGCAGCTTCTACAAGTGCCGCTGCTGCCGCTAGTAGTGCGACTGCTGCTGCAACCAGCGAGACTAATGCTGGCACAAGCGAAACCAACGCTGCAACCAGCGAGACTAATGCCGCCACATCAGCTACTAACTCCTCCTCCTCTGCCACTGCTGCTGCCGCATCTGCTACCTCTGCGTCTA
>Ga0075478_10000321_pt1 | contig 17540 bp, 17 predicted proteins | sample DEB08_DNA_15_FD_71483 | JGI IMG/M metagenome (GOLD analysis project Ga0075478, IMG submission 71483) | Aqueous microbial communities from the Delaware River and Bay under freshwater to marine salinity gradient to study organic matter... | ecosystem: Environmental > Aquatic > Marine > Coastal ...
CAGATAGTTCTGTAATTACTATCATTATTGATAGCGAAACAGGTAACTGGACATTGATGTATTTGAACACTCATACCGGCCAGCTATCACAAGTAACAACAGGCACTGCTTGGGAGCGTGCCATTGATCTCAATGCTTCTTCTACTTAGAACAAGGTATAGATAATGAATAAAACTAACATGGCTACACCTTCTATGGGGTTTACTCCAGAAGACATAAAAAATATCTCCAATGTATTTGGTTACACTGGAGAGCCTTCTGGCTTTGCTGATTACTTAAGTAAAAACCCACAAGCGCATGATATTTTTATGGGCATTCAGAAGCAACGACTACAGTTTGATAACGGTGGATTTGTAGCTACACAGTACATGGCTAATGGTGGTTTAGCCCAAGGACAATACGCTTCAGATGATCCTGTTTTATATGACTTTTTAAATGCTAGTTATTTTGGTGGTACTCCTTTTTTTGATGAAAGTACTGGACAATACATACCTTCCCTAACTTTATCTGATGGTAGAACACTTACTAGAGAGCAGTTTGATAGTATGAGGTCGGCTTCTGACCTTGACGCCCCCTACAAGCCGGATGTGTATAGCACAGGCAATACTACTACTAATCTTCTGCCTAATCAGATACCACAACAACAACAGTATCAGATCCATGTAATGACGAACCCAGATGGTTCGGCGATGAATAGAGAAGACATGGCGCGCTACAATGCTCGCATGGCGGCAAGGCAGAGTAGTAACATTACCCCTATGCCTACCCAGATACCTCAACAAACACCCCCAACAACAGATCAAGTAGACCTATCACAAGTTCAAGCACCACAGATTGGTGTAGAAACTGCACAGAGATTACAGCAACCTGCTCTACCTGCCGGTGGAGTTTACACTGCAGCACAGACACCCACTGAAGCTGCTCAGTCTGTAGCCCCTTCTACTGCTTTAATTACAGGAGATGTGCGAGTAGCTGAAGCTGGACAGGCCCAAGCAGCACAGGCTATTGCTCCCACAGCTACAACTGCAGCAGCAATTACTGCCGCACAGGCTGCACCAGATGTACGAGATGTAGCAGCACAGACTACTGCAGCACAACTAGCGGCACCTACACAGACTATTCAAGCAGCCCAACAAACTGAAACTGCGGTAGGCCAGATTCCTGCAGCACAAACTGCAGGGGTGCAGATTCAACCAGTAGCAGCTAGACAGTTACAAGCAGGTGAAGTTATTGCTGCGCCTACTGGTCAGGCAGCACAAGCAGCACAGTTTGTACAGCCTACTGCCGCTGTAGCTGAACCTTCAAAGCAAGCTACAGTACAGGGTCAGTTAGAAAGCCTTATCTCACAATTTACTGATAAAGAAGTGCCTTTATGGGCACGTGGTGCTGTAGATAATGCTCGTGCTGTACTACAGCAGCGAGGCATTGGAGCCAGTAGCATGGCAGGGCAAGCTATTGTAGAGGCTGCTATGCGAGCAGCACTTCCTATTGCACAGGTAGATGCAGCTACGGTTGCAAGATTTGAGCAAACTAATCTGTCTAACAGGCAACAGGCTGCAATGGTATCTGCACAGTATCGTGCTCAGTTTATGCAGCAGGAATTTGATCAAGGTTTTCAAACGCGAGTGCAGAACGCTGCACGAGTAGCTGACATTGCTAATTTAAACTTTACATCAGAGCAGCAAGTTGCACTAGAAAATTCTCGTCTTGCTCAGACAACAGACTTAAATAACTTAAGCAATAGGCAGGCTTTGGTTATGGCAAACGCTGCACAGATTGCTGGACTAGAAATAGCTAATCTAAACAATAGGCAGCAAACTGCGGTACAGAATGCTCAGAACTTTTTACAAGTTGACATGGCTAATCTAGGTAACTCTCAGCAAACAGCTTTGTTTAACGCACAGAATCGTATCCAGTCTATTCTTAGTGATGTCGCAGCAGAGAATGCTGCTAGGCAATTTAACGCAGCTAACGAACAGCAGCTAGACCAGTTCTATGCTAACTTAGGAACACAAGTATCTCAGCAAAACTCAGCACAACAGAACGCTATCAATCAGTTTAACGCTGGTGAGATCAATACTTTGCAAAGGTTTAACAGTGAGATTGTAAATCAACGCGATCAGTTTAATGCACAGAACCAGTTAGTTATTGCACAAAGCAATGCTCAGTGGCGTAGAGAAATTGCAACTACAGATACCGCAGCTATTAACTTTCAGAACCAACAAAATGCTCAAAACCTTCTTGAGATTAGTAATACTGCTTATAATAATCTGTGGCAAGAGTATCGTGACACAATGGAATGGGCGTGGTCAAGTTCAGAAAATGAATTAGAGCGTTTGGCGGCGATGACTGTTGCACAAATTAATGCAAAGGCTCGTCAAGATTTCGCTGAATATACAGCTAATAGAAACAGCATCCGTGGAATTGCTGGTTTTGTAGCTGACATATTTAAGGCCGGACTAACTACAAAAGTTAAAAAAGAATAGGGAATTATAAAAATGGCTGGACATACTATAACCGCTATATTGAATAAATATCCTACATTTGATTTAGAAGATCCTACTGATGATGTAGCTACATACATAGCAAAATTTAATCAACCTAAAACTCAAACTAACGCGATGGAAGCACTGGGTTTAATGGCAGCAATAAAGCCATCTGCACCTACACTAAAAGGTGCGCCTATTGATCCTATGACATCGTATGTCAATGCTGTAAAATCGTCACTTCTTGCTTAACAGGAACCGCTATGACAGAGTATAATACTTTTCGTTTTGATCAACCTACTCCCGGTCAATCTTTAACAACTGAGCCGGGGGCTAGACCTTGGGAAAATCCCGCAGAGTTTAGTGATCCTTTAGATGCACTTGATTATTATACGGGAGAACTACTCAAGCCAGAAAGAATGCCACAGTTAGTGGAGATTCTGGAAACAGGTTTTCCTGTTGCAGATTTAGTAGATGCAATTACTTTAGGTGGAGTTATGGAAGGTAAGACAAGCATTGATACTGCTGTTCTAGTTTCTCCTCATTTATTTGATATCATTGTTGCGGTTGCTGACTCTACAGAAATTAAATACACTAAAGGAACAGAACGTAAAGACAGCAATGATGATGATATCCTTGTAAATAAAGTTACAAGTGCTTCTAATAAAGAAAAACAAGTATTAGAGAATTATGAAAAAGAACAGATTGACGCTTTCTTTGCAAGTCAACCAAGCGGAGGTTTGATGTCTAGGCGTGTTGAAGAAAAGGTAGAGGAATAAATCATGGGACTACTATTAAGTTTTCTAGGCGGTGCTGCTGAACGTCTTAGTGAAAGCTTTGAAAAAGATCGTGATGCTATGCTAGAAGATATTAAAGAATCTGCTAGTTTTTATAGACAGGCTGGTATGAAACGACTAGAAGAGCGCCGTGAAAAAGAAAAGACTTTACGCCAGCGTTTTGAAACAGTCAAGTCTCTTTTTAATAATACTGATTACGGTGATGACATTGCCGCTGCAGCTATTCGTTTAAGTGATGATGAATTTACTAAATTCAGAAATACTTTACAGCAAAACATTAATCAACTAGAAGAAGGTAAGACACTAGACTTTGCTCAATTACAAAAAATTGGTGTTCTCGGTAAGGAATTTACACCTAAAGAGTTTAGTGTAGATCAAGCAGTTAATAATGTTCTTGGAACATTTGAGGGGACTACTGTTGGAAATGGTAAAAACACAGTGTCAACTGTCGCTGAAGGTCTACGTAAACATTTTGGTATGCTTACACCAGCAGAGCGTGAAACAGCAGCTATGACAAAAGCTTCAGAGCAGCTTGGAATATCTGTACCTGAAACACAGGCACTGTTTAGTGGTAAGGGCTATACTTATGGTGAAGGACCAACGGGTGTAGCTTTTGGTATTACTGATCCTGCTGCAAGACAACAGGCAAAAACAGCACAAATGAATTATGAAACTGCTCAACTGGCTTTTGCACAGGCGCAAGCGGAAGCAAGAGACTACGATCCAAATTTTGCAACAGACAGAATAGACCCTGTAACTAATAAGCCTATTGGTAAGATGACTAATAGAGAGTATGGTAACTATCTTAATGAGCGAAAAGCTGAAGAAGATTTAAAAACCGTAGCAAACCCCAGTATTACTGTAGCTTATGTTAAAGACCTTAATAAAGCAGTCAACAACACTGTTTTAAAAGCAGTGTTTGGTTCAACTACAACTGACTTAGGAACCGTAAATTTTGAATCACTAGAGAAATATAATCAAGCCTTACAACTTGGTTTTGCTGGAGTAGTTAGTAGCGTAGTTTCTGAACAAGCAAGTAGCTTACGTACAGCAGCAGAACGGGCTGACTTGTTTAGTTCGATGTCAAGTCCTACTTCAGTCAATGCTATTATTAAGACGGCGTTTGAAAAAGAAGAGGGAACTAGAACACAAAAAGAACAGGAATTGGTAGATTTTGTTAGTCAGGCACCTAATCTACAACAGAAACTTAATGAGTTAGGCATATTACCTTCACAACGTATTGATGAAACTGGTGAACAAGGTGAAACTGGTGAACAAGGTGAAACTGGTGAACAAGGTGAAACTGGTGAACAAGGTGGAACTGAACTTGATTTCACTAAGCCACTACCTACTGAAAAAATTACTGATAGAAATATAGACGGTAGACTTGATTATCTATCACAAAAGTTTGCGGTAGATTTTAATAATCTTAATAGTTTGAGAACTTGGTTAGTAAATGTTAAAGCGCAGCGTGATATACGGATCGCCTTTGGTTTAAGTCAACGGTCTATAAGCACAAAAGCTTCAGAAAAACTACACAATAAAATTGTGGCCGAAAATATAACCGACGAAAGGGAAGTACTAGACGCTTTATTAACAATACTAGCAGAAAACCCATAGGCATACTTTAATGTCATACTTTCAAAGAGACAAGCTGTCTAAAGAAGACCTATTAAACGATGAAGAGTTTCTTAGTGATGCACAAGAATACCTTGTAAAACGTACAGATACGTTTTATGGTTCTCCAGAAGAAATCTATAATGCTTGGGTTGAACAAAACCGGGTAGTAAATGTTAATGAAGTAAGCGCAATTAAAGACTACAATTATGCTACTTCAAAAGACAGAACTGAAGAAGAAAAAGACCAGATGGGTCGCTTGTATCTGGCTTATGATAGGCTTGGTAATGCAGACACGGGTACAATGGACAAGATACTTGACTATGGTGAAGGCATTGTAACTGCACCTTCAACTTGGCTTGGTCTTATTTCTGGTGGTGTATCTAAAGCTGCAGGTCTAGGCGGTACTCGTGCTGCAATTCAACTTGCTAAAGCTGCAGCTACAGGCAGACTTAAAAGCAAACTATCACAAGGCGTAGCTGCGGGGCTTCGTACTGCTGCAGTAGAGGGCGGTATTGAAGCTGGTGCTGAAACAACTAGGCAGTTGGCTCGTGTTGAATCTGGAGCACAGGAAGATGTTTCTGTTGGACAAGTAGCCCTTTCTGCTGGTCTAGCTGGAGGCAGTGCAGGGGTTCTTAGTGGTGTTTTAGCTGGAGCAGGTAGGGGTACTCAACGAGAAGCTGCTGCCGAATTGTATAGGGCAGGACTAACTGCAAAAACAACAAGAGAAACAGCAGCAAATACCCAAGCTGAAAAAACACTAAGTGATGCATCTAACAAAGAAATCTATGATGCGCTTAAAGGTTCATCCTCTACCTTAGATGAATTAGACAAGGCACGTGTAGCCCGTGGAAAAGAAAAGATTAAAGAGATTGCAGTAGATGCTACTGATGTAACTTCTGGTGTTAGACTTGTAGAAGATACTACTGATGATTTTCTTTCTGACTTTGGTGTTCGTATTCCTGTAGAGCGGCTAGATAGAATTACTGCTGCAACAGTAGATGCAGTAAAAGCGGTTGGTCTAGATGCTAATCAAATTAAAGGAAAGAGAATTACCGATATTCTAGCTGATGTTGTTCAGAAAGAAGGTGGCGAAGAAGCCTACAAAGACTTGCTCAAGCAGTATGAATTAAACTTTGAAGACGTTGCTGCAATGTTTGCCTTTGAGTTTTCAGAGGCAGGTAAGGTTTTGGCAGTGGCTAGTGCAGCTAAACGAAACCTTAACTCTTTCTTTCAGCAAGTCAGCAATATGTCCAAAAAGATTGGTGATGAAGCCCCTGAACTTACAAAAAGAAATGCTGAAGCGGACAATGTAAATAAAAAACACAATGCTACGTGGCAGGCAATTAAAAATATAGACTCTGCTCGTAGGGGTCTGATGACAGTACAGCCTGCTACCACTGTACGTAACACCGCTAACGCTGGCTTGCGTACTTTTCTACATGCTGTTGAAAACATTGGTGAAGGCATTGTTCAGATTGGAACAGGCAAGTTTAAAGAAGGGGTAAGTAACATTGCTTCTCCTGTATCTCTGTTTAGATATCTAGTAGGTAACACAGAAGAGGCTCGTATTATTCAGGCACTATCAGCAGAAGCTGCCCCTGAACAAATGCAAAGCCTGTTTAGATCATTGGCTGATGTATCCTTAAAGGCATCAGACGAAGAATTACTAGCACAGAAGGGATTTACTGGTGCGCTAATTAAAGGTACTCGATATGCCAATGTTTTAAATACTCTGTCAGATAATACATTTAAACGCGCTATCTTTACCAGTGAATTAGCTAAGTCGGTAGGTGGGTACAAAAACTTACAGAAGATTATTGCTGATGGTAGATTCTCTGACATCAGTGGTGAAGCCTTTGAACGTGCTACAAAAAGCGCACTAGATTTGACATATCAAAAGGGCTATGACCACGGCACATTTGCTAATGGTTTTATTAAAACTTTCAGTCAACCGGGTTTAAGCTTACTTATACCCTTCCCAAGGTTTATTGCAAACTCTATGCAATTTGCTTTTGAACACGCCCCAATAGTGGGGATGTTTAATGTGTCTCCCGTATTTGGTAAGACAGAACGAAGCATTCAAAAAAAAATTGCTCAACAAATTACAGGCGTGGGCATGTTAGCAGGAGCAATCCAGCTACGTGCTGCTATGGGAGATGATACTAAATGGTATGAACTGCAGAACAGTAGAGGTGAACTGTTTGATGCAAAGGCTTTGTATGGTCCCTTTGCTCCGTACATGGTTATAGCGGACGCAATGGTACGTGGGTATAATCGTGCAGTCACAACAGGTGAGCGCGTTGGTACAGAAGACCTTCTTGATCCTAAAGTTTGGAGAGAAACTTTCTCTGAAATGCAGGGAAGTAAGGTTGGGACAGAACTTATTAAAGCTTCTCTGGGTACTACCTTTAAAACAGGGGTTAATCTTTCTCTAATAGATACTGCAACACGTGAGGCTATTGAAACAGGAGATGTTAAAAGTGTAAACAAACTTCTTGTTGATATGGCTGCTAATCTAGTCAACTCATTTACTGTTGGTGCAGGTGTTGCTAAAGACGTACTGGGAACCTTCGATGAAGACTATCTGAATATCCCAGATACACAAGACGTAAATCTTTGGGAACGATTCATTAAACGAAGCTTACGCTCTATTCCACAGGCACCTATGGAAGGTCAAAGAATTGTTTCCCCAACTCGTACTGATGATCCAGTTAGAGGAGCAATCCCTTTGCTCAAACAGGTAACTGGTCTTACTCCTGTTGCAGCACGAAATACTGTTGAACGAGAACTTGTTAAGCTTAACATAGAACCATATGAGTTCTTTAAGTTAAGATACTCTGATCCTAAATTGCGTAAAGCAATGAATGAAATGTATGGCATGATTTCAGAAGAAGCATTGATTCCTGCGATTAATTCTAGGATTTATAATCGCACAGAAGATGGCTTTCCTACAAGTGTGTCAGAGAAAAAACGCTTTCTAACAGATATTTTAGAAACCAAGAAAACAGTTAATGGAGTTAAATACACAGACGAAGAGTATCTTCTTACGTGGATTCAAAAAGGAGACAACACCTTTAGTGATGAAGAAAAAGAAGAATTAACTAATTCTCTGTATTCTGAAATACTTAGAAGGCAACCAAAAACTACAATAAACGCAGCTAGAAGTTTCTACAATAGAAAACATCAAGATAGTTTTGATGATCTACCTAATAATATGAAAATAGATTATGTAAAACAGTATGCAAAACAGAGAAAGTTAGTGTTTAAATAAATGTATCACAGTAAGGTATTTCTAATTACTAGAATTACTTACGCAATGCCAGACTTTCCTCATCTCGTTAATGAGTTTATATGGCATATGGAGGACATTGCTCCTGAACTAACAAGACTAAACAACTTTATAAGCTACTGGCAGAAAAACATTGAGGCTGAGATAAGACGTATAGAAGTGTCTCAATCTCAGCCTCACTCTTTTTTCAATGCTGATGTAGTGTATAGTGCTTAAGTTTTAGTTAGAAACAGCGGCCCCTTCTCATCTGGAAACTCCATCCTTCTAGTTAGGTAACTTTTACCTACAGAAGATAGTAGTTTCATAGATAGCAGCTTGTCATAGACTGCTATAGAAACATCCCCCAATCTAACAAAACCAATAAGCGCACTATGTAACTCATGAATAATCATGGCACCAGCATGATCTCCATGCTGTTGAACAGCATACGTAATGTCATGGTGTTGCTTAGTCCATGCCCGTGCTTCTCTCTCTAGCTTTTGTTCTATCTCATGCAGATTTTTCACGTTGCTTAACACGCGCTAGGTTCTCAAAGTAGGCAGAATTATAACCACGCTGCCACTCCTTAGCCTGCATAGTGCCCTCCTTATGTGGTGGGTGATGTTCCTTACCAGTATAGAAGGAGACAGTTCCTTGCTTGTACTGTATCGATAATGGCGGAAACCTCTCCATTTAATTCTCCTCTTCAACCATATCTACAATTTCGCATACACCTGCAGTGCAGGCAAGTTCTTGGGTTCCTTTAGTTGTATCTTCTGTTTCATACGAAGATAGCTTAGACCAATCAATCTTAGTGGGCATAGTCTTCATCATATCATCATATGTAGTCTTGTCAATAGTCTCGTATGGAAGCTGCGTGTAAACAGTAGTATCTTCATTGGGTAAGAAGCTAACGCCTCCCACTGAATCAAAGTTGTTCCATACCCATGCTCCTACAGACGGCCACTCATCGTGATTGACACTGATAGTAACACTGGGATTATGTTCACACCAGTTCTGTCTGTACTTAGACCAAATCTCTAGGTGGTCAATAGCACTAATGTCGTTCTTAGTTAAGGCGTATTTGGGTGCCTTAATGGGGAAACTGAATACAGAAACCCTATCAGGCTGAAAGTTACATGGCTCTGTAGGAACACCGTTGTCATTCAGAAAGGTAGTGATGGGGTCTTTATTGTCTCCACGTACACGACGAATAAAGTAGTGTGCGTGTTGTGGATGAATTCCACTACCTACAGGACCAACAAGTTGTGATACCGTGCCGCTGGGCTTAACTGTAGTTACAGCAGCAGACTGAGCAATGCCTAGGCGCTTGGCCTCTTTGGCATTAGCCTCTACAGCAGCAGCACGTAACTCTGAAAGATTGTGTTCAAGATTACTGTCTGCTGCAGTGCCATTGGTAAGAGGGTTATCCATGATAGCCGTAAGGCTTACACCCAGCAGACGTTCTTCATTGCAGTTATTAGCCCAAATCTTTCTTAGATACTTGAAGTCTGTAAGGCAAGACTGCCAAGTACCAAGTACGGTAGCCATCTGTACCTTTTCCTTGATTGATCGCCATCCATCTGTCTCACGAATGACAACCTCACTTAGATTACAAAACTCAAATGGCCTTAGAATAATTTCACCACAGGGATTGGTGCCCCATAAATGTCCTGCCTCACGGCGATTTGTGTTTATCACCTGTTTGTCTGAGGCAGCGCGATTAAAGATGCCTCGCTCTCCGCTAAGGGAAGCATAAAGAGAATGCCATTCTTTCATGAATACCCCTACATCAGGGCGTCCCTGATACACAGCAGAGTTGTTAGCAAGCTGTCTGTAGCTGTGTGTATTGTACCACTGCCCACTCTTAGCTTCTCTCATAAGATCGTTGTCAAGGTCCGACAGACTAATAAGTGCAGACCTACGTACACCGCCTACTACTACAATCTGACCAATGTAGCACATGATATCATGACACTCTAATGGAGTTAGTTTACGTCCTGCAGCATTACGGAAAGTCTTAATGCAGAAATGAAACAGTTCTTCTAGTGGTTCAGGACCAGAGGCACGGCCACCAAAGGTCTTTAGTCTTGCACCACGTTCCCGCACACCGCTCGTGTCCCATCGAGGAATCTGACCAGCATACAGGCAAGCAATTAATTCACGAAGTGCCCTTGCCCATCCTGCTTTACTGTCATCAACTACGATAGTTGTACGGCTCTGCTCGAAATGTTCATTAACAAGGGGAAGCTTATCTGTCTCATTCTTTTCTACAGAGAAACCAACACCTGTACCATTCATTAGAATGTACAATGCCTCATCAAAGGCACGAATAGAATTAACAGGGAGGTAGCTGCAGTTGTAGCCTGCAACATTGCAGCGTTCTAGTGCTGGTCCTGCGGACATAAGCGCGCGCATGGAAGGCATAACAGACATCTCAAATACAGCATCACGAATAGCTTTCATATGCCCCTTATCATATGTCATTTCTTTACGTGTAAGCTTGTCAGCCATGTAGTCAAAGTACCGATCTACTGTCTCTGACCACACTTCACGACGACCGTCCTCTTCACGCCAACGAGCATAGCGTGAAAGAGCAATCATGTTTTGGTAGTCTGTTAATTCAAAGTTAGTATCCACTTTTGCCTCCCTTTATTGTTGCTTTAATACTAACTACGCTTGTGCCGTAAACCTCATCCATAACGTCTTGAAGTATCTCTTCAAGTTCAAGACTAGGGTCGCCGTCAGCAGGCATAGGAAATTCTTCTGTGTCAATGTCTAACGTAACGACGACCTTAGCCCTGATCATTTTATGCCGAGCCTTCTGTCTTTGTCATTAGGTTTAACATTAGTTGAGCAGCATCAACATTGCTGTCTTCTGTGCGAACGATGCTGTCTCCTATATACGATTCCAGCAATTCTCTAATGCTACTATTTTCTTCCATAGCTGGGAGGGAAGCAGCCATATACTCACAAAGTAATTCTAACTCGCCCTTATCTCTCTTAGACATATCGTTATCACGTGAGTAGCTAACAGCAACCGTGACTTCCCCTGTCCATTGGTTATTTTCGTTAAGGGCTGGGGTTAGAATAATTGCAAAACTGTTGTCTGAAAACATAAAGTAACTCCTAATTAGGATTGATAACTCTGGTTAATTTAGGGGGCATGACTTTTCGTTTCTCTTTTAGCCATGCTTCGGGAATAACTCTGTCGGCAAATACTATATTCTTTTTTGCACACCACAGAGCGTAGGTAGTTTTAGAACTTTTGTATAACTTCTTTCTGCTGTTCTCAAATACCATACGAATGTCTAGATGGGGGTGCTGCTTTCTGATTTCAAGATGCTTCTTTCTATCATGGGCAGTCCACCTACCCTTTACTTCAATAATGATACCATTATCTAAAACAAAGTCAGGAGTGTAAGTACGTATTGATAAATCAATCCACTGTATTTTGATTGCCTCGTACCTAATCTCCTGACCTTGTTCTTCAATCTGTTCTGCTATATTAAGTTCTATTGCGCTCCTATACCCCTCTTTCTTTGCTTCAATAACTCGTTTTCTATTTGTCATGCTGCCGCTTGAGTAGCGTGTTCTTTCTTAAACCACTCTACAGGATCAAGGGAACTGATCTTCATATTGAAACAGTCTGCACGAACCGTGTAGTTATTACTTGGATCGTGCTCACCTTTCTTAAGAAAGATAGCTTCCTTAAAATAAACATCACGTTCTTTCATTCCAAGAAACCATCCTTTACTTTGATCAGATAACACACGAACAAAGGCGTAGTAATCACAGTCTTGCTTTCTAGTTAGGTTGGCAATGCTACAGTCATATTTTGCCAAAGGTTTCACTGTAGTTTTCTTTGTCTTAACATCAATGCGCTTACCATCAATAATAATATCGTAATCCATAGTATTACAATGATTACCACCTAGTACTTCAAGCGCAATGAGTTCGCCAAGAAAACCATACACATTACCCTGTCCTCGTGTAATGCTTCTGTTTAGTACGCCCATATCCTCTGACATTTCATGTGCAGTGTTACGCATATTATTTGTGATAGGTACCTCAATCATGGAAGATTGCGCCAGAAGTAAGAGAAGTTTGGAGTAAACTCTTTCATAGAAGTGTTTGTATATCCAAGCTTTTTCAGTTCTTCATTCAGAACCAGATCAGCTTCCTTACGGGCCTCCATTGCTGCACGAACTCCTGCAAGGCGTTTCTCACGTAGCTTCGTGCGAGCCTCTGTCAGTTCATTAGAAAGTTGTTCTACAGCACTCTGTAGTTCTTCAATAGTAAGATCATCATAGTTAGTCATTAACTTTCTCCATATCCAAATAATTAACAGTCGCCTTGTTCTTTGCTTGAGAAACTCTAGATGGCTCCTCTAAGATTGCACCATTCCAACAATCTCTTCGAAAAGAACAGAAACTGCAGTGCCGAGACAGAGTATAGTTACCTGTTGCTTTACCTCTAAAAGTTTCAGGTTCTGGTTCAAAGCAACGAACAAACTCATTTCGATTAAGTGTATCTACTGTGTGTTTAAGTTTTGAAATAACCTCGTCAACGTCACTTTCATATGCGACATACTTAAACTGTCCTGACGCTTGGTTTACAACCCACCAACCTCCTGCTGGTACGTTGGCACCCTTGCTATAGACAGCTAACTGCCCAATATAACCGAAAGGATCATCCTTTTCAAGGTTCTTTCCATCAGTAAACTTATTGTTGTATGACCACGGGCTTGTAGATTTAATGTCATCTACAACTCCATTAACAATAAGATCATACTCACCAGAGATTTCTTCGCTACCGATCTTAGTCTTAACTCTATCGTGTCCTTCGTAAGATACTCCTGATTCTGTTAACAGCCCCTTGAACAAAGCTTCAACCATGTCTCCGAACATCATACGCACTACAAAAGTAGTGGTTAGAGGCTCTGCTTTATCAGGCTTGTTCTTTTGATACCATAGCTGGCAAACAGGTCTGCCTACGTTGGAGGCACGGAGGGTGAAGCCCCCCGTGCTATCCTTACGCTCGCAGAATTGCCTACGTAAAGCTGCTTCAATATCAGAAGTGATCTGCTTAATCGTTTCTTCTGACATCTGCCGCTCCCCATGCGTAACTCCTTCAAGATACGCATGAACAGCAAGTTCTGCTACATTTTCCATAGTAGCTTACGCAACCTCTACATTATCACTAACATCAATGAAGCCCGTGATTGTGTCTTCATCTTCTGTAGTAAGTGTGGTTGTTGCCTTACTGTTGTGACGGTCACGAACCCACACATTCTGATTGCGAACCCAATCCTTGAAGTCAGAGAACATCTTCTGATCGTCCTCTGAAATAGAAAGGGTCTTCTGGAAATCAAGGTCAACCACAGGATAGTAAATCATGTTGCCGTTAGGCATCGCATCACCATGCGTGGTTAGTTCCAGCTTGTGCTGTGGAAGCAGACGACGATTGCTAATATACTTATCAAGCGCCTTACCTACTTCACGGAACGCATCCTTGTTATCAATGTCCCAGATGACAGGGGTTGGATCAACAGTGACAGGCTCACCGTCACTATCAAGAGCACCTTCCATCTCTACGATACCAAGCAGAGAGCGTACACGCTTAACTGACATGATCAGTTTCTGCTGGGCATCTGGAAGTTCACCCCAGTTCTTAATGTAACCAGACGGACGACCACAGTTAAAGCCACCATCAGTATCCATAAGATCGTCACGACCAAACTGAGACTGCCCTACCATGACACTCTTAACGAAGCGACCTTTGCGGCCTTGATCATCTGGCTTCATGTAGGGGATGTAGCGAGTGTACGAAAACTGCTGAAGGAACGGGCGGAAACTAATCTTCTCTGCGTAGAGGAAGTTTCCATCACGATCTTCAAGGCGATATGTTCCACCCGGAACTACCTCAACCTGACGGGTCTTACCTTTGACTTCCTCCGTACCCATAATGGACTTGTGCCAAATGCGTAGACGAGAAAGTGTGCTAGAACGGGCTGACTCCGTAGTCCCTACGGTTGTAGATAGGCCCATTGCTTCAGCCATGCTGTCAAAGTTATTGGTGTCTAGCTTAACGATGTTTGACATATATATTCTCCTGTAAAATTGTCAAAAAGGAATACCATTATACTGATTAGTTCAGTAGTTTCAAGTCATTTCTTGCATCTCCATCCAGTTTTTTCCAACCTTAGTTTCTACTTCAAGAGGAACGTGTAGCTTCATGTTAAACCTACCATAAATTTCTGATGGTAAAGTATCAACTGTGTCATTTATAACACTGAGCACAGCTTTTTCCTCTTGAGGGTACACATCAATCACTGCGTTGTCATGTACACTATTAACTAGAATACTGCGAAGATTTCTCAACCGCATGTTCTTCTCCAATAGGAGTAGTGTAGTCTGTACAATGTCAGTAGCAGCAGACTGTACTGGGTAGTTCTTTACCATTGTGAAACCCGTTATACCACCAGATGGTAGTCGCTTGGCATCTGGAAAAGCAAACTGTCTACCAGAGGGGGTAGTCACGTAGCCTTTCTCCATAACCTCTTTTGCCAGAGAGCCGTGCCACTGAGCAATGCCACGGTATTTCACAAGGAAGTTTTCATAGTACCGTGCTTCGGCAGGTGTTCTACCAAAGCCAGTAGCACCAAACAGAGGAGCAAACGTATGTTCCTTTGCTTGCTGTCTTGTAACAGGCTGCCCAGCCTCAGTGATAACGGAAGCAGTGTAGCTGTGAACATCAAAGTTGTTATTGATTTCATCAGTAGCTGTTTCATCACCACTAAGCTGTGCAGCAACACGAAACTCTAGCTGTGCAAAGTCAGCCTCAATTACAGAGCCACCGTCCCAACGGGAAACAAACACACGCTTGATGGGAAAGGTGTTTCCACGTGGCATGTTGTGAAGGTTAGGTGAGTCCGAAGCCAACCTACCAGTAGATGTTCTGTGCTGTGTCATTCTAACGTGCAGTCTCTTGTCTGACTTAGTGAAAGTATTGATACCATCAACAAAGGCAGATATGTAAGTGTCAAGCGCAGATAACCTACGAACCTTTGAAAGAAAGTCCGTAGCTTCATGCATGTTGTTGCTCATAGCAATCTTTTCCAGATACGTTAGAGTCTTTTTGTCAGTCTTGAATCCATGAGCCGCAACAAAAGATGCAGACCTAACATTAAACTTAAGACCTGCAACCTTCTGTGTATCTACAAAGACAACACCCTTTGTATCACACTCCTTACACTTACGTCTAGCCTTGCCTAAGCTACCATCCTTCTTACGGGCAATGGTATAGCCATGACCAAAACATGCTTTACACTGAAACATAGAAGTCTGATATACAAGATTGCTATTGGCCTTTACAGCAGCATCAACCTTTGGTTTCTTCATGTATCTACTGAAGTGTGTAGGCCATGTGGCTTTATCTTTAGGCTTACGACTGTAGATAACAGTGCTAAGTTGTTCTGGAGAGGACAGATTGATAGGAGTATCACCCATTAACTTCTGTACTTGTAGTTTCAGTTCCTCAACTATCGTATCACGCTCATTCGTAAACTCCTCACGCACTTGCTCAAGAGCAGCACGATCAACGGTAAACCCACGCTGATAGATACGAGTAAGAAGTACACACATCTCGTTAGTCAACTGAAGAATAGGTTCAAGCGAACCGTACTGTTCCTCAAACATCTTACGGCGCAGGTTACTTGCCAGTTCCTGTGTAGTACGAACGTCTTGCATACAATACTGCAACAGTTCATCTTTAGGAATAGCGTCAACTGGTATACCCTTACCTAAGTACTCAGTAAGAGTTGACATCTTCTGATTAGATTGCTGATACCTTTCAGCTACTGCCTCAAGAGACAACGGCTGCTTGACGCCACGCTGTAAAACATAATCAACAAGCATAGTATCAAACACAGGACCATCGTAATTAAAACCACACTCCCACAGCCAGACCAACTCATGCTGTGCATTGTGACAGATAAGAACAGTAGCCCTATCAAGCAACTCTTGTAGTGCAGTGTGATCGTTTGGAGATACAACTTCCGTATGGTTAAACCAAAAGCTGTGCTCTTCTCCTGTGTCTTCCTTAGCACATACAAGGACCAGTGCATTACCCTCACTGAATGGGTCAAGCAACAGCTTGCCATCAGGCAACTTTTGAGTTGTGTTCTCAAGGTCAATAGTTAGTTTCATGCTTCATACCTAGCTGTTAGCGGATCAAGAACAGTTGTAACCTTTCCATGCCGCCCTGTCAATTTGTTTTTGACAATACACCAGTGACGAGTCCAATCTTCATCCTCTTGCCCATCGAACGTAGGGTTAGTAGTAATACAAACCAAGAGGTCGGCTTCGGATGCCTTGCCTGTTTTTGAACCTTCAAGCATAGACATGTTAGCATTCACTTTACCTTCTGCCTCTGCCGATAGCTGAGACATAGCAAAGATAGCAGTGTTATATTCCTTAGCTACAATACGTAAACGAATGTAGGTTGCCTTAAGCTGCTCGTGCCCAGCCGTAAATGAACCACCGGGCAGAAACTTATCTGCCATATCAGCGATAAGAACATCAGGCTTGTATGCTTTAACTGCACCTTCAAGCCTGTCCATGTCCCATCCTGTAGCATCAGCGATGTACAGATTGTTACGCATGTTACCCAAGCGTTGATCAGCCTTGTCTTTGTTGTTGCGTATGTCATGTAGTGACATGCCACAACATGCAGTAAGATACCTACCTGCAACTCGTGTCGCACGTTCCTCGTTCGCAAGCACCATGACACGAGCACCCTGTGCCAGAAAACCGTTTGGCCCTGCACACAAGCTGGCATGGCTGCTGGTCTTACCTGAGTTAGGTCTGGCTGCTGCAACGATTAGCTGCCCAGCGTTAATGCCGGGAACCATAGCTGCCACAGAGGGAATGTTGATAGTCCATTTGAACTCAAGATCATTCTGTGTAAGCAGATAGTCGATGTCGATAGGCTCGAAGTCAACACGTAGAGTAGGAGTGAAGTTGTCCTCGTGCCTATCAATAAACTCCCTTACATAGTGTAAAGAAGTGTACTCACCATTTGCAATCTTAAACGCCATGTCTGCCAGTTCATCTGCAGACGACTCACGATTAAGCTGCGTTAGTACGTCATGTGCAATCTCCTTAGAAAGAGGAGCCTGCTTTTCAATTCTAGTAAAGATACTGCGATACACATCTTTCTGTGCAGAAGTAAGAGAAGGATGTGCAGCAAAGAACAACGCCTCCAGATCATCATGTCCTAAGTCCTTGCTGTACTTGAACATTGCCTCGTCAAGAGTACGCTTGATTGCCTTAGTTTCTTTTGATCTGAATACAGTCTCCCTTGCAA